>Ga0209830_10000393_pt1 | contig 46272 bp, 38 predicted proteins | sample ArcticOcean_MG_C_12_FD_187439 | JGI IMG/M metagenome (GOLD analysis project Ga0209830, IMG submission 187439) | Marine microbial communities from western Arctic Ocean - ArcticOcean_MG_CB8_130 (SPAdes) (version 2) | ecosystem: Environmental > Aquatic > Marine > Oceanic | place: Arctic Ocean...
CCACTTAAATTGATATTGATATTATTTCCACCTTTTAAACCATTCAAATTGGATGATTGTTTAACAACTGTCCCCATCTGGTTAAAAATAATCCATCTATAATCTTCATTATAATTTAAGTTAAAGCTTAAATTTATTTTTTCAGATGTTGGGTTTGGATAAAGTTTACTATTAAAATAATCAAAGCTATTCTCATTAGTAGACAGAACCCCTCCAGGTCCTTGAAGGTTTATTTGATAAATACCATTTCCAAAAGTAGCAACAACTAATAAACCATCAGATTGTCTAAAACTAATGTCTTCAACTATCGTATTTCCAAAATCTTGAAAACCAATTTGCTCCCAAACTGTGTTAATACCATCTAAATTTGTTGTTCCAAATAACCCAACTGTTGTCCCTACAAGGAATAAAGTGTCATTTGCAAATGGAATAATAGCTGCTGTTCTGCATGAAGGACCATTTCCTGATCCTGAAGGAAATTCTTCAAGATTACCTGCAATTTTCTCCCATGATTGACCACCATCTAAACTATGAAATAGAGAATAGACACTATAATTTGAATAAACAACAATAATTTCATCAGCATTTTCTGGATTTACAGCAATATCATGGCAGTAAGAGTTTGATCCAGTTGGTGGTCCTGCTAATTGTGTTTTTGGAGGATCACCAATATTAGCATCATCAATTCTATACATATATTTTGATTGAGTTCCATAGTAAACGATATTTGGAGGATTTACAGAAGTTGTAATAGTGGATATTTTCATTTGAGATTGCAGAGTATCTGTGAACATGTGCCAACCAAAATCAGATTTTTGATGTGAATTATTATATGGAATATTATCAATGTCATTATTTCTCCATAATTTATTTTTTTCTGCCCAATAAACAACATTATCATTATTTGCATCCATTGCAAAAGGATTTTTCCACATATAGTTTGTACTATCACAAGAACTAGGATCCATTCTTTGATGATCAATTCTAGCACCAGTATTATCTAACTTCATTTTATACAAAACACCTCTTTGAATAGACATATAAAAATCTTCCTCATTATCAGCAATAGCAGCTAACATTCCATCACCATTAAATGGCATTTCCCAAAAACTATTAGAGGCAGAAGAGAATGTCACCCTACATCCATTATCCTGTAATCCAGCATGCATGACCTCAGAATTAGGGTTTTTACTTATTGTTGCAGTGTAAAGCTGTGTTGTGTTATAACCATTATTTAAAGAAGTCCAACTAACATTACTATCAAATACATTATCAGTTCTATAAATACCACCGTCATTACCATTTAACAAAATACTATCATTAGATGGATAATATATTATCTCATGCTGATCTGGATGATGGTCAGTGTAAGAACCCCAATTTCCATCTCCCTCTCTGGAACCAGGTAAATAACCACCAATAATAGTCGTATTACTATCAGAAGTAAAACCATCAGTTGATCGCCATAAATTTGTTCCTCCAATAATAATTAAATTTGGATCTGAAGGATGCACACTAACTAATAAATCATAAGAGCCTTGAGCATTAAAGTTATCAAATGATGATGTATTTCCAGCAGGAATATTTACTGATAAATCAGTCCAAATACCACCACTTCCAGAACCATCACCAGAAACATATTCATACTTCCAAAGAGAAGTCCATGTACTTCCATTAAAAAAAGTTTCAGAATATTGACCAAAATTATTAGTTTCAGCAGCAATGAAATAAACTATATTTTCATTTGAGGGGTCAATACCTATTTCCACCCTACTGTAGTTTGGGGCAAATAATGAGTCAGTAATATTCTTCCAAGTTTGACCATCACTTGAGCGCCAAATCCCTTTTTGTGTATTCTCACTACTAAGTGTTGCATAAACAACTCCTGTTGTAGTCACCTCAACATCAGTGTATTGATAATAAGAGTTATTAGGGCCACCTAGCTCTTTATTCCATAAACTCCCACCATCTTCTGTTCTATAAATATCTCCTCTAGTTGCGACATAAACTACATCTAAGGTATCATTACTTTCATCTGTTTTAATACTGAATGTAAAATCAAAATCACCATCTAACAAAGTAGGTGTATTTGTAGTTGTAATTGGCAGTGAATCCCAACTTAAACCACCATCAATAGATTTGAAAACTCCATTGCCATAAATAGATATATCTCCTAAATACGACCCTCTATTTTCACCAGTGGCAAAATACCACACATTTTCTTTGCCATCTCTTCTATCTTGAGTAAGGCAACTAATTTTATGTTCTTGATTTGGATTAGTAGTCATATTCCATGATTGACCACCATCTGTAGATCTAAACATGCCTCCAGAAGCTCCGCCGGCAAGAATTGTATTTTCATCTAAAACATCAAAACATAAAGCCCTAGTTCTACCACCAACATTATATGGGCCCCTACTCTGCCAACTATTTTTAGAAAAAGATTTTGCTTTAGGAAGAGTTTGCGCAAACATTCTTTCCTTTTTTCTAATATTTTGAGGTACTTCACCTGTGATTGGATCAACAATACGATTCTTTTCAAACTGTGCTCTTTCTATAGGATTATCTGATGCGTAATAAATAGTACTATTTTTAGATTCAGTGCAAGAAATTAAAATAGTAAATAAAAAAATAGAGAGAATTGAAGTAATTTTCATAGGTATTGTTTTTGTAAAGTTATCAATTTATTTCCTTTTAGTAAAATCATTTCGAAAATTGTAAATTTGCAATAAATTAAAAATCTTATGATTGAAACAAAAATTTATTCTCCAATAAATAAAGTTAGAATTGTAACTGCTGCTAGCCTGTTTGATGGTCACGATGCAGCAATTAATATCATGAGAAGAATAATTCAGTCAACTGGATGTGAAGTAATTCATTTAGGACATGATAGAAGTGTTGAAGAAGTTGTAGATTGTGCAATTGAAGAGGATGCTAATTCAATTGCTATGACCTCTTATCAAGGAGGACATCTTGAATATCTTAAATATATGTTTGACCTTTTAAAAGAAAAAAACGCTGAACATATTAAAATATTTGCTGGTGGAGGAGGGACAATATTACCATCAGAAATTAAAGAATTACATGAGTATGGAATAACAAGAATCTATCATCCAGATGATGGTAGAAAAATGGGACTTCAAGGAATGATTAATGATCTTGTTAAGAAATCTGATTTCCCTCTTGGAGATAATATAATTATTGATTCTATTGATTCAAAAAAATCAGCTGATATAATTTTAAAAAATTTAAAAGAAAAAAAAACAAATACAATTGCTCGATTAATTTCTTGTGCAGAAAATTTTCCTGAAAAACACATAGATATTTTAAAAAAAATAAAAGAAACTGCAGAAAAATCCTCTACTCCTGTTTTAGGAATTACAGGAACAGGTGGAGCAGGAAAATCTTCTTTAGTTGATGAAGTAGTTAGAAGATTTATTTTTGACTTTTCCGATAAAAAAATTGCTATAATCTCTGTAGACCCATCCAAAAGAAAAACTGGCGGAGCTTTACTTGGTGATAGAATAAGAATGAATTCTATTAAATCAAATAGAGTTTATATGAGATCTCTAGCTACTAGACAGGCTAATCTTGCTTTATCAGCTCATGTTAATGACGCTTTAGATATTTTAAAAGCTGCTGAATATGACCTAATAATATTAGAGACATCTGGTATTGGTCAGTCTGATACAGAAATTATTGAACATTCAGATATATCAATGTATGTGATGACTCCTGAGTATGGGGCTGCAACACAATTAGAAAAAATTGATATGTTAGATTTTGCAGATCTAATTGCAATAAATAAATTTGATAAAAACGGTAGCCTTGACGCTTTAAGAGATGTCCAAAAACAATATCAGAGGAATAATCTAAGATTTGATGAAGATGTTAAAAACATGCCTGTTTATGGAAGTATTGCTTCTCAATTTAATGACCCAGGAATTAATACTTTATATCTAGCTATTATTGAAAAATTCTCTTCAAAAAATAAAGGAAAATTTAAATCATCATTTAAAATAACAGACCAAATGTCTGAAAAGATATTTGTAATTCCTCCAAAGAGAGTAAGATATTTATCTGAAATAGCTGACAGTAACAGAAATTATGATATTTGGGTGAATGAACAAAAGAATATTGCTAGTAAATTATATGCTATTGATAAGACTAAAAAAATTATTATTGATAGTGGATCAAAAAAACTTCAAGAGGAATTAGAGAAAAAATTTAATGAATTATTATTAGAATTAGATCCGAAAAACAAAATCCTGTTAGATGAATGGACAACACTTAAAGAAAAATATAAAAAAGAAGTTTTTAAATATAAAGTAAGAAATAAAGAAATTTCTATCCAAACTCATACCACTTCATTATCTCATAACCAAATACCTAAAATAACACTTCCTAAATATGAATCTTGGGGAGATATTTTAAACTGGCAATTACAGGAAAATGTTCCAGGATCATTTCCATTTACTGCTGGGCTATTCCCTTTTAAAAGAGAAGGAGAAGATCCAACTAGAATGTTTGCTGGAGAAGGGGGGCCAGAAAGAACAAATAGAAGATTTCACTATGTGAGTTTAGGCATGCCAGCAAAAAGATTATCTACAGCATTTGATTCAGTAACTCTCTATGGTAATAATCCAGATTTTAGACCAGATATATACGGAAAAATTGGAAATGCTGGGGTTTCTATTTGTTGTCTTGATGATATGAAGAAATTGTACTCAGGTTTTGAACTTACTGATTCAATGACTTCAGTTAGTATGACAATAAATGGTCCAGCACCAATGCTCCTTGCATATTTTATGAATGCAGCAATTGATCAAGAATGTGAAAAATATATTTTTGATAATAAGCTTGAAGTAGAAGTTGAAAAAAAGATTAAAGATATTTATGTTTCAAAAGGAATTAAAAGACCCGAATACCAAGGAGAAATTCCAGAGGGAAATAATAAACTAGGGTTATTTCTTTTAGGAATTACTGGCGAAAAAGTACTTCCACAAGATATTTATAATCAAATTTCAATAAATACACTTTCTAAAGTTAGAGGAACAGTACAAGCAGATATTTTAAAAGAAGATCAAGCACAAAATACATGTATTTTTAGTACAGAATTTGCTCTTAGAATGATGGGTGATGTTCAAGAATATTTTATAAATAAGAACATTAGAAATTTCTATTCTGTTTCAATTTCAGGATACCATATTGCTGAAGCTGGAGCAAATCCAATATCTCAGCTTGCGTTCACACTTTCAAATGGATTTACATATGTTGAGTATTATTTAAGTAGAGGAATGGATATTAATGAATTTGGTCCAAATCTATCTTTTTTCTTCAGCAACGGTGTAGATCCAGAATATGCTGTAATAGGTAGAGTTGCAAGAAGAATTTGGGCTAAAGCAATGAAAAGTAAATATGGAGCAAACAAACGTGCGCAAATGTTAAAATACCATATTCAAACATCGGGAAGATCTCTACATGCTCAAGAGATAGATTTTAATGATATTAGAACAACTCTTCAAGCCCTCTATGCTATTTATGACAATTGTAATTCACTACACACAAATGCTTACGATGAAGCTATTACAACTCCCACAGAAGAATCTGTAAGAAGAGCAATGGCAATACAACTAATTATTAATAAAGAGTTAGGACTAACAAAAAATGAAAACCCTTTACAGGGATCATTTATCATTGAAGAATTAACTGATTTAGTGGAGGAGGCTGTACTTTTAGAATTTGATAGAATTACTGATAGAGGAGGAGTATTAGGTGCTATGGAAACGATGTATCAAAGAAGTAAAATTCAAGAAGAATCTTTGTACTATGAAACTTTAAAACACACGGGAGAATATCCAATTATTGGAGTAAATACTTTTCTTAATAAAAAAGGCTCCCCTACAATAATTCCAAATGAAGTAATAAGGGCAACAAAAAAAGAAAAAGAATACCAAATTTCTATGCTAAATGAGTTACAAAAAGGAAATTTAAAAGAATCTAAAGAAATTCTTGAAAAGGTTCAAAAAGTTTCAATTAATAATGAAAATATTTTTGAGATATTAATGGAAGCTTCAAAAATATGTTCGCTTGGAGATATAAGTGCTGCTTTATTTGAAGTTGGAGGACAGTATAGAAGAAATATGTAAATAAAATAAAAAAATGAAAAAAATAATTTTATTAGTAATAGTTTTTAGTAATACGCTAAGTGCTCAAGACAAAGGGAATTTTGAAAACTCTTCAAATGATTTCTACAATAACATTCTAAAAGAATCTAATGACTTTAATAAAGTAAAAAAAGAACAGAAAAAATCTTTCAAGCTTCTTATAGATAACGATAAAATACCAAAAAATCTTAATGAGTTTACAATTGTGGAATCTGCAGATCCAATTTCTCAAGGAAATACTGGAACATGTTGGTGCTTCTCAACAACATCTTTTTATGAAAGTGAAATATTAAGATTAACAAAAAATTCAATAAACCTATCTGAACTTTTTCCAGTTTATTATGAGTACATTGAAAAAGTAAGAAGATTTATTAGAAAAAGAGGTGATTCATATTTAAGTGAAGGTTCAGAAAGCAATGCAGTTCAAAGAATGATGAAGATGTATGGTATTGTGCCATTTGAGGCATACGAAGGAAAACCTTCTGATCAACCATATTATAATCATGAAAAAATGTTTTCTGAGATTCAAAAATATATGAGCAATTGTAAGGAAAATAATTTCTGGGATGAGCAAGCCATTTTGAGTAATGTTAAATCTATATTAAATCACTATATGGGTGTTCCTCCTAAAGAATTTAAATATGATGGTAAAACATATACTCCAATCACATTTTTAAATAAAGTAACTAAATTAAATCCTGAAGATTATGTTGATTTTATGTCTTTAATGGAAAAAAATTATTGGGAAAAAACTGAGTACAAAGTGCCAGATAATTGGTGGAGAAGTAATGAATATCATAATATTCCTTTAAATACATTTATGAAAATAATAAAATTATCCATTGAGAATGGATTTTCAATTGCAATTGGTGGAGATGTATCAGAAAGTGGTTATTCAGCAAAAAATGATGTAGCTATGGTTCCATCATATGATATTCCATCAGAGTATATAGATGAAAATGCAAGACAATTTAGATTCTCTAATGGTACCACTACAGATGATCATGCAATACATTTAATTGGATATAAAAAAGATCCAAAAGGATGGTGGTTTCTTATAAAGGATAGTGGTAGTGGAGCAAGAAATGGAACATTTCCTGGTTATTACTTTTACCATGAAGATTACATAAAACTAAAAATGATGTCATTTACAATACATAAAGATGCTGTTAAGGATGTACTTTCTAAATTCTAACATGAGAATTATCCTTTTCTTATGTCTTCTTCCTTCATTTATTTTCTCTCAGGATATAAATATTATTTTTAAAGAAAAAGGAGAAATTTATTTTTCTTTTAAATACAAAAATAGAAATCAGCTTAATAAACTATCAAAGATCATTTCACTTGATCACAAAATCAAAAAAGATAGTGCATTTGCATATGCGAATAAAAAAGAATTTACTGAGTTCCTGAATTTAGATATTAAGTATAATATTATTAATCATAACCAAACCTACAAACAGACAAAATCATCAAATTGGGACTACTACCCTACTTATTCAGAATATGTTGATATGATGGAAAATTTCGCAGATTCTTTCCCAAATATCTGTAAGCTACATAGACTTGGAATATTAAACTCTGGACGAGAAATTCTAATTGTTCAAATTTCTAATAATGTTGGAACTAAGGAAAATGAACCATCTTTCCTCTACACCTCATCTATGCATGGAGATGAACTAACAGGCTATGTTCTAATGCTAAGATTAATTGATGATATTTTAAATAATTATTCAACAAATAATTATGTAACAAATCTTGTTGATAATATTGATATATGGATTAATCCCCTTGCTAATCCTGATGGAACATTTGCTGGAGGAAATAATACTGTTTTTGGTGCCACTAGATCAAATGCAAATAATATTGATCTTAACAGAAACTATCCAGATCCACAAGATGGATTGCACCCAGATGGTAACTCATGGCAGCCTGAAACGATGATTTTTATGGGTCTAGCTGATACAGTTAATTTTAATTTGGCATCAAACTTGCATACAGGCTCAGTTGTTGCTAATTATCCATGGGATACATGGTCAAATATTCCAGCAGATTTAAATTGGTGGGAACATGTATGTAATGAATATTCCGATACTTGTCAATTAAATGGGAATCAAAATTATTTCACAGATTTTGATAATGGTATCACAAATGGGTTTGATTGGTATGAAGTGGATGGTGGACGACAAGATTATTCAAATTACTTTAATCATTCAAGAGAGTTTACACTTGAACTTTCTAATAGCAAAACACCTAACCCAAATAGCTTACCATATTATTGGAATGCAAATTTTTCATCATTTTATAATTTCATACAACAATCATTATATGGGTTAAGAGGAATAGTGACTGATAGTATAACAGGACAACCATTAAAAGCATTTGTTGAGGTTATAAATCATGATGTTGATAGTTCACAAATTTTTTCAAGTTTACCAATAGGTAATTATCACAGATATATATATCAAGGAAATTATCAAATTAAGTTTAGCAAAAATGGCTATCATAACAAAACTATTAATGTATCAATTCTAAATAATTCCACCTCTAATTATGATATTCAGCTAGTACCAATTAATTTTGTTAGTATAGAAGAGAAAGCTAATAATAAAAACATTTATAAATTTACTGATATACTTGGAAGAAATAAGAATGTTAGTAATAAAAAAAATCAAATGATATTTAGAAAAAGTGACGATAATAAAATTAAAAAAACAATAATCTTAAAATAAAAAAATGAAAAAAATAACAACATTAATAATGTGCTTACCATTTTTAATTTTCGCACAAAACACAGAAAAATCAAAAAATAAAAATTCGAGCTTTGAAACAATTTCCATTAGTGATAAAATACCTGAAATTGATTTTGAATTAGAATCAGTTAATAAGGAATGGATGACAATAAACTCTCAAGTAGGCGACAATGGTTTATTAGTAATTTTCACATGCAATACATGTCCTTTTGTAGTTATGTGGGAAGACAGGTATAAATTAATAGAGCAAATAGTTGAAGAAAGTAATATTGGGTTGGTTTATATTAATTCAAATTACAAAAAAAGAAAAGGAGATGACTCATTTGAAAATATGCAAAAACATGCTAAGAAAATGGACTATCAATTCCCTTACCTTTTAGATGAAAAAAGTAAATTAGCAAACTTATTTGGAGCAAAAACAACTCCTCATATTTTCTTGTTTAACAATAAAAATACTCTTGTTTTTAAAGGAGCGATTGATGATAATTATAAAGACATTAAAAAAGTTGAAAAATTTTATCTAAAAGATGCAATAAAACAACTTGCATCAGGATCTGAAATTACTATAAGCGAAACAAAAGCAGTTGGCTGTAGTATTAAAAGATATATTCCATAAATGTTTGATGTTGTCTTGTTAACAGATTATAGATACGAAAAACCAGAAAAGAAAAATTGGTATATAAATCAAGTTTTAAAAGAAGATCAACTTTTATTAGATGCTCTTACAAGTAAAGGTTTAAAGGTGTGTAAGAAAGATTGGAACTGCAAGAAGTTCAATTGGAAAAAAACTAAATCTGCAATATTTAGATCAACATGGGACTATTTTGACAAATTCGATGAGTTTTTTGATTGGAAAGAAAAAAACAAAAAGCATCTTTTATTCATTAATTCTTCAAAATTAATTGATTGGAACATTAATAAGATATATCTTAAAGAGTTATATGATAAAGGTATTAATATACCTGAGTCGATATTTATAAAAAAAGGAGATAAAATAAATTTAAGAAATCTATTTAATGAAAATAAATTTACAACAGCAATCTTAAAACCAAATATTTCAGGAGCTGCAAGACACACATATAAAATAGAAAAAAATAAATTAAATGATTTTGAAATTATTTTTAAAAAATTATTAGAAAAAAAGGATATGATTTTTCAGAACTATATGACTAATATAGTTGAGGAAGGAGAAATTTCTCTAATAATGATTGGTGGGGAACATACTCACTCTGTAAAGAAAAAAGCAAAAAAAGGAGACTTTAGAGTTCAAGATGATCATGGAGGAACAGTTGAGAATTACAAACCATCAAATGAAGAGATAAAATTTGCTCAAAGATGCATTAAAAAATGCCCAGAAAGAACTTTATATGCAAGAGTTGACATTATCTATGACAACGAAAATAAGTTAGCACTAAACGAGCTAGAATTAATTGAACCAGAATTATGGTTTAGAGAATATCCAAAGTCAGCAGAAATACTTGCTGATCAAGTAAATAACTATTTATTAGATATTAAAAACACATCAAACTCAATATCATCATAGATAATTTTGTCTCCAAGATTTTTAAAGATATTGCCAGATTTATACTCAATTCCCCACTTAGTTCTATCAATTTTAAATTTTGATTTAGCAACAAAGGAATTACCGTTTCCAGTAACCTCAGCATCAAAAGCAATAGGCTTTGTAATACCTTTAATAGTTAAATCAGCAAGAACACTATAATTTCTTTGATCAATTTTAAAGACTTTAGTTATTTTTAAATCAGCATCTGAAAATTTTTCAACATTAAAAAAATCTTCATCTTTAAGATGACTAACAAAATAATTATTTTTACTCTCAGATTCAATATCTGTGCATAAAATAGTATTCATATCAATTGCAAAATTACCACCAACAAAATTTCCGTGATCAAATGTTAAAAAACCAGACACTATATCAATTGTTCCAGTATGTGATCCTGTAGGCTTACTGCCTGTCCAAATAAGTTTAGAATTTTCAGTATTAACTTTAACGTCATTAGTATGAGGAGTTGTGAAACTACTAATTAAAAGAGCAGTAATAAATAATAAAGGAATAAATAGATTTTTCATTTTTGTTAATTTTTTCACAAATTTACATAAATTTGAAATCATTAAACTAATATGACCAAAATACTTAAAGTGCTATTTTCAGATATTCAAAACATTCAAAAATGTTTTGAAATAAGAAAAAAAGTTTTTGTTGAAGAACAAAATTGTGACCCGAAAGATGAGTATGAAAATGAAGAACAATCTACACACTTTTTACTCTTAAAAGATAATCAACATTTAGCAACTGCAAGATATAGAAAAACTGAAAAAGGGATTAAAATGGAACGTTTTGCTGTTTTAAAAAAATACAGAGGTAGCGGATTTGGTCATGAAATTTTAAAAGAAATGCTTAAAGATCTAGAAAAAAATACTTCAATTAAATATTTACATGCCCAAGTACAAGTAGTAGGGTTTTATGAAAAAATTGGTTTTGAAAAAATCGGAGATATATTTGACGAAGTAGGAATAATGCACTACAAGATGATTTTTAAATCAAATTAATTTATGTTAAGTTTATCTATCCAGCCATAATTATTTAAATTTACTCCCTTTTGAATAGACAATATTCGCTCTTTAAGTTTAAGTGCAATAGATTCTAAATTATTAAATTCAATTTTATCTTTCTTAAAAGTAATAGATGATATAGGTAATACTGAAACAGCAGTGCCCGTACCAAAAGCTTCGCTAAGAGTACCTATATTACTTGAATCTAAAATTTCATCTACGCTAATATCTCTTTCTTCAACAGTTAAACCTAAATCTATAGCAATTTTAATGATTGAATCCCTTGTAATGCCACCAAGAATAGTGTCAGATAACTTTGGGGTAACTAGAATGTTATCAATAACAAACCAAATATTCATTGTTCCTGACTCTTCAATATTGGTATGATTTTTTGAGTCAGTCCAAATAACCTGAGTAAAACCTTTTTTCTTAGCTAAATTAGTTGGGAAGAATGAGGCTCCGTAATTCCCAGCTGCTTTAGCAAAACCAACCCCACCACTAGCAGATCTAGAATATTCTTGTTCAATTAAAAGATGGATAGGGTCACTATAATATGTCTTGGTTGGAGAAAGAATAATCATAAAAGTATATTCATTTGAAGAAGAAGCTTTAATACATGGCTCAGAAGCAAAAATAAATGGTCTAATATAAATTGAAAAACCTGGATCTGATTTACACCATTCTGAATCAAGCTTTAACAAAGTATTTAATCCATCATAAAATATCTCAGATGAAATTTCTGGAATAGCCATTCTTTTTGCAGATTGATTAATTCTTTTAAAATTCTCATCTCTTCTAAAAAATAAAATATTATTATTAGAGTCTTTAAAAGCTTTCATTCCCTCAAAAACTGCCTGACCATAATGAAAAACTTGTGCAGCAGGACTTATAGATATATCTCCATATTCTTTAATTTGAATAGGACCCCATGAATTATTTTTAAAATTACATATCAGCATATGGTCAGAAAAAACCATTCCAAATGGAAGATTATTAAAATCAGTACTTTGTAATCGAGAATTTTTTAAAGAAGTTACATTAATCAAAATAAATAAATTTATGTACCACAAAGATACGAATTAAATCATTTAATAAGATAAATACTTTATTTAAACAAAATTTTAAAATACTTTTGATAAAAAATTAAACATGAAAAATCTAATCTTAATTGCTACACTATTCTTAATTTATAGTTGTTCCAACAATCCAAAAAATTCAAACTTAGAGGTAAATGAAATTCAAATTTTTGGCGATTCAACAATTAATGAAAAAGGGAAAATATCTGGTACAGAGTTGATAAATATTTTATCAAAAAGAGATTCAGCAATAGTAAGAGTTGAGGCACCAATAATATCTGTATGTCAAAAAAAAGGTTGTTGGATGTATTTAGAATTAGATTCAAATATTGAAATGTTAGTGAGATTCAAGGACTATAGTTTTTTTGTCCCTATGGAATGTGCTGGAGATACTGCTATAGTACAAGGAGTGGCAAAAGTGGACACTCTTTCAATAGAATGGCTAAAACATTTAAAAGAGGATGCTAATGCAACTCAAGAAGAAATTGATGCAATAGTAGAGCCAAAAATTACGTATAGTATCTCTGAAGCCACAGCTGTTTTAATTAAATAATGTTTAGAAAAAAAATTATTTTTTTAACTCTAATTTGTTTTACTTTTAGCTGTACAGAAAAAATAGAAAAAAAAACAAAACCATTAAACCCAAATGGTGATAGTGAACTTGCTCTAATTATGAGAGAATTACAAGTAAATACTTCTATTATAAAAGATGAAATAGAGAAGGAATATTTTGATCCTAATGCAAAAATTAACAATGACTATTTTAAACAATTAGTTAAGGAAAGATTTAAATTAAACACTGCTCAACCATCAGATGAAAATTTAAAATCAACAAATACATATTCTAATTTTGCTGCAACATATAATTATTCTGTTTCAAATTTTCTGAACAATAAAATAACAACTAAGAATTATAATAATATGATAAATAATTGTATTTCTTGTCACCAACAATTTTGTCTAGGAACAATTGCGACAATTAATAAACTCAAAATTAAATAATTGGATCATCTAATTTTCACAAATGATGGATCTCATTCAATATTCTCAAAAGAAATAAATGAAAACTATCATTCCAAACATGGTGCTATTAGTGAATCGATTCATGTTTTTATTAAAAATGGTCTAGAAAAAATTAATGAAAAAAATATTGATTTATTGGAAATTGGTTTTGGCACAGGGCTAAATGCTTTTTTAAGTCAAAATTACCTTGAAAAAGAAAAAATATTTTGTAATTATTATTCTTTAGAAAAATTTCCAATAAATAAAGACCTATCAAACAATCTAAACTATGCCAAGGAATTAGGTTTAAATAAAAAAAAATTTAATGAATTACATGATTCAAATTGGAATATAGCAAATAAATTATCTAAATATTTCAGTTTAATAAAAATTAAAGAAGATGTACTTTATTACCAAACTAATATAAAATTTGATATAATTTATTTTGATGCTTTCTCTCCTGAAAAACAAGCTGAAATGTGGTCAGAAGAAATATTAAATAAGATGTTTGATTTTCTAAAATGCGGTGGATTTCTTGTTACATATTGTGCTAAAGGAATAATAAAAAGAAGATTACAAAAAGTTGGATTCAAAATTATTAGTCTTCCAGGACCAACTGGAAAAAGAGAAATGACAATGGCTATGAAAAAATAGCATCTAAAACATTTTTTAATCCCTTATAAGCACAGAAGAAAAGTACTGGCAATAAAGTAATAGCTATTATAATAACAGTATAACTATCCTTTCGCATGTTATTAAAACCAATAAATAACATTGAGGCATCTAATGCAATGACAAGAGCTGTTAAAGAAAGCCACATTGCTCCTTTTATAATTTTATTTTTATCTATTTCACTCATTAATAAATTGTAATACACTTCTAACAGATCCATATTCTATTAATAATTCTTTGGCTTTAGCATAAGAAATATTGTGTGATTTTATAATCATTCTAACCCCTCTATCAACTAATTTTGCATTAGAGAGCTGCATATCTACCATTTTATTGCCACGAACATGACCAAGTTTTATCATTAATGAGGTTGAAATCATATTCAAAACTAATTTCTGAGCAGTTCCAGATTTCATCCTTGTGCTTCCAGTAACAAATTCAGGACCAACAACTATCTCTAGAGGATAATCAGAAACCAAACTTAATGGAGAGTTTTTGTTACAAACAATACATCCAGTAATAATATTATTTTTTTGACATTCTTTCAAGGCTCCAATAACGTATGGAGTTGTACCAGAAGCAGCAATTCCTATAACAATATCTTTATCATTAACATTATGTGAAATTAAATCATTCCATCCAAGTAGACTATCATCTTCAGCAAATTCTACTGCCTTTCTTATTGCATTATCTCCTCCAGCAATTAATCCTATCACTAAATCATGACTTACACCGAATGTAGGAGGACATTCTGATGCATCAAGAATACCTAATCGTCCAGAGGTTCCTGCACCAAGATAAAAGAGACGTCCTCCAGATTCTAATTTAGTAAAAATCTTATTTACTAAATGACCAATTTTAGTAATATGACCTTTAATGATATTTGGTACAGAATTATCTTCTTTATTTATATTTAACAATAACTCATCTGTTGTCATTTCCTCCAAAGAATGGTGGTTTGAGTCAGACTCTGTTATTTTTTTCATAATTAATATAAATTTGGAAATTTACTTGGGTCAACATCATTCATCATTTTATAAACCTTTTCAACAACATCTTCAACAGAAGGTTTACTAAAATAATCTCCATCTTTACCATATGCAGGTCTGTGTGCTTTTGCAGCTAATGTTTGTGGTTCACTATCAAGATGAAAGAATCCTTTTTGATCCTCAACAATATTTTGTAAAATATATGAACTTGCTCCACCAGGTACATCCTCATCAATAACTAACAATCTATTAGTTTTAATGACACTATTTACCATCGTTTTATTGATATCTAATGGGACTAAAGTTTGAACATCAATTACTTCAGCACTAATACCTAAATCTTCTAATTGTTTTGCAGCTTCAGAGACAATTCTCCATGTTGAACCATAAGTAACTAATGTTACATCATTACCCTCTTTTGTAATTTCTGGAATTCCAAGAGGAGTTCTAAATTCTCCCATATTTGAAGGCAGTTTTTCCTTTACTCTATAACCATTCAAGCACTCTATAACCATTGCAGGCTCGTTTGCTGCCATTAAGGTATTATAAAAACCAGCAGCTTTTTGCATATCTCTAGGAACACATAAATTTACTCCTCTAGTTCCATGAATAACCATCCCCATTGGAGATCCAGAATGCCAGATCCCTTCAAGCCTATGCCCTCTAGTTCTAATTATTACAGGTGAAATTTGTCCTCCATGAGTTCTGTAATGTAATGATGCAATATCATCAGCCATAGTTTGAAAAGCATAAAGTAAATAGTCTAAATATTGCATCTCAGCAATAGGACGTAAACCTCTAAGAGACATTCCAATACCTTGACCTAAAATTGTAGTTTCTCTTATACCAGTATCAGCAACTCTAACTTCGCCATATTTTTCCTGTAACCCTTCAACTCCCTGATTAACACCACCAATCTTTCCAACATCCTCTCCAAAAATCATTGCCTCTGGAATATTTGAAAACATCTTATCAAAGTTATCTCTTAAAATAATTCTCCCATCAACTTCCTCAGAATTAGAATCATATTCAGGCAATACCTCTTTAACTTTTCTAGCAGAAAACTCTGTTTCATTATATAAAAATGTATTATATCTTTCTGCATTTTCTGATTTACTTTTATTAATAAAGTTAATTAAAGTCTGCTTTTCAAGCATATCTTGTTTTGCAATTTTAATTAAAACTTTTCTTGCAACTGATAAAAAATCTCTTCTAAAAAGACCAAAAGAAGAAGCTTGTTTAAGATCTGAAATCCAGCCAGCAAGCTCAGGAATATTAACTTGAGCTGAAATATTATTTAAAACAACTAATAGCTCGTTTAGTTCAGCTTTTAACGGCTCTTGATATTCTTTCCAGGCATCTTGCTTTGATTTTTTAACAAATACTTTTACTTCTGAGATAATTTCATCTAACTCTTTTTGTTCAGCTATTTTATTAGAAATAATCCATGATGAAAATTGCTTTAAACAATCAAAATCCTCTTCCCATTGCAACCTTTCTTTTGATTTATACCTTTCATGAGAACCAGACGTTGAATGTCCAGTTGGCTGGGTCATATCAATAACATGAATTATAGAAGGAATATGTTTTTCTCTAGCAAGTTTTTCTGCCTTTTCATATGTCTCAATAAGAGCAGGATAATCCCATCCTTTTACCTTAAAAATCTCAAATCCTTCACCCTTCTCATCTCTTTGAAATCCTTTTAATACTTCTGAAACATCTGACTTTGTCATTTGAACTTCATTTCCAACAGAAATACCGTAACCATCATCCCAAACAGAAATAATTGCTGGAACTTGTAAAACTCCAATAGCATTTACTGCCTCAAAAAAATGACCTTCAGCACAAGAGGAGTTCCCAATTGTTCCAAAAGCAATTTCAGAACCATTATTAGTAAATTTAGATTTATGTGCAAGTGCTTTATTATCTCTGTAAACTTTGGAAGCTTGAGCAAGTCCTACTAATCTTGGAAAATTAGAAGCAAGACATGCCATATCAGAAGTGGAATTTTTTTGTTCCATTAAATTTTTCCATGTTCCGTCTTCATTTAATAACCTTGTACCAAAATGATTCATCATTTGTCTAGAGCCTGAACTTGGCTCCGCAGAAAGTTCTGGATTACCATAAAGATGAGCAAACATTTGCTTAGTAGTTAACTGGCCAATACACATCATTAAAGCCTGATCTCTATAGTAGCCTGCTCTAAAATCTCCATTTTTAAATACTTTAGCTAGAGCAATTTGTGCAAGCTCCTTTCCATCGCCAAATATTCCAAAACTTCCTTTTCCTGACAACACATCTCTTCTACCAAGTGCTGCAGCTTCTCTAACTTCACACACTAATCTATAATCAGAAAGAATAACATTTTTAAAATCATCTTTTGATAAACCTTTGCTTTCATTTTTTGAAACATTTTTACTCATAGCTATACTTTTAAAATAAGGGGTGACAAAATTAAAAAATATTTATCAGAAAATAACAATTTTTTATAGATAGAAAGGGTTCTTGTTAAAATTGTAAATAAAACATCAATTATTTTAAAAAAAGATTAGTAAATTTGCAGCCCCTCAATAATGAGGACTAACCACAGAGATGGTTTAACCAAATTAAATTAAATATGGCAACAAGAATTAGATTACAAAGACACGGTAAAAAAGGAAAACCAATTTATCATTTAGTAGTAGCAGATCAAAGAGCTCCAAGAAATGGTAAGTTTATTGAAAAATTAGGGCTTTACAATCCAAATGTTAGCCCAGCAATTATAGATATTAATTTTGACCAATCAGTTGATTGGCTAATGAAAGGAGCACAACCCTCTGATACCGCTAAAGCAATTCTATCTCATAAAGGCGTATATATGAAAAAACATCTACTTATGGGTGTTGCAAAAGGTGCATTTAATGAAGAAGAGGCTGAAAAAAGATTTAACGATTGGATGAGTTCTAAAGAACAAAAAATCATTGATCAAAAAACAAATGTAGATAAAGCTAATGCGGATGCTCATAAATCTAAAATTGATGCTGAAAAATTAGTAAACTCTGAAAGAGCAAAATCTATTGTAGATAAATTAAACGCTGCAACTTCTCCTGCTGCTGAAGAAGCTCCTGCTGCTGAAGAAGCTCCTGTTGCTGAAGAAGCTCCTGCTGCTGAAGAAGCTCCTGTTGCTGAAGAAGCTCCTGCTGCTGAAGAAGCTCCAGCTGAAGAAGCTCCTGTTGCTGAAGAAGCTCCTGTTGCTGAAGAAGCTCCTGTTGCTGAAGAAGCTCCTGTTACTGAAGAAAAATCAAAAAAAGATTAATAAATGAATCTTAAAGATTGTTTCTTAATTGGATCAATTTTTAAACTTCATGGATACAAAGGTGGATTAATTATTTTCAATTTTGAAAATATATCTATTAATACTTTAAATACTACACACTTATTTATTAAAATAGATAACGGATTAGTGCCTTTCTTTATTGAAGACTTAAAGAAAATAAAGAAAAATAATTTTCTGGTTAAGTTTTCAGAACTAAATTCTGAAAATGAGGTTCTTCATCTTCTAAAAAAAGATGTTTATATTGATAATAAGCTATTAATTTTTAATGATTTAAAATCATCTAGCAATACTTTAATGAATTACAAAGTAGTCGATAAAAAATTTGGAGATTTAGGTGAAATTTATGAAATTAATAAGCAAACTGCTCAAGAACTATTATATGTTAGAAATGAAACATATGATTTTTGTTTTCCACTAAATGATTTTTTCATTAAATCAGTAGATAAAGTTAAAAAAGAAATAAAAGTAGAAATACCTATTGATATTTTAAATTTAAACTAGTTCTTCAATAAAATTCACACCATTTTTTGCTAGCTCCTCAAGTACAGGATTATAAATTTCTTTTTTTGTGGGAATTTGAACTCCTTTTAATTTAATGATATTTGAGAGTATTAGCTTAACAGCAATAGCTACAGGTAAGCCAACAGTTTTAGCCATAGCTGTATTGATAGCATCATCTCCATATACAACTAAAGATGATTTAAGTTTTTTAATCAAGTTATTATCTAAATATTCAAATTGATGCTGCATAACAACCATATCTTTATCATTTTTCTCTAGTGACCACTTTCTTTCTGTTATATGCTGTAAGAGTTTTGCAGGCGAAGCTAATTTTAGACCTGGCTTATAATCTGAGAAGATTCCTAACCAATTAAATTTATGAAATTCATTTGAATCAGATGATATTGAAAAGTAATTACAAAAATTCTCTTCGACTGAAAACCTATCATTTTTTGGAAGAAAAAGATTTAAAAATTCTTTAATAGAAAGATCTTCAGAGTTATTAATTTGATAACTATCATCTGTCATACCTAACTGTACAAATTTGTCCCAAGATTTACTAAAACCTTTTCTTCTAAGAGTACCTCTGAAAAGTGAAGAAATATTTTCTAAACCATAATCTTTTCGGTAACCCAATGAATCTCTGTTAGCATATCCTTCAAACTCTCCTGCATCTAATATTTTCATAGATTCAGTTCTCTTAAAAAGATTACTGTATGAAATATATTTATAATTATCATCAAGAATATACTGTGCTGTTCCTTGACCTGCTAAAATAACATTTCTTGGATTCCATGTAAATTTATAATTCCATGGATTGTTATCATAATCTGCATGAATTAAACCACCACAAAAAGATTTGAATGACGTAAGTGTATGACCATTATCTTTAATTTTATCAATAACTTTCATAGCAGAAAGATGATCAATGCCCGGATCCAAACCAATTTCATTTAATAAAATAATACCTGAGTCGATTGCTAAATTATTTAAAGCTTTTATTTCCTTTGAGACATAAGAAGCTGTAACCAAATTCTTTTTAAATTTAACACAATCTTTAGCTACAAGAATATGCATTGCGGCTGGCAGCATTGAAACAACAATATTTGATTTACTAATTTGTTTCTCTCTTTCTACATTATTAGTAACATCAAATTGAATAGGGTTTGCATTTTTATGATTATTTGCAGCTTTTTCAGCTAAAATTAAATTATAATCGGCAATAGTTATTAACCAATCATTAACTACACTTTCATTTAATAAATAATTAATAAGTGTAGTTGCAGACCTTCCTGCGCCAATAATTAAAATTTTCTTCATTTTAAACAATTTTTTATAGTTGGCTAATTTATTATTTTATTTAATTTGCTAACAATATATATGAATTAAAAATGAAAATAATTTTTTTAAAAATCGCCATTCTATTTGCTGTCAGTTCAATAGTTCTAGGTGCATTTGGTGCTCATGCATTAAAAGATATATTAAGTCCAATTCAACTAAATTCATTTTTAACGGGAATAAGATATCAAATGTATCATGCTCTAGCAATTTTAATTTTCTCAACGAATCATAAATTTTTTAATAAAAATTTAAATATAGCACTATGGATTATGATTGTTGGAACAATTATTTTTTCATTTTCAATTTACTTACTTTCAACTAAAGATTATTTATCGATTAATGTAAATTTTTTAGGACCAGTAACTCCAATAGGAGGTGTATTATTGAGTATCTCTTGGATTATTCTATTATTTTCAACTGAAAAGATAAAATAAACAACAATATTTAAGATTAAAATATAACTTTGTAAGCATTAAAATACAAAAGGAAAATTCATGACTGAGACAGGCAAGAGAGCAAAAAATGCTACCATCACTGATTTAGGAATTAAAAATGCTAATGCATTTTGGAATCTATCACCAGAAGAATTATCTAAAATTGCAGTTGACAATGGTCAAGCAAAAGTAACTTCACAAGGAGCAATTGCAATTAACACAGGAGAATTTACTGGTCGATCTCCTTTAGACAGGTTTATAGTTAAAGATGATTTAACAAAAGATCATGTTTGGTGGGGCGATGTTAACCAATCATTTGATGAGAATAAATTTGATTTTCTACACAAAAAAATGCTAAAACATTTAGAGGGAAAAAAATTATTTGTAAGAGATGCTTATGCTTGTGCTGAAGAAAAATATAAAATGAATATTAGAGTTGTTAATGAATATTCCTGGTCAAATCTTTTTGCATATAATATGTTTTTAAGACCTAATGATTCAGAGATCCAAAACTTTAAGCCTGAATGGGTAATCTTAAATGCTCCTAAATTTTTAGCAAAGCCTGAAATTGATGGAACAAGAAAACACAATTTTGCTATTTTAAATTTTACAAAAAAAATTATCTTGATTGGCGGTACAGGATATACAGGTGAGATTAAAAAGGGTATTTTTTCGGCTTTAAATTTTATTTTACCTCATCAAAAAAATGTGCTGTCAATGCATTGTAGTGCAAATACTGGTCAAAAAGGTGATACAGCTATCTTTTTCGGTTTATCAGGCACTGGAAAAACAACTCTATCAGCTGATCCAAATAGAAATCTAATTGGAGATGATGAGCATGGATGGAGTGATGAAACAATATTTAACTTTGAAGGAGGGTGTTATGCTAAATGTATAGATCTATCAGAAAAAAAAGAGCCAGATATTTATGCTGCCGTAAGAGAAGGAGCATTACTAGAAAATATTAGTTACTATCCTGAAACCAATAAAGTTAATTATGAAGATGCTTCTATTACTCAAAATACTAGAGTAAGCTACCCTATTAATTTCATAAAAAATATAACTAAACCTTCATTTGCAAAAAACCCAAAAAACATCTTTTTTCTTACTGCTGATGCATTTGGTGTACTTCCTCCAGTTTCAAAACTTACATCTGGACAGACAATGTTTCATTTTATTTCAGGGTATACAGCAAAAGTTGCGGGAACTGAAGAAGGGGTAACAGAACCACAAACTACTTTCTCTGCTTGCTTTGGAGCTCCATTTATGCCACTACACCCAACAAAATATGCTGAAATGCTAGGTGAGAAAATGAAAAAACATGATGTCAACGTTTGGCTTATAAATACTGGCTGGTCTGGTGGTGCTTATGGTACAGGTGAAAGAATACCATTGAAGCATACAAGAGCAATGATTACTGCAATATTAAATAATCAGATCAACGATGTCACATACGTAAAGCATGAAATATTTGGTTTAAATATGCCAACATCATGCCCAGATGTTCCATCAGAATTATTAAATCCAAAAAACACTTGGGAAAACAAAAGTGATTATGATCTAAAAGCTAAAGAATTAGCTAATGCCTTTAATAAAAACTTCGAACAATTTGCTGATAATGCTAGCGATGAAATTCTTGAAGCTGCTCCAAAAAAATAAGGAAAATTGTTAATCAATTTATTTTGGAAAAAAGGGTTACATTTATAACGATATGCAACTATTCTATCATAACAAAATTGAAGATTTCATTACTTTACCCAAAGAAGAGAGTAGACACTTAATAAAAGTATTAAGAAAAGAAATTAATGATATAATATTCATAACAGATGGAAGAGGTAACTTATTTTCCGCAAAAATAATTTTGCAAGACTCTAAGAAATGTCAATTAAAAATTTTTAAAAAAGAAAGCCAAAAAAAACAACATAATTATAGTCTTCACATTGCAATAGCCCCAACAAAAAACATGGATAGGTTTGAGTGGTTTTTAGAAAAGGCAACTGAAATAGGTATTGATGAAATCACTCCGATAATTTGTGAAAAATCAGAAAGAAAAAAAATAAAAATTGAAAGATGTGAAAAGATAATTACATCAGCAATGAAGCAATCATTAAAATTTCATAAACCCAAAATAAATCAACCTATATTATTTAAAGATTTCATTAAAAATAAAAATTGTGAAAAAAAATATATTGCATCATGCAATGAAATTAATAGAAAAATTTTAAAAGACGAAGAAATTTATCAATCATCAACTATTTTAATTGGTCCTGAAGGAGATTTTACTAAATCTGAAGTTCAAGATGCAGTTAATAATAACTTTATACATGTTAGCCTAGGCAAAAGTCGATTAAGAACAGAAACAGCCGCTATTTTTGCAACAAATATTATTAATATCAATTTTTAGTTTAATGAAAAGAATATATATAATAATTTTTATTTTTTTGAGTACTATAATAAGTGCTCAGAATACTTATGACATAGCTGTTCTTAAATATAATGGTGGTGGGGATTGGTATGGGAATCCAACAGCACTAAAAAACTTAATTAATTTCTCTAATAAAAATCTTGGAACTAACATTAAAAATCAGTATCGAACTGTTGATGTTGGTAGTGCTGAAATTTTCAACTTCCCTTTCATTCATATGACAGGTCACGGTAATGTTTTTTTTAATGATTTTGAAAGTCAAAACCTCAGAAATTATCTTCTAGCCGGAGGTTTTTTACATATTGATGATAATTATGGTATGGATCTATTTGTTAGAAAAGAACTTAAAAAAGTTTTTCCCGATATTGATTTAATTGAACTTCCCTCGAGCCATAAAATATTTAATCAAACATATAAATTCCCTGATGGTCTTCCTAAAATACATGAGCACAATGGAAATCCATCTCAAGCACTTGCAATAATTAAAAATGGTAGAATATTGTGTCTCTATACATTTGAATCTGATTTAAGTGATGGATGGGAAGATGCTGAAGTTCATAATGATAGTTTTGAAACTAGACAAAATGCTCTTAAAATGGGATCTAATATTCTAGAATATATTTTTAAGGGAAAGAATTAAAGCAGATCTTCCTCGACTGCTAAATTTTGTAAAAAAGCAATTGAATTTTCAATATCAATACTCATTATCCTATCCTTTTCTAAAAAACTAACTTTTTCTCTATATTGATCAACTATGGATTCAATAAATTCAGAAGAACTATACTTTCTAAATGCCATTGCCTGAACAGCATTCATTAATTCAATAGCTAAAACTTTTTCAACGTTATTTATAACAGTATATAATTTAGTTGCTGCATTTGCTCCCATGCTAACATGATCTTCTTGTCCATTTGATGATACAATAGAATCTATTGATGCAGGGGTACATAATTGTTTGTTCTGACTAACTATACTTGCAGCTGTATATTGAGGAATCATGAAGCCTGAATTAAGACCAGGATTAGCTACTAAAAAAGATGGTAAACCTCGCTGCCCAGAAATTAACTGATAGGTTCTTCTTTCAGAAATAGAGCCTAGTTCAGATATTGCAATAGCTAAATAGTCAAGGGCCATAGCTAATGGCTGACCGTGAAAATTACCTCCGGAAATAATTTCATCTTCATTTGAAAAAATTATTGGATTATCAGTGACAGAATTAACTTCAATTTCAAATATACTCTTAACGTGATCTAATACATCTTTAGTTGCTCCATGAACTTGAGGGATACATCTAAAAGAGTAAGGATCTTGAACATGCTCTTTAAAATTTGCTTGTATATTACTTCCTTTTAAAAACTCTCTTATATTTTTAGCGGTTTTAATTTGGCCTAGATGTGGTCTAATTTGATGAATCAATGCATTAAAACATTCTCCCCTTCCATCAAAACCCTCAAGAGAAATTGCACCAATTAAATCAGCAAAGTAAGATAGTCTTTTAGATATGATAATTGACCAAACTCCGTAAGCCGACATAAATTGTGTGCCGTTTAATAATGCTAAACCTTCTTTTGATAATAAATTAATTGGTTCCCAACCAAATTTCTTATAAATTTCTTTTACATCAAGTTTCGTATTATTAAAATTAGCTTGCCCTAATCCTAACAATGCTAATGACAAATGCGCCAAAGGAGCTAAATCTCCAGAAGCACCTAAAGAACCTTGCTCATAAATAACAGGAAAGATATTATTATTATATAATTCCAGAAGTCTATTAATAGTTTTCAATTGCACTCCTGAATTACCATATGCTAATGATTGAATTTTTAATATTATCATTATTTTAACAATATCTTCAGGAACTTCCTCTCCTACACCGCATGCATGAGAGACAACTAAATTATATTGTAGTTGAGATAAGTTATCAGAAGAAATTATGTTATTACATAAAGAACCAAAACCGGTATTAATACCATAAATTGGATCAATAGAGTTGAAAATCTTTTTGTCAAGAAATAACCTACAATCTTCAATATTTTTGATTGCACTATTACTTAAAGATAATTTAAGATCATTTTGAATTATTTTATTAATATCTGAGATAGATAGTTCTTTATTTCCTATATTATACATATCAGACATTTAATTTAACTTTTTAATAAAATCATTAACGGAGAGATCTTCTTGTTGACCAGTTGCCATATTCTTAACACTAATGAGGCCTCGCTTTCTTTCATTTTCACCATACATGACAACAAAATCAAAACTTTTGTTATTTGCATAAGACATTTGTTTTTTAATCTTTGTGGGGTCAGGATAAATTTCTGAAATAATACCAGATGTTCTTAGTTCTTGTAAAATAGGAAGACACTCAAGGGCTTCCACATTACCAAAATTAATAAACATTACGCTGGGATCTTTATCAATTTGAATATCAAACAATCCAAGCTCTTCCATTACTAAATATATTCTATCTATTCCAAATGAAATACCAAGTCCAGATAATTGATTATTACCAAATACACTAGTTAAATCATCATATCTTCCTCCTCCAGCTATACTACCAATATTTAAATCTTTAGTAACAACTTCAAAAATACATCCTGTATAATAATCAAGACCTCTAGCTAGAGTGATATTAAAAATAATTTCACAAGATTTCAGCTCAAGTTTACTAATACTATCAAAAATAAATTTCAATTCATCTAAGCCATTACTTGAAGAATCACTATCAGACAAAAGATTCTCTAGATCAGCAATGCTATTACATTGAATAAAATCATTAAGAACATCACAAGATTCTAAAGTAACTCCTTTAGACATTATTTCTTTTTTAACATTATCAATTCCAATTTTATCAATCTTATCTAAGGCAATAACAATATCACTAAAATATTCACTAGACTGCATCTTATCAATCATTGCAACTAATACTTTTCTATTATTAATAAATATTTTGACGTTAGGAATACATAATGAAGTAAAAACATCATCAGTTAGTTGAATTAACTCAACTTCACTCAAAAGAGAATTAGATCCTACGATATCAACATCACACTGAAAAAATTCTCTAAACCTTCCTTTTTGTGGCTTATCTGCTCTCCAAACATTTTGCATTTGATATCTCTTAAAAGGAAATGTCAACTTTTCTTGGTTTTGCACAACAAATCTTGCAAAAGGAACTGTTAAATCATACCTAAGCGCCTTACTTGTAATTTTACTAGCTAATGTTTTAGATGAAAAATTTTCATCAATTTCAATATCTTTGAGATAATCTCCTGAATTTAAAACTTTAAAAATTAACCTATCCCCTTCATCTCCATATTTACCAGTAAGTGTTTGAATATTCTCCATTGCAGGAGTTTCAATTTGTGAATAACCGTAGTTTTTAAAAATACTTTTAACATTTTTAAAAATAAATTCTCTCCTAAACATAATATCTGGTGTAAAGTCTCTGGTTCCTTTAGGAATTGATGGTTTTATTCTCATAACAAATGCAAATATCGTAAAATATAATTGATAAAAATTGGTAGATTTGTCTTATGATAATAATCGTGGTTATTTTAATTATTTTTTCATCATGCAATATGAAAAATTCAGATAATACAGTAAAAAAAAATCTTCTTGAGCTAGAAGCAATCCAAAAAATATTAACTAAACAACAAAAGTGCTGGAACAATGGTGATATAGATGGCTTCATGAAAGGCTATTGGAATTCAGAAGATTTAATTTTCACTTCATTAAAACACAAACCAGCATATGGATGGAAAGCAACACTTGAGAGGTATAAAAACAGTTATCCAACAATTTCTAATATGGGAAAATTAAAATTTGAAATTTTAAATACAAGTTTAACTTCTGAGAGAAAGGCTAAACTTAAAGGAAAATGGGAGCTTATTAGAGAAGAAGACCACCCAAATGGCCTTTTTTGGTTAGAGCTAGAAAAATTTGACGAAAATTGGCTAATAACAAAAGATTCTACTATTTCAAATGAGCTATGAAAAACTATTTATCATTAATTAAATTTAGTCATACAATTTTTGCAATGCCATTTGCTATGATAGGTTTTTTTCTTGCATGCAAAAATTTTGAATTTGAAATAATAAAATTTTTTTATGTTGTAATGTGTATGATTTTTGCTCGTTCAGCTGCAATGGCATTTAATAGATATATTGATAGAGAAATTGATAAAAAAAATATTAGAACATCAAAAATAAGAGAAATTCCTAATGGCACTATTAAAGCAAAAAATGCTCTTATTTTTGTAATTATTAATTCTATATTTTTTTTATTTATTACATATTTTATTAATAGTATCTGTTTTTATTTATCTCCAATTGCGCTAATAATAATTCTTGGATATAGTTATACAAAAAGATTTACTTCTCTATGTCACTTAATACTTGGTTTAGGTCTTTCATTATCTCCAATTGGAGCTTATTTAGCAGTTGCAGGAAAATTTGATCTTACAGCAATATTAATTTCATTTTTAGTTTTGTTTTGGGTAAGTGGTTTTGATATTATTTATTCTCTTCAAGACAAAGAATTTGATGAAAAAAATAATTTAAAATCAATTCCAGTTAGCATAGGAGTAAAAAACGGATTATGGTTTTCAAGAGTGCTACATACAATAGCAATTATTCTAATTATTACAATTGGCATTCAGAATAATTTTCAATATTTCTATTGGATAGGATCTTTATTTTTCATTGCACTATTGTTTTTCCAACACAGTATTGTTAAAGAAAATGATTTTTCTAAAATTAATATTGCTTTTTTTAAAACTAATGGAATAGCCTCTATTGTATTTTGTGTATTTTTTTTACTAGATATTTTTATTAATTAATCTATAAAAAAATCTTTCCAGGATTTAATATATTTTTTGGATCAAAAACTTTTTTAATTTCTTTTTGCAGAGAAATTGCTTTAGATGAAAATGCAATATCCATATATTTTTTTTGTACAAAACCAATACCGTGTTCTCCACTAATAGTCCCACCTAATTTTTTAGTAAGATTAAATATTTCTCTAATTCCATAATCTAAATCATTATCCCATATATCATCTGGCATTGACCCTTTAATAATATTGATGTGTAAGTTTCCATCGCCTGCATGCCCATAACAAACAGAAGAAAAACCATATTTTTTCCCAATTTCTTTTACACCTGATAATAATTTTGGTAACTCTGCTCTGGGGACAACCGTATCCTCTTCTTTATAAATGGAATTTAATTTAACTGCCTCTCCTATTGATCTTCTAAGTTTCCAAATTCTATCTTTTTGACTTTGATTATCTGCTAATAAAATATCTCCACAATTAAATTCTTGCATTACAGAAGATATTTTCTCACAGTCTAAATATAATGCTTCAAGACTCTCCCCATCAACCTCAATAAGTAAATGAGCTTTAGTTTCTTCTTGAATATCTATTGAAACTTCAGTAAATTTTATAGCCCAATCAATTGCATCTCTTTCAATAAACTCAAGTGCTGAAGGAGTTATTCCAGCTCGAAAAACTGCTGAAACAGCTTTACAAGCATTTTCGGCCGAATTAAAAGGAACAAGAATAGTAATATCTTTTTTTGGCAGTGAAATTAACTTAAATACTATTTTGGTTATCACTCCCAATGTCCCTTCACTACCAACAAGTAATTGAGTTAAATTATATCCTGTGGCATTTTTTAAGACATTAGCTCCAGTCCATATTATTTCCCCAGAGGCTAAAACAACTTGAAGATTTAAAACATAATCTTTTGTTACACCATATTTGAGTGCTTTTGGACCACCAGCATTCTCGGAGACATTTCCGCCAAGAAAAGAACTTCCTTTGCTTGCAGGGTCTGGTGGGTAAAATAAATTTTTACTTTCAACAGCATCTCTAAAATCTTGATTAATAACACCAGGCTCTACTGTAGCTTGTAAGTTTCTTTCATCAATTTCAATGATAGAATTAAATTTTTCTAAACTCAAAGCTACGCCACCAAAAACTGGTAAGGAACCTCCACTTAGGCCTGTTCTAGCTCCACAAGCAGTAACTGGAATAGAATTATCATTACAATATGAAAGAATATTAGACACCTCTTCTGTTTTAGAAGGTTTTAAAACAACCTCAGGAGGAAAAACTAAATCCTCAGTTTGATCTTTAGAATATGATTCTATACTATCATGATCATATAAGACATTGGCAACCCCTAAATTCTCAATAAAGTAATTAATGTTTTTTTTAGATATTTTGGGATATTTCATATAAGAAATAATTTTATCAAATTTAAGTAAATTAGCAAATCCTAAAACAAGAATAATGAGAAAGATTACTTTAATAATTCTAAGCATATTTATTTGCCTACTAACAAATGCTCAAAAAAAAGATATTTCTTTAGAAGAGATTTTACTAGAGTACTCTTTATATCCTAAAGGATTTAGCAATTTAAAATCTATGAATAGTGGGGAGCATTATTCAATTTTAAAAAGAATTGATGACCATCAAGAAATAATAAAGTACAAATTTAAAGATGGCTTAGCTGAAAGAACAATTTTTAATAGCTCCGATTTTAAAATAAAAATAGTTTCTAATTATTCATTTAGTAAAAATGAAAAACTTATTTTACTTGCCACTGAAACCGAGTCTATATATAGATATTCTAAAAGAGCAAAGTATTTTGTTTTTAATGTTCATAATAATAAAATCAAAGAAGTTCATCAAGAGAAAATCAGGTATCCAAGTTTTTCCCCTGATGGAACTCAAATAGCATACATTCTTAATAATAATTTATTTATTAAAAACATTAAAAATGGTAAAACAATTCAGGTCTCAAATGACGGAAAGGAGAATCATATTATAAATGGTGCTTCTGATTGGGTTTACGAAGAAGAATTTAAATTAGTTCAAGGGTTTGAATGGTCATCTGATGGAAAATCTATTGCCTATTATAAATTTGATGAATCTCATGTGAAAGAATTCTCTATGGACCGTTTTACATCTGCACTATACCCAACTCAACAGGTATTTAAATATCCTAAAGCTGGAGAGCAAAACTCAACAGTGAATATTTATTTATTCGACATTAATAAAAGTAAGAATACTCTTGTTTATACTGAAAAAGATTATGAATATATACCTAGAATAAAATGGACTAATGACCCTAATATTTTGTCTATAATTGGATTAAACAGACATCAAAATGAGCTTGACTTTATTTTAGTAAATGTAAAGGATGGAACAAATAAAATTTTATTTAGTGAAAAAGACAAATACTATATTGATATTAATGATAATTTGACTTTTCTACCTAACAATTATTTTATCTGGACTTCAGAAAAGAGTGGATACAATCATTTATACTTAAAAGGATTAGATGGTAGTGAGGAACAATTAACAAAAGGCTCTTGGGAGATTACATCTTTTGATGGGATTGACAGCGATAAGATGCAGGTTTTTTATAGATCAACTGAAGAAGGATCAATAAATAGAAGTTTATATGTTTTAGATTTAGAAAGTAGAGTTACTAAAAAATTAAGTAAAGAATTAGGAAGTAACTCTGTCAATTTTAGCAAGGGAATGAAATATTATATAAATACTTTTTCAGATGGTAATACTCCTCCAATATATAAACTATTTAAAGCAGATGGTACTCTCATAAAAGTTTTAGAAGATAATATTGATTTTATAAATAAAATGAATAATTATAATTTAAGCAACAAAGAATTTACAACTATATATACTGATAATGCTGACCTTAACGCTTGGGTAATGAGGCCACCTAATTTTGATAAAAATAAACAGTATCCACTATTTATGTTCTTATATGGCGGTCCTGGGTCACAAAAAGTACTTAATCAGTTTGATAGTGGGAACTATTTCTGGCATCAAATGTTAGCTCAAAATGGATATATTGTAGCTTGTGTTGATAATAGAGGAACAGGCGGGAAAGGTGCTGAATTTAAAAAAATGACTTATAAAGAACTTGGAAAATATGAAACAATTGATCAAATCGATGCAGCGAAATACTTTGGAAAATTAAGTTACATTGACAGTAATAGAATTGGTATTCAAGGATGGAGCTATGGTGGGTATATGTCCTCTTTAGCTATTACTAAAGGAGCTGAAACTTTTAAATTAGCTATTGCAGTTGCACCAGTTACAAACTGGAGATACTATGACAATATTTATACAGAAAGATATATGCAAACACCACAAGAAAACGCTTCAGGTTATGATGAAAACTCACCTATAAATCATGTTGAAAAACTTAAAGGAAAATATTTACTTATTCACGGTACAGCTGATGATAATGTGCATGTTCAAAACACTTATGAAATGGCTAAAGCACTAGTTAAAGCTAATAAACAATTTGATTTATTTATATATCCAGATAAAAATCATGGTATATATGGAGGTAAAACAAGATATCATTTGTATAAGAAAATGACAGATTTTATATTTGATAATTTATAACAGAAATTTTTACTATTTTCGAAATCCTAATTTTATTATAAAAACATGACAAATCAAGAGAAACAATTATTTGGACATCCTAAAGGATTATTCTATTTATTCTTTGCTGAACTTTGGGAACGCTTCTCTTATTATGGTATGCGAGCTCTTTTAACTCTTTATATGGTAAATGAGTTTTTCACATATATTTCTGATGAAACTTACAGAGAAGAGATGTCATTTGGAATTTTTGCAGCATATGGGTCATTAGTATATGCCACACCAGTACTTGGAGGTATGATTGCTGATAAATTTATTGGTTTCAAAAAATCTATTATGTTAGGAGGAATATTAATGGCTCTAGGTCATTTTTTCATGGCATTTTACTTTGAAAGTGGATTTGCTGGCTTTGAAGTTTCTGAAATAAATAATTTCTTTTTTTATACGGCTTTAGCTTTACTAATTGTAGGAAATGGATTTTTTAAACCAAATATCTCAACAATGGTTGGTCGTTTATACCCAGAGGGAGACGACAGAAGAGATTCAGGTTTCACAATTTTCTATATGGGTATTAATGCAGGTGCTTTCATTGCTCCTTTAGCATGTGGTTACCTTGGATATGAATATGGATGGCATTATGGCTTTGGGGCAGCAGGAATAGGTATGATAGCTGGTTTAATTGTTTTTATGAGAGGAATGAGTTTAGGTGTGTTTGGAGATAATGGAAATCAACCAGAAGAATTTATAGAGAAGAAAATGTATGGAATGAGAACAGATTACTTCTTCTATTTCATTGCATTATTAATGGTTCCTATATCAGCGTTTTTAGTTAAAAATAATGCCATGGAACTTTTAGGTGGTATGAAACTACATTCTTCTCTTCTTTTAGTGTTAGGTATAATTATCTTGGGAATTTTAGTTAAAAAAATGAATGAACTTTCAAGAATAGAAGTATTCCGTTTACTAAGTATTTTGATTTTGACTTTATTTATTACCGTTTTCTGGTCTTTCTTTGAATTGGCTGGAACTGCAATTACACTTTTTGCTGAGAGAAATGTAAATCTTACATTATTGAATGCTTCACAAACTAATGCAATTAATCCAGGGTATATTATTTTCTTAGCAATTCCCTTTTCTATGATGTGGGTATATTTATCTAAAACACAAAGAAACCCTACAACACCTATTAAATTTGCATTAGGAATACTTCAATTAGGAATAGGGTTTTTAGTTTTTGCAATGAGTGCGCAATTCATGGATGATGCTGGAAGAACACCTTTTATGTTTCTAATGATTGGTTATTTACTTTTAACTACGGGAGAGTTATTTATATCCCCAATAGGACTTTCTAAAGTAACTGAATTATCACCTAAAAGCATGACTGCTTTCATGATGGGGGTATATTTTTTATCTTCATCTTATGCCCATTATATTTCAGGAGCAATTGCACAATTAACTTCAGGAAAAGAAGGAGTAATTCCTGAACCCGGTTTAATGACAAGTATTGTGGAGAAGGTAACTGGATTTGCTGGAGGATATTCAGAATCAACAGTTGAAGGAGTTCAAAGTTTAGTAAATTACACAACAGTATTTACTCAAGTTGGTATTATTGCCATTATTACAGCAATTATATCTTTTGCTTTATCTCCACTTATTAAAAAATGGATGCATAACGTTCACTAAAAAAATTAAAAAATGAAAAAAATGAAAAAAATATTATTATCACTTTGTTTACTAGTATCAATAAATAGCTTTGGACAAGAAAGCAATCTTGTTTGGCATACAGACGTTAATAAAGCTATTGAAATCTCTATAGAAAATGAGAAACCTTTATTCTTCTTTTTTACAGGAAGCGATTGGTGTGGATGGTGTATTAGATTGCAAAAAGAAGTTTTTTTTAAACCTGAGTTTGAAAAATGGGCTGAAAAAAATCTAACTTTAGTAGAACTTGATTTCCCAAGAAGAACTAAATTATCCGAAGAATTACAAACACAAAACAGAGAACTAGGAAAAATGTTTGGAGTAAGAGGCTACCCAACAGGATGGTTTGTTATTCCAGAAATCACAGATGGCAAAGTTAATTTCAATAAGCTTGGATCACAAGGATACGTTGCTGGTGGTCCAGAAAAATGGATTGCTGGAGGTAATAAAATCTTATCAAAAAATAAATAAAATATTAGATCAATGAAAAAAATATTTTTTTTAATACTATTAATTATTCCAAGCTTAATCTTTTCTCAAGGTCAAAAAAAAGCAGCTATTGACTGGATTCCTTTGGCTTCCGCAGAAAAATGGTCAGCAAAATATGATAGAGAAGTTTTAATTTTTTTCTTTAGAAAAGGATGTGATTATTGTGAAAAAATGAAAAAAGAGGTTCTAACTGACCCACAAGTTATAAAAACTATAAATGAAAATTTCCTTCCTGTAATGATAGATGGAAAAAGTAAACAACCTATAGTATTTAATGGAAAAGAATATGTAAATGATCATCCTTTTGAAGAAGATGCTCCTTGGAGACATAACCTGTTTTTCGAACTTGTTAGTCCAACAAACGGAAATTTTTATTGGCCTAATATTGTCATTCTAAATAATAAGCTTGAAAAAAGAGCTCAGTTTCCAGGCTTTCAATCTAAGCCATTATTGATGCGAAACTTAAAAAGATTTTTATAAAAAAAAGAGAGTTAAACAACTCTCTTTTTTTATGGGTGACTGATGGGATTCGAACCCACGACCCCCGGCACCACAAACCAGTGCTCTAACCAACTGAGCTACAATCACCATTTTAGGTCTGCAAATATATATTTTTAATCTTTAAATTGAAATTTCTCTTTATATTTGTTAGATGAAAGATAATGCTGAAAATAAAATTATTTTAAAGGTAGAAGGAATGACCTGTAATAATTGTGCAGCAGGCATAAAAAAGCATCTTGAAAAGAGTTTAAATAGTGAAGTTAATGTAAACTTTTCAATAGGTGAAGTGAATTGTTTTACTAATGAAAAAAGTAGTAAAAACGATATAATTTCATTAATTGAGGGTATAGGCTTTAGCGTTAAAGAAATAAAGTTTGAAAAAGATAAAAAATTTTCTAAAAGTGAAATTTATTTTCTTGTTTCTCTAATTTTTACTACTCCCCTTTTCTGCCATATGTTTGTATCAGAAACAAATATATTAAAGCAACCATTAATTCAATTATTTCTTTGTTTACCTGTCTATTTCATTGGAATAATATTTTTTGGTAAAAGTGCATACTACTCAATTAAGAGTAAGGTTCCTAATATGGATGTTTTAATTTTTATAGGAAGTACTTCAGCATTTTTTTACAGCTTGTATGGATGGTGGTTATTTCAAGATACTGATCTAGTCAGAAATTATCTTTTTTTTGAAACTACTGCAACAATTATAACTCTTGTGCTTCTTGGAAATGTTCTTGAGCATAGATCTGTAAAACAAACAACAACATCAATTAAGGAACTTAGTAAAATAAAAAATTCAATTGCAAAAAAAGAATTTGGAGAAGAAGTTGTTGATGTAAATTATGATGAAATTAAAAAAGGAGATATTCTTTTAGTTAATAAAGGAGATCAAATTCCTGTTGATGGAAAGATTTTATGGGGCTCTTGTTCTGTAGATGAATCCATGATTACTGGAGAAAGTCTTCCTGTTTCAAAAAATATAAATGGTGAAGTAATCAGTGGTACAATTTTATCCAATGGAAGTATTAAAATGGTGGCAGTTAAAGTAGGTAAAGAAACTACCATATCTAATATAATTGAAATGGTGAAAAATGCTCAATCTAATAAACCAAATATTCAGAAAATTGGTGATAAAGTAAGTGCAATATTTGTACCAGTTGTTTTATTAATATCTATTTCAACATTTTTTATTTGCTTTTTTTATTTAAATATTACTATTAATGATTCGTTCCTTAGAGCTGTTGCAGTTTTAGTTATTTCATGCCCTTGCGCTATGGGTCTTGCTACCCCAACAGCAGTCATGGTTGGAATAGGAAAAGCAGCAGAGCAAGGAATTCTTATTAAAGGAGGAGATACTTTAGAAAAAATGGCAAAAATTAAAAATATAGCCTTTGATAAAACAGGAACAATAACAACTGGGAAATTTAAAATCACATCATTTAAATGTGAAAAAGAGAATATTAAAAAGGTTAAACAGATTATTTACAACTTAGAAAAACATTCATCACATCCAATTGCCATTTCCTTAGTCAAAGAATTAGAAAAATATTCAACAGAAATTGCATTAAAAAATATTGAAGAAAAAGAAGGTGTAGGAATCTCTTGTACTTATGAGCAAGATAATTATTTGGTAGGAGCTAACCTTGAAAACTCAAAACTTTATGACATTAAAGTAACTAAAAATGATATAATTATTGCTGAAATAAAATTAGAAGATGAGATTAAAAATAATACACAAGAAATAATTAAGCAACTAAATACTAATGGATATAATACGTTTTTGATAAGTGGTGATAGTTATGAAAAATGTAAATATGTAAATGAAAAATTAAAATTTAGTGATTTCTTCTATGAGCAAAAACCTGAAAATAAGCTTAAAAAAATAGAAGAGTTAAATAATTTAAATCCAACTGCAATGTTAGGAGACGGAATTAATGATGCTCCAGCACTCTCTAGAGCATTTATTGGTATTTCTCTTGCAAGTGCTAGCCAAATTGCTATTCAATCCTCAGACGTGATCTTATTAAATAAAAATAACCTTAATCAACTTAACAAAGCACTTAAAATAAGTAGATATACATTAAGAACAATTAAACAAAATTTATTCTGGGCCTTTTCTTATAATTTGATTGCTATTCCAATTGCTTGCCTTGGATATCTAAATCCAATGTGGGCAGCACTTTTTATGGCTTTTTCAGATGTTGTAGTAGTAGGTAATTCTGTAAGGTTAAAATTTAAAAAAATTTTTTAGTATTATTACAATAGAATCTTTAACAAAAACAAAAATTATGAAAAAAACTTTTACCACACTAGTTTCTTTATTATTTTCAACTATTATTATTGCTCAAATTTCTCCATATAAATTAAAAAATGGTAATAATCAAGCAAAAATAAATGATAAAGTAATAATGAGCGGAAGTGAATCTTTGTCTCATTTAATGGTTAACCCCAATCCGAACACAATTGCTTTAAAGACAGTTTCTAGTAATGAAGAAATGCTTGGCTCAACAACTTATGACCTTCAATCTAATGCTTGTGTTGATAATAGATTAATTAGACATGCAGACGGAACCATATCTGCAGCTTGGACAATGAGTGCTCAATTTTCTACTTCCTATTCTGATAGAGGAACAGGCTATAATTTTTATGATGGATCTACATGGGATTCATATCCAAATGCAAGATTAGAATCTTCAAGAGGTGGTTGGCCTTCAATTCTTGCAACAGGTTCTGGAAAAGAAATTGCTATTACGCACAACACAGATAATGGATATTTACTTATGACTCATCGAACTTCTATCGGTAGTGGATCTTGGAATGAAGATATTGTATCTTCTATAGATAGTAATGGTCTATACAGAGACATAATATGGAATAGAGCCGTTATTGGAGGAGCAAATCAACAAACAATTCATATGGTAGGTGTTATTGCCAACACAGCACTTGGTGGAACAATATACAACGGGCTTGATGGAGCTCTAGTTTATTACAGATCTCAAGATGGTGGCTCAACATGGGACATTAAAGATCTACAGTTACCAACATTAGATTCAACTAAATATTTAGGGTTTTCTGGTGATAGTTATGCAATTGCTAGCAATGGTGAAACTGTTGTTGTTGCTTATTTTGGTGGCTTAGATGACTCAGCTATTATAAAGTCTACTGATAATGGAAATACTTGGAATGCAACATCATTTCTTGATTTTCCAGTTGATAAGTATGCTCCAGATGCAGGTATAGATCTTGATAATGACGGTCTAATGGACAGTCTTTATTCTACTGATGGTACAGGAGCACTTTTATTAGATGATAATAATATGGCACATGTTTTCTATGGAAATATGCTTTTACTAGATGCTGATTTAACGGACGGAAACACATCATATTTTGCCTCTACAAACGGTCTAATGTACTGGAATGAAAATATGGGAGCTGATGATTATGCTAGTAATCCAATTTCTTCTCCTTCACTATGGTTTTCCAATTTAGGTCAAATGATTGCAAGCGCACAAGATACAGATGGAGATAATCTTTTAAACTATGTTGATTACCCAACCTATTACATGTCATTAACTTGTATGCCTAATGCTGGTATAGATGCAAATGGAAATATATTTGTATCATACTCTGAGTTAATGGAAAATATCGATAATGGCTCTCAAAACTTTAGACATGTAAATGTTATTAAAAGTATGGATGGTGGTGTAAACTGGAGCGCCCCTACAGATGTCACACCTCACAATGCATGGTCTGGAGCACAAGAATGTGTCTTTGCAACTATAGATAGAAATGTTGATGATAAAATTAGATTAATTTATCAGAAAGATTTTGAGCCAGGACTTGCAGTTAGAGGAGATGAAGATATAATTGATATTAATGAAATAATTTATCTTGAAATAGACACTACTGAATTAAGTAATACTTCAACAAATATTTCTGAAATTTCAAGTTTAAATACTATTTCAATATATCCTAACCCTACAGCAAGCTTTACAAATGTAAACTTATATTCTTCAGTTAATAAAAATATAATTTTAAGACTAACAAATATTATAGGAAAAATTGTAAGTGAAGTTAACATCCATGTAGTATCGGGCAATAATAACATAAACCTTGATGTATCAAATCTTAAGAACGGAATTTATTTTATTAATTCAGAATCAATAAATGAAAGTAAATCAATAAAATTAATTATATCCAAATAATTAATTGTAAACAAAGAAAAGCCGAGCATAATATGTTCGGCTTTTTTATTTTATATCGGTAAGTAAATTAACTTTTGGAATTTGATGACTAATAAAACCTTCAGCATACTTACAGAAGGCTTGACGACCTAAGTCTTTTGCTCTATACTCAATACTATCTAAAAAATCTTTAGAAGAAATAACAGTTTGAGATTCATTTGATTTGGGGTCATAAAATTGACTTTTATAAGCTTTAACTGCATTTAATTTATCTTCAAAGCTATCACTTATATCTACAAAAATATTTGGCTCAAGGCTATTAAACTGAATATAGTGATAAATAAAGTTTGGTCTCCAAATTGGCTGATTTGTGTTAATTTTTTCAAGTCCAGAAAGAAATGCAGAATCAATTGTTAATTCAGATGCTCTTGCATGGTCAGGATGTCTGTCAGAAGGAGCATTTGTAATGATAATTTCAGGCTGATATTCTCTGATTTTTTTTATCATACATAACTGATGATTTTTATCATTAGCAAAAAAACCATCGTCAAACTTTAGATTTTCTCTAAGATGAACTCCCATAATTTTAGAGGCCTCTAATGCTTCTGCAGATCTTGTTTCAGCATCTCCTCTTGTACCTAACTCACCTTGGGTTAAATCAATTATACCAACCTTAAAGCCATTTCTAATGTGTTTAATTATGGTTCCTGAGCAGCTAAGTTCAATATCATCGGGATGAGCTGCAAAAACTAAAATATCTAGTTTCATTTGTAGAATTTATTAAATTTAAATTTAGCTAATATAGCACTTAGAAATGTTATGGCTATTAAGTAGTAAACAAATGAAGGAATTGGCATTGGGTCACCAGCTGCATAGGAATGTAATCCAGACAGGTAATAATTTACTCCAAAATATGTCATAATAATCGACCAAATTCCAATAAGAGATGCTAAATTAAAAATATAAAATCCAGCTAGAGCAGGTATAAGCCTCATATGTAAAATAAATACATAAACTAAGACACTAACTAAAGCCCATGTTTCTTTTGGGTCCCATCCCCAATATCTACCCCAAGATTCATTTGCCCATACTCCACCTAAAAAAGTTCCAATTGTCAGCATAAACAATCCAATAGTAATTGATCTTTCATTTATTAATGTTAGCTCACTCAAAATATCTGAAATTCTTTTCTTTTTATTTTGAGTTGTAAAAATTATTAACCACAAAGAAAATAAGCCTAAAATAGCACTAAGAGCAAGAAATCCATAGCTAGCAGTTATGATAGCTACATGAATCATCAACCAATATGAATTTAACACGGGAACTAAATTTGTAATTTCAGGATCAAGCCAGTTCAAATGTGCTACCATTAATAATAAGGAAGCAACAATAGAGGTTGCAGCTAAAGTCATATATGATCTTCTGCTGAAAATAACTCCAGAAAGCATTGTTGCCCATGCAATATAAATCATAGACTCGTATCCATTACTCCAAGGGGCATGACCAGAAATAATCCACCTCGAAACCAGTCCCAAAGTTTGTGAGAGAAAACCGAGAAAAATAAACCATTTAACTATTAGAATTATTTTCTCGACAATAACATTGGAGTTAAAAATTTGATACAAAAGCAATATGAGAAAGACTAAACCAATTATGAAATAAAACATAAATAGATTAGAAAAAATATTCACTTTATTATATAAAACTTCCAGGTCAATTTTATAACCATCTGGCATAACATCATAGCCATATCTATTTTGAAATTTTGAAATATAGGAAACAACACTATCACAAGTGGCCCAATCAGAATCATTAATTGCACTATTTAATGAAGTAAAATACATCTTCATTATATTAGATACAAAAAGTGAATCATTTGATGAAAAAACTTGACTATTAGCTGACGAAAACCAAGTACTATTAGAATCATTTGGAAGAGGGAAAAATCTTAAAATACCACCATTGTAAATTGTAAAACAAATATTTACTCTTTCATCAACAGTAATAATGTCTTTTTCATACTTACCCCTATCAATTGGTTTTTTTGAGTATGCAATTTCTACTTCTTCTTTTAAAACATAATTTCCTTCTTGATCAAAAAATATTTTAAATGGAACTCTACTTTCTTTTGTATTAAGAAACTGCTTTAACTTATCATGACTTATCTTAATCATTGGAACTTTACTCCAAATTATAGGATTATTCATCATTCCTAAAACAACTTGGGAAGCAGATTGATCTACAATTATGTTCTTTCTGGATATTTTTCGTAAATATTCAGAGAAAAGAGTGTTAACAGGTTTAACTCTTCCTCCATTATCCTGAACTAATAAAGTTTCAAATACTTTTATATGTTTTGAAGAAATCTCATTAGAATTAATCAAACTATCTAAATTTTCTGCACTTAAATAATTTAGAGATGAAAATAAAATTAATAATGTGAGAATCAACTTTTTCTTAAGTTTGTTTAACTTTCTACTTAAAAAAGAAAATCTTGTTTTATTGCTGAAGAACACTAATATCATACCAAGGGATAATAAAAAATAGCCTAAATAGCTAATATATGTCCCCCATCTATCATGGTTAACAGAAAGTATCGTTCCTTTTTCATCTTGATCATAAGAAGATTGAAAAAACCTGTAACCTCTATAATCTAATACATTGTTCATATATATTCTGGAATCTTGATTAAAGTTTTTATCCACAACAGTTACCTCTGCAGCAAATGATGCAGGACTTTGTGAGCCTGGATAACGTTCTAGTTGAAAATCTCTTAATTGAATAACAAATGGAGTTTGATATGCCTTTGATCCATAAGATAGATCAAAGTAAAGACCACCCAAAGTAAATTTCTCACTATTGGGGATAAACCCCTTGCCTCCTTTTAAACGTACTTCTTTTGATTCTCCATTGCATTTAACATCTAATACTAGAGCATTATCTCCACCATCTTTCATGATATCTGAAGTACTATAAAGTTGATTAGCACCACTATCCATGATATCTTTTAAAACTAGATTAAGGCTCTCCAGAGAATATAGAGTTTTCCTTTCTAAAATAAATTTTTTATTTGCTAAAAACTCGCCAGTAGACCTGTCACTCATCTTCATAGATTGAATATCAAATGGAGCATTACAGAATAAAACACTATCTTCAAAAAAGAAATTTACAGCACCATTTTTAGGATTATCAAATGTAAAAATATACTTATCAATTCTTCTTTGTTCATTTTTCTTCAAATATTCAGATTGCATCCCATTATCTCCTGGAACTACAAGATGAAGTGTTTGGGTACCTTCTACTGAGTTTAAAAAAGTATCCCTAACATTAGGAAAGAAATCTTTGTATGAAATACTAATATCATTCTTTAAAAAATTAACAGGAATTGAGAAATTATTATTTGAAATTGCCGAAAGAAATAACTTTTTATCTCTTTCATATTGCAAGTTTCTATTATCGACTTTTATTTGAAGGAAAACATCATCTGAAATAATAAGATTTGATTGTTCATTTTCTCTAATATGCATCATTCCTTCAAAGCCATAATATCTAGTGACACCAGAACCTATCAATATAACAATAAATGCTAAATGAAACATAAGTACAGCTAACTTTTCTTTTCTAAATAGATTATATCTCCTAAGATTATAGATTAAATTAACTGTTAGCATAAATAAAATTAATTCAAACCACCATTTTGTAAATATTAGAGCTTTAGCAGTATCTCTTCCAAAATCATTTTCAATAAATGTCGCATAACCAATTACGGCAGCAAATAATAAAATAAGTGCAGTAGCTAATTTTACAGATAGTAAAAATAAAAAGAAACGTTTTATCATAGGAAAAATTAAAGTGCAAATTTACAATTTGTTTAGTAAATTTGTATAACAATCATTTTAATAAAATGAAGAAAATTATTTTTATTGGAGCTGGTAATATTGCGACTAATTTAGCCATTAATTTAGCAAAAAATAATTACCAAATTATTCAAATTTTTAGCAAATCATTAGTAAATGCAAAAATACTTGCAGATAAAGTAAATGCTAATGCTACAAATGATTTATCTAAAATTAAGACAGCTGATATTATTATCTTATCAATTAAAGATGATATTATTGAAGATGTCTTAAAATTACATCATTTCGAAAATATTGTTCATACTAGTGGCTTTAAAGATCTTAATGTTTTTGGCACAAAAGTGAAGAATTTTGGATCACTCTACCCTATTCAAACATTTAATAAAAAAATAAATATTGACCTAAGTGAAACTCCCTTTCTTATAGAATGTAGCAATAAAGAATTTGAAAAAACTATTATAAAGTTAGCACACTCTCTTTCTTCAAATGTTATTAAAATAAACTCTGAACAAAGAAAAAAAATTCATTTAGCTGCAGTTTATGCATGTAACTTTAGTAATAGAATGATTGGTATTGCCAAAGAAATTATGGAAATTAACAATTTAGATTTTTCATTAATACAACCTCTTATTAAGCAAACAATGAAAAAAATAAGCGAGGGAGATCCAAATCAATTATTAACTGGCCCTGCAAAGAGAAAAGATGTTCAAACTATTCAGAATCACCTTAAATTAATTCAAAACTCTGATCACAAAAAAATCTATCAGTTAATTAGTCAAGATATTATGAATTTAGAAGAATAATGACTACGAATATCATAATTATTAGACCATTAAATTTATTGATAATACTAGTAACTATGTACATTTTTAAATTAGGATTAATAAATCTTTTCATTCAAAACCCTGCTCTAAATAACTTTAATTATTTTCTATTTGTCAGCGCAACAATTTTAATTACAGCCGCAGGATATATCATCAATGATATCTATGATTTAAAAACAGACTCAGTAAATGATAAAAAATTAATCATTGGCAAAAATATAAGTAAAAAAAGTGCATTAAATTGGTATTATATTCTTAATTTATTATCAATAATTATTATTGTTTATGTGTCATACTTTATTGGAAAAATAACTTTAGCACTAATTTTTATTTTGACAATTATAATGCTGTGGTTTTACTCAAAATCACTTAAGAGCACATTTCTTTTAGGTAACCTTCTAGTAAGTGGAATAATTGCACTTAGTATTACTAATATTTATTTCTTTGATATTTTACCGGTTTATAATTTAAATCCATCCTCAGGAATTATACTAAAAGTAATTATTGTTTTTTCATTATTTGCATTTATCACTAATCTTAAAAGAGAAATAATTAAAGATGTAATTGATATTAATGGAGACAGATCTATTGATGCCAATACTTTACCAATAAAACTTGGTGTCAAATCAACCAAAAAAATAATAATATTTTTAAATACAGTACTTATATTAATTATTAGTTTTTGGCAATACTTTCAATATAGTGTAAATAAAACTTTTTTTGATTTAAGTAGTTTTGGTAAAGACATAAATCAAATAGTTATCTGGGGAACAGATAGTTTTTCAATTTTTTATGTTTTTTCAATTCAAATATTACTATTTATTTTTCTTTTTCTTTGTCTTTCTGCCAATATTAAAAAAGATTACATAAAATTAAGTCAAATTGCAAAGATTATTATGATGATTGGCATTTTAGCAATTCCAATTTTTTCAATAAGCTATTTCATATAATGATAGATCAAATTAATAATTACAATATTATACTGGGCTCTAACTCCCCAAGAAGAAAACAGATTTTACTTGACATGAGAATAAAGTTCACAACAATGAGCTCAAATGCGGATGAACAAGTTCCTAAGAATATAATAGCTACAGATCACTGTACCTTTTTAGCGAAAAAGAAAAATGATGCACTCAAAATAAATTTAAATAAAAATGAAATATTAATAACCGCTGATACAACTGTTGTATTAGGTGACATTGTTCTAAATAAACCATTAAACTCTGAAGATGCTTTCGAAATACTAAATAAAATTTCAGGAAAAGAGCATATTGTTCTTACAGGGGTTTGCCTATCAAATATTAATAAACAAATTATTTTCGCAGAAAAAACAAAGGTCAAATTTCAAAGATTAAGTGAACAAGAGATTAAATTTTATATAAAAAAACACCATCCTTTTGACAAGGCTGGTTCTTATGGAATTCAAGATTGGATTGGGCTAATTGGTATTGATTATATAAAAGGATCTTATACAAATGTTGTTGGACTCCCTTCGTCAAGACTCTATAATGAACTTAATAAATTTATTTAGCCCTTGTTTTTATTATCTTTGTGGACTAATTTTTTAAGCATGACAAATTTACAAGCAAAATATTGTTTCTTTTTAAGTATCCTATCATGCTTAATTTTCTCTTGTACTCCAGTTAATAAGATTACATATATCAACAATAACACCCAAGCTGCTTGGGATATGTCTCCATTACCTCCAAAACATCATATTGAAATTGGAGATATTTTAATGGTTAAAGTAATTAGTAGAAATGATGAATCAAATAAAATTTTTAACCTTGAAACTAATACTAATAATTCAAGTACAACAACTGCAGCAAATCTTTACCTTAACGGTTTTACAGTTAATCAAGAAGGAAGTATAGACCTCCCAAAGGTTGGTAAAGTTGTTTTATTAAATCTTACTCTTGAGCAAGCAAAAGAAAAAATCATGAAAGCTGCTGTAGAATACTTGATTGATCCATACGTCATTGTTAAGCTTGCAAACTTTGAGGTAACAGTTCTTGGAGAGGTTAATCTAGCAGGAACCTATCCTGTTTACAAAGAAAATCTAACAATATTTGATGCACTAGCTATGGCTGGAGACATAAATGATTACGGAAATCTAAGAAAAGTAAAGATAGTTAGATCAAAAAATAATAAAAAAGAAGTAAGTTTTATTGATTTAACTGACAGTAAAATACTCTCTTCTAATTTCTATTATTTAAATAATAAGGATTTAGTATATGTACAGCCACTTAAATTCAAAGGTTTGAAAAAATCTCAATCTCAACTTTTCCTTTCTAGTTTAACAACTTTTGCAGTACTTTTCAATGCTTATCTAAACTTTAATAAAGATTAAATATGAAGGAAGAAGAATTTAAAGAAGAAACAATTGACACAAAACAATTGCTATATCGATATCTTCAGTATTGGCACTATTTTATTTTTTCAATTATTTTATTTTTTCTAATAGCATTTGTTTACAACAGGTATACTAAACCAACTTTTAGTGTTTCCAGTACATTACTAATAAGAGATGACAATAATACTCAGCTAGGAGCTGAAAATATTCTTGAAGGAATGGAGCTGTTTAGTGGAAAAACTAATATAAATAATGAAATTGTTGTATTAAAATCATTTAGTTTAACTAATCAGGCAATTGAAGATCTAAAATTTGGCGTTTCTTATTTTCAACATGGCTTGTTACAAAGTAATGAAATATTCTTAAATAAACCATTTGAAGTCTTAATTGACTCAAATCATTTACAGATTACTGGAAACGAATTTAGAGTGAAAATTTTAGATAATCAAACATTTAATCTTTCATCATCAATAGATGACAAAAATCCCTACAATGTCAAAAAAGATCAACTTAACAGAAATGTAGAGATAAATTTTGATTTGAGTCAAGATTTTAAATTTAACACTCTAATAAAATCAGATAATTTCTCTTTCTTAATAAATAAAAGTCCAAGTTTTTCTTTAGAAAAAATAATAGAAAATGATAAAGAATTTACTTTTAAATTACACCAAAGATCT
>Ga0209830_10000395_pt1 | contig 45890 bp, 48 predicted proteins | sample ArcticOcean_MG_C_12_FD_187439 | JGI IMG/M metagenome (GOLD analysis project Ga0209830, IMG submission 187439) | Marine microbial communities from western Arctic Ocean - ArcticOcean_MG_CB8_130 (SPAdes) (version 2) | ecosystem: Environmental > Aquatic > Marine > Oceanic | place: Arctic Ocean...
AATTTCTAGCTTGATAATTTCTTATTCCTTTAGTTGGAATCCAGTCAACAGTTTTTGTTGGGGTATTTTCTAATTCTTCAATTGTAAAAACTGATGGTTCTGATTTCATTAGCCAGTAACGCATATAAAAGTATTCCTTAATTAATATATTATTGTTATGTTATTAGAAGTTTAATACAAGAGGAAATTATGGAAAAGAGAAATGTATTAGGAACTGCTTTAAAATTATGTAGTTTAGAGCCATTAACCGGGTATTTTAGAAATGGTGAATGTGACCATTGTCAATCAGATACTGGAAATCATACTGTTTGTGCTGAGGTAAATGAGGAATTCTTAACTTTTTCAAAAGCACAAGGCAATGATTTAAGTACCCCACGCCCAGAGTATAATTTTTTAGGATTAAAAGCTGGAGACCGTTGGTGTTTGTGCGCAAATCGCTGGCTAGAAGCGGCGGAAGCTGGCTGTGCTCCCCCTGTAATTTTAGAGTCTACTCATGAAAAAGCTTTAGAGATTATTACATTAAGCGACTTACAATATCATAGCTTAAGATAAATTTATTTAGATGTTGCCTAGACCAGCATCCAGAACCAAAGGTTCAAGTGGTAATAATCTAAGATGCTTTAGGTTCGCTCGCCAAGAGTCCTTATAAGGTTACCCAATCGTGAGCGATCTCACCACATTCTGATTGATTAAAACCGACGCTATAGACTAGTTCAAAGAATAATTAGCCTAAGCAACATCAAAACAAACTTATTAATTAATGATTTTGTAACACTTTATCAATTAATAAATTGAAATTTGTTATTTTATTTACATAATCAAGGGTGTGTAATTCTGTATTATCTCCTCGATTTAAAAATTCATGAGTAATATCTAACGCGGCTTTAATAATAATTTTATCAACCCCTATTACTGTGCCAGATTGTTGAATCTCTTCTACCTTATGTTTTAAATAGCTTATAGATTTTTGTAGATTTTCCTCCTCACTCTCTGGGCAAGAAATAGTAAAATCTCTTCCTAATATATTTACTTCGACTCGTTTTGTCATATTTTCAACTTGGTAATTGCGCTAATAAATTTTCAACTTTTAGTGTTGCTTCATTCATTTTAGTTTTTAATATTTGAATTTCTTCTTTAGCAAGATGAAGATTAGGCTTTAATTCATCATTCTCTTTTTTTAATACTTCTAGTGCCTCAATAAGTTTACTGAGTTTACTTTCTAATAAATTTAGCTCGTCTAACATTCATTTACTATAATTTAAATTCATCATGGCATCAATAGAGAATTCACTTTCTTTTTTATTTTTTCTTTGCACGTGGGTGAGCTTTATCATATATCTTTGAAAGATGTTGAAAATCTAAATGCGTATAAATTTGAGTCGTACTAATATTTGCATGACCTAATAACTCTTGAACAGCTCTTAAATCTTGGCTTGATTGTAATAGGTGAGATGCAAAGCTATGCCGAAGAAGGTGAGGATGAATATTTTCGGGAACCCCTTGTTTAATTGCCCAAAATTTTAGCCTATATTGAATTGCTCTAGGGGTTAATTTTTTAGCATTCTGACTTAAAAAGATTATTTTATTTTCAGCTTTTAGATTGCTAATTTTGTTTCTTAACTCCAGCCATTTTTTTAAGGCCTTGGAAGCATGTGAACCAACTGGTACGACACGCTCTTTATTACCTTTACCTAAGAGAGAAATTGTCCCATCATCGAAATTAATATCAGTTTGATTTAGATTTACTAGCTCAGATAATCGAAGACCAGATGAGTAAAATAACTCTAAAATAGCATGGTCACGAAGTCCTAGAAAAGAATCATCTTTGATATCAACAAGCTTTATTATTTGGTCGACTGATAAAGTTTGAGGAAGTAATTTTTCACTTTTTGGCGGCTTAATCCCCAATGTAGGGTTTTTTTCGAACTTATATTTATGAATTAAGAAATTAAATAAACCTCTCCAAGAAGAAATTACTCTCGATAATGATTTCCCTCCTAAGCCTTTAGAGTGAAGTATGGCAATATTTTTTCTAATATCTTCAAGTGTATAACTATTTAATTCTTTATTTTTATCAAGTTTTAATAATTCATCAATATCTCGAAGGTAACTTTTAATTGAGGCAGGGCTTAATCTTTTTTCAAAGGCAATAAATTTTTTATATTCTTCAATTAATTCAAAATTATTCATTTTTTTTGATCAAACTTAAGTCAAATTCTCCTTCAAATACAATTTTAGCAGGCCCAGACATGATTATAGAATTTAAACCATCCCAATCAATTATTAGATTACCCCCATCCATATGAACTGTAACAGGAGTTTTAACTAGCCCTTTTAGGATAGCAGTAACGCTCGCTGCGCAGGCTCCAGATCCGCAAGCAAGAGTAATGCCACTGCCTCTTTCTAATACTTTAAGTTTTAAATTATTTTCATCAATTATTTTCATAATGCTAACATTTACGCCATTAGGAAATAAGACATCATTAGTTTGTATTTTTTTACTAAGCTCTATTGCACCCTCCCATTGCTCATTATCATCAAGTGGCTCAAGAACCGCATGTGGATTTCCAATAGACACAGATGTAAATAACTCACTAATTTTATCTTGAAAGACAGGCTTTCCCATATCAACAGATATTAAATTCTTAGTGGGTTCTGAAAGAACAATTAATCCTGATTTTGTTTCAACGGTAATTTTTGAACTATCAGAAATATTTTTATTTTTAATGTAGCGATAAAAGCACCGAGCCCCGTTTCCGCATTGTTCCACTTCGTTTCCATCTGCATTAAAAATTCTATATCTAAATTCTGCCTCTGGGTTCAAGCTCGACTCTATAATTAAAAGCTGATCAAACCCAATGCCAAATTGACGGTGTGATAGCGACTTAATTATTTCAGAATTTAGGTGATATTGATTTTCTAATTGATCTATGATTATAAAATCATTTCCAATTCCATGCATTTTCGTAAATGGGATTTTCATTTATTTCTATTTATTATTTATATTATTTGCTATTCTAACGGCTTAATAATATTAATACCCAAGGTTTTTATGAAAAATTATTTATTTACATCAGAATCAGTGTCAGAGGGACACCCAGATAAAGTATCCGATTTAATTTCTGATGCAGTTTTGGATGCAATCTTAGCTGAAGACCCTAATTCTAGAGTTGCTGCCGAAACACTAACAAATACTAATTTAGTAGTCCTTGCTGGAGAAATTACTACTAATGCAAAAATAGATTATGAAAAAGTAGCTAGAGATACATTGAAGTCAATTGGTTATGATAATGTTGATTATGGTATCGACTATAAAACATGCGAAGTTTTAGTTAAGTATGACACTCAATCGCCAGATATTGCTCAGGGTGTTGATGGCGCAATGGATGACCCATTAGACCAAGGAGCTGGCGATCAAGGCTTGATGTTTGGTTATGCTTGTGACGAAACAAATGAATTAATGCCTTTGCCAATCCACTTGTCTCATAGACTAGTAGAGCGTCAGGCAATGCTTAGGAAAAATGGCAAACTCTCGTGGCTAAGACCAGATGCAAAATCTCAAGTAACAATTGAATATAATGGTAATAAGCCAATAAGAGTAGATACAGTTGTTTTATCTACCCAACATTCTCCTGATATTAAACTAGACGATCTTCGTGAAGCGGTGATAGAGGAAATTATTAACCCTATTATTCCTAAAGAACTAATAAAAGGGGATATTAAATTTTTGATTAACCCTACAGGCCGATTTGTGATTGGCGGACCGCAAGGAGATTGTGGTTTAACGGGACGAAAGATTATAGTAGATACTTATGGGGGAGCTGCTCCGCATGGAGGAGGCGCATTTTCTGGTAAAGACCCTAGTAAAGTAGATCGATCTGCTGCGTATGGAGCGCGTTATGTTGCAAAAAATATAGTGGCTGCTGGTTTGGCTAGCAAATGCCTTGTTCAAATTTCATATGCCATAGGAGTGGCAAAGCCGACTTCTGTAATGGTGGATAGCTATGGAACTGGAATAGTCTCTGATGAAAAATTATCTGAATTGGTAGCAGAAGAATTTGATTTAAGGCCAAAAGGCATTGTACAGACATTGGATTTACTAAGGCCAATATATAAAAAAACTGCGGCTTATGGTCATTTTGGTCGCGATGAACCCGAATTTACATGGGAAGCATTGGATAAAAAATCTGTTTTACAAATTAAGTAAATTTCTATTATGTACTTGATTTTAGTTAGTTTTTAAATTAGTATTGCTTTTGTTCGAGGGACGCTGCAAGATTTTTCCCAGGCTCGAACTGCAAATTTAATTTGTAACTGCGTTCACCATTATTAAACCGTACCAGTTACGGGATGATTGGTGAACCACTCATCTCACTGGTCACATTTATTTTAGGGAAAAAAAATGAATACAGTGACTGACTCAGATTTAAAAATTAAAGATTACCTTGTAGCCGATATTAATTTATCAGCTTTTGGTAGAAAAGAAATCGCAATAGCTGAAACAGAAATGCCTGGTTTAATGGCAATTCGTGAAGAATACGCGAGTAAAAAACCATTAAAAGGTGCCCGAATTTCAGGCTCTCTTCACATGACTATCCAAACAGCTGTTCTAATTGAAACACTTAATGAATTAGGTGCTGATGTACGATGGGCTTCTTGTAACATTTATTCAACTCAAGATCATGCTGCCGCAGCAATTGCCGATGGCGGGACACCAGTTTTTGCTTTCAAGGACGAAAGTTTAGACGAGTATTGGGATTTCACGCATCGTATTTTTGAATGGCCAGATGAAAAATATACAAATATGATTCTTGACGATGGAGGAGATGCCACTCTTCTACTTCATCTTGGAGTTAAAGCAGAAAAAGATATTTCAGTTCTGGATAAGCCATCTACTGAAGAGGAAGTTTGTTTATTTAATGCTATTAAAAAGAAGTTAAAAATAAATTCATCTTGGTATTCTGAAAGACTGCCTCATGTTCAAGGGGTAACAGAAGAGACCACGACGGGAGTTATGCGCCTCTATCAAATGTTCAGGGATAATGAATTAGCATTTCCTGCAATTAATGTAAATGATTCAGTAACTAAGTCAAAATTTGATAATCTATATGGATGCAGAGAGTCTTTAGTAGATGCCATTAAGAGGGCAACTGATGTAATGATTGCAGGCAAGGTTGCTGTAGTTTGTGGGTATGGCGATGTAGGTAAAGGATCTGCTCAGGCGTTAAAAGCTTTATCTGCTCAGGTTTGGGTAACTGAAGTTGATCCAATATGTGCACTTCAAGCAGCTATGGAAGGCTATCGTGTGGTGACCATGGAATATGCTTCTAAACATGCTGATATTTTTGTATCTGCAACAGGAAATTATAACGTGATTAATCATGACCATATGAAAGCAATGAAAAATCAAGCTATCGTATGTAATATTGGCCACTTCGACAATGAAATTGATGTTGCTTCATTATCAGAATACAAATGGGAAGAAATAAAACCACAAGTTGATCATGTGATTTTCCCAGACAACAAACGTATTATTCTTTTAGCAAAAGGTCGCTTAGTTAACCTTGGATGTGGAACAGGCCATCCTAGTTACGTTATGGGATCTTCTTTTGCCAATCAGGTAATAGCTCAAATAGAATTATTTTCTGAGAAAGATAAATACCCTCTTGGCGTTCATGTACTACCTAAACATTTAGATGAAAAAGTAGCGAGATTGCAATTAACTACTCTAAATGCCGACTTAACAACATTAACTCAAGAGCAAGCGAAATATATTGATGTGGACATTAATGGACCATATAAGACTGAGACATATAGGTATTAAGATATGCCCAATATGCCATCAGTAAGTTTTGAATTCTTTCCTCCTCGTACTGAGGAGGGAGATCTTAAACTTAATAAAACAATAAAAACATTATCGGAATTTAACCCAAAGTTTTTTTCCGTTACTTTTGGTGCTGGCGGTTCAACTAAGGCTAAAACATTAGAAACAGTTTTAACTATTAAATCATCAAATAATAATGGCGTACCTCATCTATCTTGCATTAGTGCTTCAAAAGAAGATATTAGAAACCTCATAAATGAGTATAAGACCCATGATATTAATCATTTAATTGCTCTAAGAGGAGATAACCCATCAGGAGCAATAAGCCACGGAGATTTTAAATATGCTAATGAGTTAATCTCATTTATAAGGGAGGAAACAGGAGAATATTTCAATATTCAAGCTGGTGCATATCCTGAATATCACCCGGAAGCAGAATCTGCAACTGATGACTTAAATAATTTTAAAAGAAAAATAGAGGCCGGAGCAAATTCAGCAATCACGCAGTTTTTTTTTAATGCAGATGCTTATTTTAGATTTGTAGAGGAGTGTCAGAAAGTATCTATTTCTGTACCTATTATTCCTGGAATTATGCCCATTTATAATATCAAGCAATTATCAAGATTTGCATCAAATTGTGGGGCTGAAATTCCAAGGTGGTTAAGGTTAAAACTTGAAAGTTATGATGATGATATCCAATCATTAAGAGATTACGGTGTTGATGTTATATCAGAATTATGTGAAACATTAGTCCAATACGGAGTGCCTGGGATTCATTTTTACACTTTAAACGAATCAAAGATTGTTTCAAAAATAATTAAAAATATAAGAAATTAATGAAGAATTAATTGCTCAGTTCGGTATAGAGAATCTTCAACAAAAAGGTAATCGTTTTCTCGTCCATTATTCCATAAAGTCATCATAACAATCCAGCGCACTTCGTCAATATTAATTATGTTTTGATTGAGCGCCATAGCTCGATCAATAATGATTTCACGTTCAGCTGAGTTTAAAACATGAGCTTGTTCAAGAAATAGAATAAAACCTAAACCATCAAAAGAAAACTTTTCTTTCTCTTTTTCTGTAAAAATTCTTAATTTATCATTTAATTTTACTGAATCAGATTGAGGAATTTTTGCTGACATTTTCTTTAGCTCTGAGAACCAATCAAGAGCATTTTCAATATCTTTATTTTTAAATCCAGCGGCTTCGAGCTCTAATGTCATATTAGCAAAATTTAAATTATTTTTTGAGCTCAGGTAGTTTTCGAACATATATATAAGTAAGTCAAACATGAAGAAATCTTTCCTTGAAGTTAATGTTAAAAAAATTGAAACAATTTAGTAATGAAAAAAAGAAAATGAGACTGTTAGCAGTATAATTAGAATGTTGAAATTTTTTATATTTCATTATAAATAATTTAACAGTTAACAATTAAATAATCAATACTAAATGGTGAAAATTACAATTAAAACGCTAAAATATGAAAAAACAGATAGTAACTTAATTACAGCATGGTAGATAAAAAACTGAAGATTATTTTTGCTGGCACCCCAGAATTTTCTGTTCCAACATTAAGTGCCTTATACAAAGAAAAATACCAAATATTGTTAGTTCTCACTCAGCCAGACAGAAGGTCAGGCAGAGGAATGCATTTAAAATCAAGCTCAGTAAAACAAAAAGCTAAGGAATATAATATTCCCATTTTTCAACCAAATAGCTTAAATAATGAAGATGCATTCAAGAAGATAAAAGAAATTAATGCAGATATTTTAATAGTGGCAGCTTACGGGTTAATTATCCCGACTAAGATTTTAGATATATTTTCTAAAGGATCGTATAACGTCCATGCTTCATTGCTACCTTCATGGAGAGGGGCTGCACCAATTCATAGAGCAATTGAAGCTGGGGATTCAAAGATTGGGGTAACTATAATGTCAGTAGCTCCAAAATTAGATACAGGAGATATGGTTAAGAAAAAAAGTATAGATTTGGAAGAGGGCTTAACTTCTGGCGAAATGACTAATGTAATATCTAAATTAGGGGCTGAACTAATGGTTAGCATTGTTAACGATATTAATGCTGATAAACCACTTAAATTTACTAAGCAAGATGAATCAATTACAACTTATGCAAACAAAATTAGCAAATCTGAAGCTCGAGTAATATGGAAAAATGTAACATCCGAGGTAATAATACGCAAAATAAAGGCTTTTAATCCGTTTCCAGGTGTATTTTGTAATTTTAGAGGGAAGATTATAAAAATATGGCAAGCTAAAAAGGCAAACAAAGTTAGTAAAAGCACACCGGGAAAATTGTATCCTGACGCGGAAAAAAATAGACTATTTATAACGACGGCTGATGGCGTTATTGAGATTAAAGAAATTCAGTTAGAAGGTAAAAGAAAAATGACCCCAAAAGAATTTATCATTACCAATAATATTAAAAATGAAGAACTTCTCTCATGATGAATCATTCTCAGTGGTTAGCAGCAATGATTGTTGAGCAAGTGCTCTTGGGGAAGAACTTAGATAAAAGTTTCGATCTAATTTTAAATAAATATAATAACGTTGAAATTGACAATCTATCTCAAATCAAAGATATGGTTTATGGGGCAATAAGAGATCTAGGAAAGTCTAACTTTTATATCAATAAATTAGTAAAAAATAAAATTGAAAATCGATGTCTTGAGGGACTTTTACATATAGCTTTATTCCAAATAACTCATGAAAGATCTAATAATTTTACTTTGGTTAATGAAGCAGTAGATGCAGCAAAGAAAATTGACCATAAAAAAAGTGCATTTATAAATGCAGTACTAAGAAATTTTTTGAGAAAGAAAGATGAATTACAACAGGAATTGGATGAGGATGAGTCCGCAGTTTATAGTTATCCAAATTGGTGGATTCAAAAAGTAAAAAATCAGTACCCAAAAAATTGGAAAGATATTTTAACTATTGGTAACCAGAGACCACCGTTAGCATTAAGAATAAATCTTAAAAAAATAGGGGTAAATGAGTATTCAGCCATATTAGATAAGCATGAGATTAATCATACTTTGGTGGGCGGCGAATGTTTAATTATAAATATACCTTTAGGGGTTGATAAAATACCGGGCTTCTCAGAGGGAAAAGTCTCTGTTCAAGATTTTGGTGCTCAATTAGCTGCTCACTTAATTGACTTGAAAAAAGGCCATAAAGTTTTGGATGCCTGTTCTGCCCCCGGGGGAAAAGCTTGTCATATGTTGGAATTAAATTCAATTGAATTATTAGCAATTGAAAGTGATAAGAAAAGAACAAATAAAATTCAAGAAAATGTAGATCGCCAAGGTCTTAAAGCAAAAATATTAAATGAAAAAATAAGTAGCCAGAATAAATGGTGGGACAAGGAATGCTTTGATCGCATATTGTTAGATGTACCTTGTTCTGCGTCAGGAATAGTTAGAAGACATGTAGACATAAAATGGCTAAGAAGGATAAATGATTTTAAAAATTTTGGGGAAAACCAGCAATCTTTATTAAGATCAGTCTGGCCAATGTTAAAAGAGAATGGAAAATTATTATATATAACCTGTTCAATATTCGAAGAAGAAAATAGAGATGTCATTGAAAAATTTAAGCAAGATGCAGGCAATGTTTCAGAGTTGAGTATTAATTTTCCATCGAATGTCACCCATATTAACAATCAAATACTCCCATCAGAGAATCATGATGGATTATTCTATGCGCTTCTTCAAAAAAAATAATATTATTATTGCTCTTACCATTTTACTTTTACTAGTGATAGGAAATGTTCTTACTTTATCAGGCGAGGGTAAAATAATAATTACAGATATTGTGGTTGGTAAGAAAAATAATTTATATCATCTTAGCTTTAATCAAGAGGTAAAGTGGGATTACTTAATAAGAGAGGCGATTGATAAAGGAATACCTCTAGCCTTTAAAATAACACTAAAGGTGGTTAAATTAAATGATATTTTTCCCGCTAAAACTATTAAAAAAGAAGTGAGGCACTATCAAATCGAGTATAAAGCATTAAGAAAAATATATAGAATTTATGATATCAATGAACAAAAGTATGAATATAAAAACATGGATGAAGCTATTCAAAAAATGTTAAAAATAGAAAAATTTGAATTTTCATTCGTTGATGACGAAATAAATTATGAATTATGGTTAAATGTATCTCTAGAAAGAAAAAAATTACCCAAACCTTTACAGGTAAACTTTTTCAATCAAACTTGGAATATGAGCTCTGGAAAAAGCATTCATAAAATTGGAAATTTAAATTGAAATATATAATCACAATCGTTGCATTTATTGGAATAGCATTACTTATATTGTTAGCAAAAGCAATTTCAAATTCTGAACTAATTTCAGGAGATTCTTTTAGAATTTTGTTAGGGCTAAATATTTTATTTATATGCTCATTGATTGGTTTAATAGCAGTTCAAATTTTTCGATTACTACAAAGTGTCAAAAAAGAAATTACAGGTAGCCGACTAACATTAAGGCTTGTATTATCATTTGCTCTAATGGGAATTGTTCCAGTATTAATAGTATATTTAGTATCTGTAAATTTTCTAACCAAATCAATTGAGTCATGGTTTGATGTAAAGGTTGAGTCTGCCCTAGAAGGAGGCTTAACATTAGGGCAAAAGACTATAGATATATTAATGAGTGATATTGAGCTTAAAGGAAAAAGTATTGCATATTCTATTGGAAATTCCGACCCACAACAAAGAGATAGCTTGTTAACTGATTTAAGAGCAAAGTTTGGAATTCAAGATGCTGTAATTTTTGATCAAGATTCAATAATTATTGGAGTTTCAAGTGAAAAAAATGATTTAATACCACCAATTCCTAGTATTGATGATTTAGAAAGAGGTGCTCAAGGGTTTTTTGGCAGAATTGAAGAGGTAAAAGATGATCAGATTTATTTAAAGACATTTACTCCAATCATCCCAAAGAGTGCAATGTCGAAGAGATTAATTCTACAATTAACACAGCCAATACCACCATCAATTTCAAATTTAGCTTTATCTGTGGAATCTGTTTACGATGAATATCAACAATTGACATATAGTAGAAATTCATTAAAAATTATTTATATCCTTACGTTAACATTAGTATTATTATTGGCATTATTATCATCTGTAGCAGCATCTTTTGTTATCAGTAGAAGATTCTCATCCCCTTTAGCAATGCTTGCAGATGCAACAAAACAAATATCAAAAGGAAATTATAAAAAAATTATCCCAGAACAAGGAAAAGATGAGATAGGTGTTCTAATAAGATCATTTAATAGTATGACATCACAATTAGGTGAAGCCACAAGAAACTCAGAGCAAGATAGAAAAGGATTAGAGGTTGCGAGGACATTTCTTGAGACTATTTTAGCCCATTTAACAACGGGTGTTATTGTTCTTGATGATAAAAAGATAATCAGATTAAATAATATTTCTGCATCAATAATGCTTATAAATACAAAAATAATATTGAAAAATAAGCCAATGAAGGATGTTGTAGCAACTAATTTAATTTTTAAACCAATATATGATTTTGTAGAAGCGTATATAAATAATATAAAGATTAACAAAAAAGAAGTAAGCCAAGAATTTAAACTGAATCAAGATAAGCAAGAAAAAACAATAATGTTGCAAATAACTCCATTAATCGACAATAAAGGTAAATCGTATGTATTGGTAATGGACGATATATCTGAAGTTACTCAGTCACAAAGACACAGTGCATGGGGTGAAGTTGCAAGAAGGCTAGCACATGAGATAAAAAATCCTTTGACCCCAATACAATTATCAGCAGAAAGAATCCAGCATAAATTTAAAGATAAATTAAGTAAAGAAGACTCTCATATTCTTGAGCGATCAACAAATACAATTGTAAATCAAGTAAATGCATTGAAAATAATGGTTAATGAGTTTGCTGAATATGCAAGGCCACCAAAAATACAAAAAGATAAAATAAGAATTGATAATTTGGTGGAAGAGGTGATTGATTTGTATGAGATAGATAAAATAATAAGTGTTAAAAAAGATAAAAATATACCAATTATTTATGCTGATCAAAATAAATTAAGACAAGTAATAGTAAATTTATTAGAGAACTCACAAGATGCATTAAAAAAAATAAAAAATCCAAAAATAAAAATATCTATAAAGAAAAAAGTTAATGAGGTTAAATTAATTGTTGAAGACAATGGTAGCGGAATTCCTGATGAAATTATTGGAAGAATTTTTGAGCCATATGTGACGTCTAAAAAAACGGGAACTGGCTTAGGATTAGCTGTAGTACATAAGATTATTGAAGAACATGAAGGTAAAATTAAAATAGATAGAATAAAAAAATCTGGGACAAGAATAACAATAACCTTAAGAGCTGGGGAGATATAATAGAAATGGCTACAAATATATTAATCGTTGATGATGAAGTAGATATTAGAGAGTCATTAAAAGACATACTTGAAGATGAAGGACATACAATATTCTTAGCAGAAAATGCAGAATCAGCAAGATTAATAAAAAATAAAGAAAAAATAGATTTAATTTTATTGGATATTTGGATGCCTGATTGCGATGGTATATCCTTGCTTAAAGAATGGGCTAGTACAAATCAAATTAACTGTCCTGTATTAATGATGTCTGGCCATGGAACAATTGATACTGCGATTGAAGCAACAAGAATAGGGGCATATGATTTTCTTGAAAAACCAATTTCATTACAGAAATTACTAAATGCAATAAATTCTGCACTCAAAAAAGAAATACTGGTAACAAAGATAAATAAAAGTTTTCTGGATAATGCACAACTAAATTGGATAGTTCAGTTTAGACAAAAATTAAGAGATCTAAAAAGTTCTAAAATAATATACTTAAAAGGACCAGAAGGGAACCTTATTAATATATGCATTCACAGCCTAGTTGGAACAAATTATTTATTGATTAATTCAGATGCAACTATTAAAAATAATTTTATTGAAAAAGCAGCGGAGAGGGGATGTAATGCAATATTATTTAAGAATTTTTCTAAATTTACAAATTTAAAAAAAGAAAATATAGCCCAGTACCTAAAGCTAAATTTTCAAAAAAAAATAAAAATTATATTTATTGATGAATCTATTGAAAATATACCTGATATTGAAAAGCCATCAGAGGAAAATAGTCTTAACATGCCAAATTTTTCAGAAAATCAAGACTTGATTCCTGATTTTTCTTTAGCAATACTTAAATTTTACCTCTCAATGAATAAACATCTGGGGTATAAGGAATTTGAGATTTCAGCATTAAATTCTCTGAGGATATCAAATAATATAATAAATATTGATGTACTTGATAATATTATATTTAATTTGATTAAGGTTTCTGAAGGGCAAAAAATAACATCAGAAGACGTTGAAAGCTACTTACATGGACTTAAAAATAATGATAATCATAAATTTATTAGCCAACAAGAAACTTCTAATATGAGTGATAATATTTTTAATAAACCGCTCAAAGATGCAAGAGAAGAGTTCGAGAAATTATATTTTACTTTTCATATGCGCAAAAAATTATCTGTTTCAGATTTGGCGAAAAAATCAGGGGTTGAAAGAACTCACTTATACAGAAAACTCAAGTCTCTAGGAGTTAAGAATAATTAGTTCTTATAATTCAGAAATAACAGGGGTATGATCAGATGGCCTTTCTAATCCCCTCGGTCGTTTATCAATATAAGATTTTTCTAAATTTCCCAATAAAGAATCTGTTATGAGAATATGATCAATGCGCATGCCTACATTTCTTTTTAAAGGTATTCTATAGTCCCACCAAGAAAAATCTAAAGCATCAGGATTTAGTTTTCGAAATGAATCATTAAACCCCAGATTTAATATTTTCTTAAAGTGATCCCTTTCAATATCTGAAACTAAATTTTTCCCTTTCCAGGAGTCTGGATCATGGCAATCGATGTCCTCCGGGGCAATATTAAAATCACCTGTTAGTACAATATTCTTGTGACTTTCCTGTAATTTTTTTAACCATTTGTAGAAAAAGGTAAGCCATTTTTGCTTGTAAATAAATTTATCTGAATCTAATGATTGCCCATTAGGTATGTATGCAGATATTATTCTTACTTTTTTCTTATCATTTTCTTCATATGTACCAGAAATTAATCTACTTTGTATATCATCAAAGTCATCAATGTTGAATGAAATATCTGTTAAGGGTTTTCTACTAATTATTGCAACCCCATTATATGTTTTTTGGCCATTATGATATGAATGCCAGTTGAGCGACTTAAATTCCGCATGAGGAAATTTTTCATTATTTTGTTTCGTTTCTTGAAGACATAGAATATCCGGCTTATTTTGATTCAACCATTCAATTACGTGAGGTAGCCTTACGTTTAGAGAGTTAACATTCCAAGTTGCGATTTTCAACTTAAAAGCCCGTGGTGTTTTAAAAGTGCATCAATTGATGGCTTTCTTCCTCGAAACTTAATGAATGAGGTGATGGCTGGCCTAGATCCACCCATTGACAAAACTTCTTTTCTAAATTTTTTACCTGCTTCTGCTGAAAGTATACCCATTTCCTCGAAAAGACTATATGCATCAGCGGATAAAACCTCAGCCCATTTATAACTATAATATCCAGCAGAATATCCACCAGCAAAAATATGAGAAAAACTATGTGGAAAACGATTCCAATCAGGTGGCCTCACAACTGCAACTTGATCGCGAACTTGGCTTAGTAAGTAAAGAAAATTTTTAAGAATTGGATCATAATCACTATGAAGTTTTATATCAAATAATGCGAATTCAACTTGGCGGGTAGTTTGCATGCCTGATTGAAAATTCTTAGACTTTAGCAGCTTATTAAATAGTATTTTGGGCATTGGTTTTTTTGTTGTAGCATGCTCAGTCATATTTTTTATTACTGACCATTCCCAACAAAAATTTTCCATAAATTGACTAGGTAACTCTACGGCATCCCATTCAACACCTTGTATACCAGAAACTCCATAATCATTAATTTCTGTTAGCAGATGGTGAAGCCCATGCCCAAATTCATGAAATAAAGTAATAACTTCATCATGAGTTAGTAAAGAAACATTATTATGAACTGGTTCTGAAAAATTACATGTTAAATAAGCTACAGGATGTGTTTCCTCGTTATTAAATTTAAATTTTGAAATGGCTTCATCCATCCATGCACCACCCCTTTTATTTTTCCGTGCATAAAGATCTAAATAAAAATAACCAATCAACTCATCAGATTTATTTGTAATCTTGTAAAATTTAACATCCTTATGCCAAACTTCTGCAATTTCTTTTTTAATAAATATCCCGTAGATAGTTTCTACAACTTTAAATAGACCTTCAATTACTTTATGATCTGGAAAATAACTCTTAACTTCTTGTTCTGAATAATGGAAACGCTCTTCTTTTATTTTTTCTGATAGATAAGCAATATCCCATGCTTGGATATCATTTATTTTTAGTTTATGGCCATAATTTATAAGATCAGCCATATCTTTAGATGCAAATGGCTTAGCTTTATTCGCTAAGTTTTCTAGAAAATTAGTAACTTCTTTACTAGAATTAGCCATTTTAGTTGTTAAAGCCATTGCAGCGTAATCTGAAAAGCCTAATAAATTAGCTAATCTTTTCTTATTTAAAAGAATTTTATTAATATTATTAGTATTATCTTTATTTTTGTCACTAAGGTCTGATGCTTTAGTAGCATATGCAAAGTACATCTCTTTCCTAAGCTCTCTGTCTTCTGCATATTGCATTATCGGCATGTAACATGGAAAATCCAGACTAAAAGCCCAGCCAGGTTTTTTTTGAAATTTCGCATCAATTTTAGCCTTAACTAAAACATCTTTTGGAACACCTGTTAACTTATTCTTGTTATTGATTAAAAGTGAATAATTGTTTACTGAGTCTAATAAGTTCTCTTCAAAACTTGCACTGAGTTTAGATAATTTGCTAATAATTTTTTTAAATTCAAGTTTTTTAATATCATCTAGCCCGACCCCACCTAATTCAAATCCTAGAATTTCATCAGAAATAATTTTTTTTTGTGGGGCTGTAAGTTCTCGATAGCGACTACCAGACTTAATTTTTATAAATTTTTTATAAATTAACTTATTTTGAGAAAGTTCTGAATGATATTTTGTTATTTTTATAAGATTTTTATTGTAAAGTAACCGTAATTCTTCATTATTAACAACAGAATTTAAATGATTGATTTGAGACCAGACCCGGCTTAGTTTTTCATTACTTTTTTGTAAAGGGTAAACAAAGTTTTGCCAATTCGGATCTTCTTTGTTAGATTCTACTTTTTTAATTACAAGTCTGTTATTTTTTAAGACTTCATTTACTGCTGGCGTGATGTGCTTTACATTTATTTGTTCAAATAAGGGTAAGCCATCTCTATGTAACAATGGATTTAAGATAAGGATATCTCCTGTTTAATATATATTATTGATTAATTTTAAGAATTAAAGTTTCAATATTTTCAGATTCTTTTGTTCTAAGAATTTTAGCAGAAACCGACTCTAATTTTTGTGTATTTGAATTCAAAACTTGTTTTTTTACACTTAGTATTCTAGATGGGTGCATCGAGAAATGTCTGAGTCCCATTCCAAGAAGTAATTTAGTAAGCCTTGAATCACCAGCCATTTCACCGCAAATTGATACTTCTTTATTATATTTTTTACCAGCCTTAATTGTCATATTGATTAATTTTAAAATAGCTGGGTGTAGTGAATTATAAAGATGTGAGACCCTGTCGTCAGTTCTATCGATTGCTAGAGTATATTGAATTAAATCGTTGGTTCCAATTGATAGAAAATCTAATTCCTGTGCAAAAGCTTCAGCATTAATAGCAACAGCTGGAACTTCAATCATCCCACCAATTTTAATATTATTATCGTATACAATTTTGTCATCACTTAAAGAGTTTTTAGCTCTTTGAATTAATAATTTAGTTTGTCTAAGCTCTGATAATGAAGAAAGCATAGGAATCAATATTTTGACTAACCCAAATCTAGATGCTCTTAATATAGCCCGAAGTTGTATGTTAAATAATTGTGGTTCTGACAGACATAATCTGATTGCTCTTAGCCCTAATGCAGGATTAGAGCTAATAGTTGTATCAGCTGATGTTAATTTATCAGCACCAGAATCTAGGGTCCTGATAACAACAGTTTTATTTTTCATAGATATTGCTACTGATTTATATATCTCAAATTGCTCTTCTTCATTCGGCAGTTCTTTTCTATTCATGAATAAAAATTCTGTTCGAAAAAGACCTATTCCCGAGGCTTTATTTTCTATAACCGAAGAAATATCCCCTGGAACTTCAATATTTGCTAATAATTCAATTTTTTCATTGTTTAAAGTTTTACATTTTACATTTTTAATTTTAGAAAGTTTTGTTTGCTCAATCCCCCAGAGATTTTGCCTAACTTGGTATTCCTCCAAAATATCTTGTGAAGGATTTATAATCACTATGCCTTGATTTCCATCAACAATAATTTGTTCGTTATTTTTAATCAAACTCCTAGCATTTTGGAGGGCAACTATTGATGGTATGTTAAGACTTCTTGCAAGAATAGCTGTATGAGATGTTGATCCTCCCATATCAGTTAAAAAAGCTGCGTATTGATGTTTCTTGAATTGAAGTGCATCCGCAGGAGAAATATCATGTGCAACTAAAATAGTAGAACTTTCATTACTTATATGATTTGTTTGGTAAGAGTGCCCTAGTAAAACTTTAAGAATTCTCTCAACAACTTGAATGACATCATTCTTTCTCTCTTTGATGTATTCGTCTTTTATCTGCTCAAATTTTGTTACAAAAAAATCCATTTGTTTTTTTAGAGCCCACTCCGCATTGCAACAATCTTTAGCAATAATCTCCTTAGGCTTTTCTGAAAAGTTTTTATCAGCAAGGATCATTAAATGGGTATCAATAAAAGCTGAGAATTCCTCAGATGAATCTTTTTGTAATTGTTTTTTTATTTTAAATAAATCTTTTTCTACATCATTTATTGCTCTTGATAACCTTTTTATTTCATTTGGAACTTCATCTTTGTCTAATTGGTAATGAACTACTTCTAATAAAGCATTAGAGATAAGAAGTGCTTTTCCAATTGCAATCCCATTAGATACCGAAACCCCATGTATGTTAAATGACGACATTATTCGCCTTCGCCAAAATAATTAATAATAAGATTTTCAATAGCTAAAATAGCTTTCTTTTCATCAGAGCCATTAGCCTCTAAGGAAATCATTGTATTTTTACCAGCAGCTAACATTAAAACCTCCATAATACTTTTTGCATTTACTTTATTTGTATCTTTAATTAAAAAAATTTTAGAGTTAAAAGTGCAAGCTAATTTAGTTAGTTTGCTTGATGCTCTTGCATGGAGCCCTAATTTATTTATTATTTTTATATTTTTCTTAATCATTAGAAAATCATATCTTTTTTATATTTTTTTTAGCACATTCAATTGAATCATTTGTTAAAATATCTAAATTATCTTTTCTATCCGATATTGCTTTAATTAACATTGGAAGATTTATACCAGTAACAACTTCGACTTTATTTTTCATAGTAAACTTATTTAATAGGTTGCAAGGAGTGGCACCATAAATATCTGTCATTATTAATACGCCATTTCCTTTATCTAGATCTTCAATTTTCCGAGAAATGATATCACTGTAGTTATTTAAATTATTATTGGAATTTATTGATATTGATTCAACAGAGTTGGGATAGGTATCGAGAATATGGGCCGCACAATCAATTAAAGATTTTCCAATTGCGCCATGGGTAACTAATAAAATACCAATCATTTTTTTTACCTATAAAATTTATATTATATATTTTCTAGAAGATAATTAGTCAGATGGTTCATGCTTAATAGGGCCGTCTGCTTGGTGATGGTCTCTGAACTTCTCTTTATATTTTATTACTTGTTTATCTATTTTGTTGACAACTAAATCAATAGACTTGTACATATCCTTATCAACTGATTTAGCATTGATACTTTGGTGAGGTAAATGAATAGTTGCATCAACTATATTATTAAATTTCTCAACACTCAGGATAAATTTTGCATCAATTACGTGGTCAAAATGATTCTTTATTTTAGTAAACTTAGTTTCAATATGCTCTTTTAGAGCCTTAGTTATTTCAAAATGCCTTCCAATGATATTTAGATTCATAATGATCCTTTTTAGATTACTTTTCTTTGGTTGGAAGGAAGAATCTTTAATAGGATTCTATATTTAGCAATTGTTCGCCTTGCAATCTCTATACCTTCATCTTTAAGTAGTAATGATATTTTTTCATCAGAATAAGGATGATCAGAGTCCTCATCTTTTATGAGCTCTTTTATTTTAAAAAGAATTGCTTTTGATGACAAATCATTACCATTATTATTTTTTATCGAAGATCCAAAGAAATAATTAAGTTCAAATATACCATGTGGGGTAGAAATAAATTTATTTGTTGTAACTCTAGATATAGTTGATTCATGTAAATCAAGCTGTTCTGCAATATTTTTGATAATTAATGGCCTTAAAAAAAGCTTACCTTTCTCAAGAAATTCATTTTGATAATTCATTATAGCCCTTGAAACACGAATAATTGTTATAGATCTTTCCCGTAAACTTTTAATTAACCATTTTGCTTCTTGGTGCTTATTTTTTGCTTCTTTATCGAATTTATTAGATTCTTTATTGATCATACCTTGATAGCCTTCATTTATTTTAAGCTTTAGAAAGTTATCCTCAATTAGACTGACCTCCCAATTATTATCTGATTTCTCAACTTTTGTATCAGCTTTAATAAAATCTTGAGGCGGGATCTTCTGAAACACCAAGCCAGGTTTGGGATTAAGACTCTTGATTAGTTTTATAGCTTCATCTAGCTCTTTCTCATTACAATTTAAATTGTTTTTTAGCACACTGTAATTACTATTCCCTAGTAAATTTATATATTTATTGACTATATTAGATGCAATACTAATTAATTTATTATCCCCATTAATTATTTTTAATTGTAAAGATAAACACTCTGATAAATTTCTCGCTCCAATGCCTGGTAAAGAAGAATTTTGAATAAGTTTTAAAATATTTTCTAATTCGGTTAGCTCTGCTTTAGGCTCAAAAGGGATTGTTTCGATAATTTGTTCCAAGGGCTCTAATAAATAACCATCATCATTAATTGAGTCTATTAGAATTAAAAAAATAATTTGGTCTCTATCTGAAAATGAAAAAATACTTAAATTATCGATTAAATATTCTTTTAATGTTTGATTCTTAATTTCAGTATCAAATAACTCATAAGAGTAATCATTCTTAAAAGATGTTTCTTTTGAGCTGTTAAAGTTTGTTGGGGTATCCGAACTGATGACTGACTCCTCTTCTAACTCTAGGAATATATTGTCATTGACATAATCTTCTATTAATTGATTTAACTCTAATTGAGATGCATGAAGTAATTTGATTGATTGCTGTAATAGGGGCGTGAGCCTTAAAGATTGTGAGAGTTTGAGATTAAAACTTAGCTTCATTTTTTATAGAACAAAGTCCTTTCCGAGGTATATGTCTTTAACCTTTTGATTGGCTACTATTTCTGATGGCTCACCTGATGCAAAAATTTTCCCTTGGTTAACAATATATGCTCTATTACAAATGCCTAAAGTTTCCCTCACATTATGATCTGTTATTAGCACACCAATATCCATTGATGCTAAATGCTTAATAATTTTTTGTATATCAATAACGGCAATCGGATCAATGCCGGCAAAAGGCTCATCTAATAATATAAACTTTGGATTCGTTGCTAAGCATCTTGCAATTTCAACTCTTCTCCTTTCGCCACCTGATAGGCTAATCGAAGCATTATTTTTGATATGCTCTATACTTAATTCATTTAAAAGACTTTCTAGACGTTCAGAATTTTGCTTCTTTGAAGACTTCCCTAATTCCAAAATAGATAGAATATTTTCAGATACTGTCATTTTTCTGAAGATAGATGGCTCCTGGGGTAGATAAGAAATACCGAGTTTGGCTCTATTATGGATGGGCATTTTTGTTAAATCATGGGTATCAATTTTAATTGTCCCATGCTCTGAAGATATTAAGCCAACGATCATATAGAAGGATGTTGTTTTTCCAGCCCCATTCGGACCTAACAGACCAACAACCTCTCCACTTGAAATATTAAGTGAAATATCTTTAACTACAGAATTCTTTTTGTAGCTTTTCTTAATATTTTGAATAATTAATTCTGACATGCTATTTAATTTTTTATTTTTGGTTTAATAATTACTCTTGTTCTTCTTTTTTTTATATTGCTACCATTTTCATCTTTAGTGCTTCCAGATAGTGCTTGAGCAAATTCAGCATTTGTATCGTACATTATATAGTCGCCAAATACGGTATCATTCCCTCTTTTTACTGATGCTTTACTATATAAATGAACCTTGTCCATATGCCCATCATATTCTATTCTTTCGGCTCGGCCTTCAATATATTCATCAATACCATCTCTTTTTTGTTTAAACGTTGTTGGTTTACCAATCGCTGTACTGTGCTGAAAGCCTTGGCTATCTTCCCTAACAGTTAATTCGCTTGCTTTAATAATTAATGTGCCTTGAGTCATTACTACATCACCTTTATAAATACTAATGCTTTTGGCATCATCTACAGTCATCATATCTGATTCAATTTCAATATCTTTGTCTCTATCAGCTTCTTCAGAAAGAGCAACAGAAGGCATGAGTAATAGTATTGTATTGATAACAACTATAATTAGATTATATTTAGTTAATTTTTTCATTTTTTATAGGACTTCCATAATGAACCTTAACATTACTTAATAGCTTTACAATTCCTTCTTTATTATCATATTTCATCCCAATGCCATAAATCTCTATATTTGGCTCTTGAATGATTTTTACTGGTTTCTTTGTTAAAACGATATCTATTTTTGGTAATATATCTAATTGATCTGTAAAAAGCCTCATTTCTCTTTTTTTCTTAGTTTTAACTCTAGTTAAAATAACATTATCCGTGAACAAATACTCATCACCATTACTGATTACTTTTCCATTATTACTTTTTATGAAGGAATGTGGCTTGCTATCTTTATATCTTGTGAAGAGCGGTTTTTTTAAAATAGCATACTCAGCATAATCAAACTGTTCCATATTTTTAGCACTTAGTATAAATTTTACATCGCCATTTTTTTTTGTTTGTATGCTTTTAAAATGTTTTAAGTAAAATTCAGGCCCACTAGCATTATTTTTATTTTTAATTAATAGCTCTTTTTCGACTTCCATTTTAAGCCAATAAGTGATTAAGGCGATTATAAAAATAAGTAATAATACAAAGATTGATGAAAGTTTATTTACCATTGGGTACTAGATTACTTTTGATTCAAAAAGATCATTGATATTCAACATCCCAAGCACTTTTTTATGATTATCAGTTATAAGGAAACAGTTGACCTTAAATTTTTCCATTATGTTTACTGCTTCAACAGCCATCTCAGAACCATTAAGGGTAATCGGATCTTTTGTCATACATTCTTCAATTGAGGAATCAATATTTTTTTTGCCAAGCAACGCTCTTCTTAAGTCTCCGTCGGTCAATATCCCCATTAATTTATTTTCGTTATTTACTATTCCTGTAAAACCTACTTTTTTCTTAGATATTTCTTCTATTGCGTCTTTTAGAGAGGATTTAATATTAATAGATGGGATACTCTCACCAATACGCATAATATCTTTTACTTTTATCAATATGTTCTTACCTAAATTTCCGCCTGGATGAGATCTAGCAAAATCTTCAGCAGTAAATTCCCTTAAATCTAGAACGCATAATGCAAGTGCATCACCTAGTGCTAATGAAACAGACGAGCTTGCAGTTGGCGCTAGACCTAAAGGGCATGCTTCTTTAGTAACAGACGCACTTATATGAATATCGCTCTGACTAGCCAATTCCGAATTAGTATTGCCAGATATACCAATAATCTTGGCCCCTATTCTTTTGATTGTAGGAAAAATGGATAGTAGCTCGTTACTCTGGCCTGAATTGGAAAAAAAAATGACAATATCGTCTTGCGTAATCATACCTAGGTCACCATGACTTGCTTCGCCTGGGTGCATAAAAAAAGCTGGAGTTCCAGTACTAGCAAAAGTAGAGGCAATTTTTCTTGCAATATGGCCAGATTTACCCATACCGCTTACAACAATTCTCCCGCTACAATTAAGGATTTCATTGACAGCATCGCTAAAGTTATTAGAAATATTCTTGCTAACCTTAAGAATTTCTTCTGATTCAATAGTAAGCACTTCTTGTGCAAGCTTAATAATCTGATCTGAATTTTTATTCATTAGCCTTCTTCAAATGTATTTATTTTATAAGTATAAAAGGGTTTGATAGTAGAATAAAGTTATATATGAAATTGCCTATAATTTATGTTTGAATCAATCCAATTAATTATTCTTTTATTAGTCAGCTCTGTTCTCATGGTGGCCTTATTTAGATATTTAAGATTGCCACCCATGATAGCTTATTTTGTTGTGGGCTTGATCCTAGGCCCATATGCGCTGGGGGTATTGCCTGATTCTGAATCAAGCAGACATTTTGTTGAATTTGGCATTGTATTCCTTATGTTTACAATTGGATTAGAGTTTAGTTTGCCTAAATTAAACTCTATGCGACATATTTTATTTGGACTAGGTGGGGCTCAAGTTGCCATAACTCTTGCAACAACGATGGTATTTTCAACTTTTCTGGGCCTAGATCTTGCAGCAGCATTTATTATTGGCTCAGCATTAACGATGTCATCAACTGCAATTGTATCTAAAATATTAATGGAAAGAATCGATCTTAATAGCCGCCATGGCCAGCTATCTATCGGGATTTTATTATTTCAAGATATAGCTGTAATTTTTATTTTAATCTTAATCCCAGTTTTTAATTCAGAGGTGGTTGATCTATACAGTTTGTTATGGATATCATTATTCAAGATTATAGTTTTACTTTTTATTCTCTTTAGAATCGGACAGCCAGTTATGAATTTTTGGTTTGGTATAGTCGCTAAACAAAAATCAAGAGAATTATTTGTTCTAAATGTTTTAATGATTACCCTCATCTTTGCTTATGTAACAAAGCTAACTGGATTATCTTATGCTTTAGGAGCATTTCTGGCAGGTATGTTAATTTCTGAAACAAGGTACCGGTATCAAGTTGAATCTGATATAGCATCCTTTAGAGATATTTTATTAGGACTTTTCTTTATTAGTATTGGCATGATGCTTAATATAGAAGTTCTTATTGAATATTATCCTGCAATATTTTTATTATTCTTTGTTTATACTATTTTCAAAGTAACAGTCATAACTTATTTGGCTAAGCTATTTAAGTATGAATTAGGAGTTGGGATTAGGTCAGGGGTAATTTTAGGACAAGCAGGTGAATTCAGTTTTGTAATTCTAGCATTGGGTCAAGAGCAAAATCTTATATCTGGCGATATACTTCAAATTATTTTATCAGTATGCTTGTTATCAATGCTATTTGCCTCATTTATTATTCCATTTAATGGTCGCATTGCTAGATACATATCAAAAGAATATTTAAAAAATAGTGAAAAATTAGTAAATAAAATTGAAGCATCCAGTGAAGATTTTAGTGGCCATGTAATTATATGTGGCTACGGAAGAGGGGGTCAGTATTTAGGAAGGTTTCTTAAAGAAGAAAATATTTCATTTATCGCAATTGATATGGATTTAAATCGTGTAAACGATGCAGCGAATGCTGGAGAAAAAGTGATGTATGGAGATGCTAGTAGGAGAGTTGTTTTAAGGGCGGCTGGTATTGAAAGGGCAAAAGCTTTGGTAATTGCGTATTCTGATGACAGATCTTCATTAAAAGTATTAAATGTAATCCGTGAAATATACCCAGATTTACCGGTGGTTGTAAGAACTCGTGATGAATCATCAATTCAGCAGCTTCAAGATGCTGGGGCAACAGATGTAGTCCCAGAGGTGTTAGAAAGTAGTTTAATGCTAGCATCACATGCTCTTGTTATATTAGATGTGCCACTTGCAAGAGTTATAAAGAAAATACGAGCTTTTAGAAATGAAAGATATAAAATATTTCGGGGTTATTTTATGGGTTCTTCAGAAGCAGGTGATGACTTGCAAGGCCAAGACCAATTACAACTTCATTCAATTGAAATTAAAAATAATTTCTATTTATTAAATAAGCAAATAAGTGAAATATCATTCGATAAGTTTAATATTGAAATACAGCACCTAAGAAGGCCAAATATGTTAGAAGATATTGAAGCAAGATTAGATATAAGACTTAAGTGTGGAGATGTAATAGTGATTTTAGGCTTGCCAAGAGACTTGATTGAATTCGAAAAATTTTCAATATCTGGCGTATAAATAATTGAGTAAAAAAATTGCAATTATTGGTGGCGGTATTATTGGCTGTCTTTCAGCAATTAAATTAAGAGAGAGTGGATTTTCAGTTGTTATAGTAGATAAAAATGAAATCGGCAAAGAATCTTCATGGGCAGGGGCGGGTATTTTATTTCCACTAATGCCATGGTTATATTCACCAGAAGTTTATAATCTATGCTTAAATTCTTCTGAATTTTATGAAAAATTTTCAAGAAAGTTATTTAGAGATACAGGAATAGATCCGGAATTTAGTAGGTCTGGCATCAAGCTGATTGAACCACAAAGTGAAGATAATATTCATCAATGGGCAAGAAGCCACAATTATAAAACTCAAAATAGCACATTTCAAAAATCTTCAGCTATATTACTCCCCTCAGTAGCTCAAATAAGACCACCACGGTTAATGAAGGCAATTAGGTTATATCTAAACCAACTAGGAATTAATGTTATTGAAAATACAGAGCTATGTTCATTTCGGGCGGAAAAAAATGCACTGAAGGAATGGCCAACAAAAGATGGTAATTCGATTGAGGCAGATTATTTTATAGTTACTTCAGGTGCTTGGACATCGATGATTCAAGTAAAATACCAAAATAAGATTTATCCTGTTAGAGGTCAAATGATTCAATACAAAGCCTCATCTTTAAAAATAAATCATATACTTTATTCGGATGATTTTTATATTTTACAAAGAAAAGATGGAGTGATTATAGCTGGGAGTACAGTTGAGGAGGTTGGTTTTGATGTAAAGGTGGAACCTGACTCAATATACTATCTAAAGAAAAAAGCAGAAAAACTAATACCTGAACTAAAAAATATTTTGGTAGAGAATCATTGGGCAGGATTTAGACCAGGCTCAAAAGAAAATATTCCAATCATTGGAAAAGATGATAAATATAAAAATTTATATATTAATTCCGGACATTTTAGATATGGAATAACTATGGCTCCAAAATCTGCTGACATAATAAATAATTTGTTGGTAGAATCAGGAGTATGAGAGTAAAAAAAGAAATTATTGTATGGCGATTTCTTGATGGAAACATTGGTCATGAAAAACAATCTTTAGCTCTAATTAACTCAATAAATCTAGAAATAAAATTATTGAATATTCCTATAACTAATTTAATAATTACAACCTTTATAAATATAAAAAAATTAATAAAATTACCTAGGCCAGATTTAATAATAGGGGTTGGTCACAGGGTGCATTTAAGTTTAATAGTAGCCAAATTATTATTTGGAGGAAAATCAATAGTTATTATGAAACCCAGTATTCCAGTTCATTGGTTTGATCTGTGCATCATTCCAAAGCACGATCAATACAATGGAAAAGGATTGGTTTATAGAACGAATGGGGCATTATGTGATATTAAAAATAAAGGAGCAAAAAAATCAAACAAAGGATTGATATTAATTGGAGGTCTTTCAAAAACTTTTATTTGGAATAACGATTCTGTTGTGGAGCAAATAATGCAATTGGTTATTAATAATCCAAATATAAAATTTGAACTAACTACCTCAAGAAGAACCCCAATAGATTTTTCTTTAAATCTTGAAAAACTAAAGACTAATCTTGATAATCTTTCTTTAAATTATAAGAAAAATTTAAAGATATCATTTCCAAAAAATCAGAATAAAAATTGGGTAAAGGAGAGAATGAGCGAAGCAAAATTTGCTTGGATTACCGAAGATTCAATATCGATGATTTCTGAATCATTAACAGCAGGTCAATTAGTTGGAATTATTAAATTGTCAAAAAATAATTTAAATAAAAAAAATAAAAAATTAAATAGCCTCAATATTTTAAAAAAAGAAGGCCTAATATTTTACGACCAAGATGGAACGTATAAAAATACAAATAAATTAATAATGTTTCCAAATCAAGCAGAAAAATGTGCAAATTGGATAAAGCAAAATTTTATTAACAATAATCAACTAATGAAAAATAAAAAACATGGGTGAAAGTATAATAATTTTAGAGAGAAGACTTTTTTCTGCCATTGGTCACGAGAGAACACAAATAAATGCAATAAATGATTTGATAGGCAATAAAAAATCAATTGTAATATCTTGTAAAGGTATTAATTTAGATAGCATGCCTTTCGATAATAAAGTAATTTCTGAACTGCCAAGACTAAACCTAAAGGAAGAGGGAGAGGAATCAACTGAATATATCCATAAATCTGGAAATGCATTAATTAAAATTTTAGAAGAACATAATTTTAAACAATTTAAAAAAATTATTATCCCTTCGGCAAGGCGATTAGAAATAGAATTAATAACGTATCTTTATTCGAAAAATATTTTTCCGCTGACATTGCTACCATTAATTAGAATTCACGATATAGGATTTATAGAAAATTTAACGAAACCAATAATATTAAAATTTTCAAAATTGGTAAATGAAGGATTAATCAAGTTATTTACAGAAACAGAAGAGCTATCAACTAAAATTAAGAATGATTTAGGCATTATGTGCTCAGGAGATTTAGTATTGCCAGTATCAATTCATTATAATTTTAAAATCCAACCTGAAAAGAAAAAAAAGAATATAAATATTGGTTGCTTAGGAGGCCCAAGGCGCTCAAAAGGAATATTTACAATTCCAAAAATCATAAAAGAATTAAGAAAGCATTTTAGAGATAATAAAGAAAATTTTGAAATAACTTTCATAATTCAGTTGAGTAAAGATAAAAATAAAAGAGCGTTTTTATTTAAGATCAATGAATTTTTAAGTAGGTATATTTCTAGCTCTGTAAAAGTTAAGTATGTATACGGAGTTGAAGATAAAAATAAATTTATTATCCTACTTAAATCAATTGATATATTTTTATTGCCATATTCAAATATTCAATACAAATATACTGGATCTGGATTTATAACTGATGCAATTTTTTTAGAAAAGCCAATAATAAATAGAAAAGGAACATCAATGAAAGATTTAGTAAGTTTTGAAAATGCAATAGCTGCAGAGAATGTAAGTGAGTATTCGTCTGCGATATTAAAAATATCAAAGAATTACAAATATTATATAAAAAATAGTAAAGTTGCTAAAAAATATCTAAAAAATAAGATAATAAAATCATTTAATGCAATTTTAAAATAAATAAATTTCATGATAAAAATTAAACAAAAAAAATTAACTGTATTACAAATAATCCCAGAATTAAATTCAGGAGGAGTAGAAAGGGGAACTCTTGAAGTCGGAAAGTATCTGGTAAATAAGGGGCACAATTCAATAGTAATTTCTGGTGGCGGAAGAATGAAAAAGCAGCTCATAAAAGAGGGAAGTAAACATGTTCAATGGCCAATAGGCAAAAAATCTTTATTTACATTATTGTATGCCTTTAAATTAGCTAGGTTTATAGGAAATAATAAAATAGATATTGTGCATGCAAGATCAAGATTTCCTGCATGGGTCTGTGTTTTTGCTCTAAAAATTATTCCTATCAAAAAGAGGCCAAAATTTATAACAACTATTCATGGACCATATTCTGTGAATTTCTATAGTGAGATAATGACAAAAGGAGATAGGGTCATAGTCATCTCAGAAACAATCAAAAAATATGTACTAAAAAATTACAGGATAAATCCAGATAAATTATTTTTAAATTATCGTGGTGTTGATTCTCATGAGTTTCCATATTTACACAAACCAAAAAAATTATGGGTTGATAAATGGAATAAAAGCTATCCAAATACAAAGAATAAAATCCTATTAACATTACCAGCCAGAATAACTAGATGGAAAGGGCAAAAAGACTTTATAGAAATAATTGCAAAATTAAAACCAAATCATTCAAATATAATTGGATTAATAGTCGGCGATGTACAATCTAATAAGAAAAATTTTTTAAGGGAATTAAAAGAAAAGGTAAAAGAATTAGACGTTGAAAAAAATATATTATTTATTGAGCATCGATCAGATTTAAGAGAAATTATGTCAATATCAAAAATTGTCTTTTCTCTTTCAATTGAGCCCGAAGCTTTCGGAAGAACCACTATTGAGGCATTGAAGCTAGGTATACCAGTAATTGGCTATGATCATGGTGGAGTTGGGGAGCAATTAAAAGAAATTTTTCCACAGGGAAGAATTAAGAAAAAAAATCTACTTCAAGTATCCCAATTAGTTTCAAAATGGCTGAATGAGCCACCTGAAGTCGCTTTTTCTAAATTATTTAGTTTAAATGAAATGCTAGAAAATACATTGAAAGTGTATAAAAGTGTTTAGGATACAAAAGTGAATAAAATTAATAAAACGGATATTTGGGCTGTTGGAATTATAAATAATAAGATAGCTACATTTATTAAAAATGAGAGTAAGCAGGATGTTGTTTGGATATACCCAAAAAAATCTTATCAATTTTATGCCGACCCATTTGGGGTATGGAAAGCTGGTAAATTATATATTTTTGTTGAAGCACTAGATTATAGAATTAAAAAAGGCGAAATTGATTGTTTTGTATTTAATAAAAAACTAAAAAAGATTAATTTTCATCATGTGCTGTCAAATAAATTTCACTTATCATATCCATTTATAGTTAACCATAATAATAAGATATATATGATTCCAGAGTCTAGCCAATCTGGTAAAACATATATATATGAAGCTAAGAATTTCCCTAAAAATTGGGAGATAGTTAAAGAAGTTATGAAAAATATACCAATGATAGATCCAAGCATAATTAAGCATCAAAAAAAATGGTGGGTATTCTATTCCTTACCAGGACCTAATGGACGTGCAATGAAAGAATTACACGTTGCATTTTCAGACGATCTTTTAAGTAGCTGGAAAGAACACCCGAAAAATCCAGTAATAGTTAATATTGAAAATAGTCGACCCGGAGGAACTCCTTTTATTATTGATAACTTAATTCATTTACCAGTTCAAAATTGTAAAAAAACTTACGGCGGTGAAATTAATATTTTAAAAATTGAAAAAATAACTGAGAATGACTTTAAAGCAAAAAGCGTTAGATCAATAAAGCCTAATCTCAACAAAAATTACTCGGATGGGCTCCATACATTATCGGAATGTGAATTGGTAACATTGATAGATTGTAAAACCCATAATTATTCATCAAAAAGAAAATGGATAGATTGGCAAAGAAGATTGGGCCGATTTATACCATTTATTCTTAAATTTTAAAATGAAAATACTTCAAATAATGGGTGGAGCGGGAGAAGGTGGAGCAGAAGAATTTTTTATAGATGCTATAGAGGCGTTAAAAAATAAGAAAATTAATCAATACATAATTATTAATAATCGAAATAAAAAACGATTGAAAAAAATAAGTGATTTAAAAATTTTATTTGATACTGCATCGTTTGGTAAATTATTTAAATGGCCAACACAAAAAGTTATTAATAAAGCCATAAAAGAATTTAAGCCTGACATTGTCCATTACTGGATGGGTAGGGCTTCTAGTTTTTTAGTTAACGGAAAACATATCAATATTGGATGGCATAGTGGGTATAGAGGCGTTGAAAGATTTAGGAAGTGTGATTATCATATTGCCCTGACTAGCGAGTTAAAAAAACATATAGCTAATCAAGGCATTAACTCAACAAAAATATATAAATTACCTATTTATACTAAAAAAAATAAATTAAATAGAATTAATAGAAATAAATTTAGTACGCCGAACAATAAACCCTTATTGCTTTCATTATCTCGACTCCATCCTGTTAAAGGGATTGATATTCTAATAGATGCAATGCTTAAAATACCAGATGCATATTTATGGATTGCAGGTTCAGGGCCCTTAGAAAAAGAATTAAAATTACAGACTACAAGGCTTGAGCTTGATGACCGAGTTAAGTTTTTAGGGTGGAGAGAGGACAAAGAAATATTGATGGCAACTGCTGATATATGTGTTTTCCCATCACGTAATGATTCATTTGGTGCTGTCACAATCGAGTCTTGGGCTGCAAGAAAAACAACAGTAGCATGTAAAGCACCAGGCCCTTTAGGGCTAATATCTCATAGGAATGATGGAATATTAGTAGAGATTGATAATGCTGAAGAATTTTCAAAATCCGTAAATGAAATAATTAACAATAAAAAGTTAGCAAAAACTCTAGCAAATAATGGCTATAAAAAATTCCAAAAATTTTACACAGAAAAAGTATTTCTACGAAATATTTTAGCTATTTACAATAAGGTACTAGAGATTAACGAGTAATTACTTAAGATTATTTAAATGAAATTAAGAAAACAAAATATATTGATTATTAAGCATGGCGCTTTCGGTGACTTAATTCAATCTGATGGAATATTTAGAACCATAAAGCGTACCTATTTAAATGCAAATTTAATATTGCTTACATCATCTTCTTACAAAAATTTAATGCTTTTAAGCCCATATATAGATAAAGTAATTGTTGATGATAGATTTAAATTTTGGAATTTAAGAAAAACATTTAAGCTAATTAATGAAATAGATAATTTACGTTTTAGCCTTGTGTTTGATTTACAAAATTCACAAAGAACTTTTCTTTATAAAATATTATTAAAATCTCCCACGTGGATTACAACAAAAAGAAAAGATCATCCAATATCCGGCCTTCAAGGGTTGGTTGATATGCTAAACGATTATGGAATTCCATTTAATAAAATATTAGAGCCTAATATTACTTGGATGGCTAACGATATATCATTACTTCTTAAAAAGAGAAAGATTATAGGAAGTTTTATTGTTTTGATTCCAGGGTCATCTAAAAAGCATAAAGAAAAAAGATGGCCTTATTATAAAGAGCTAGCTGATAAATTACTAAAAGAAGATTTTAATGTCGTCAGTATACTTGGTCCTGATGAATTAGACCTTGAAAATACTATCCCAGGCTTTAAATTTAATAATTTAGATTTAATAGATGTAGCAGGAATTATAAAAAAATCTATATTTGTAATCGGGAATGATTCTGGTCCAAGCCATATTGCCTCATGTTTAAGAAAGCCAGGCATTGCGTTGTTCGGACCAACAACTTCTGCGATAAAATCTGAACTATCAAGAAAGCCTTTTCAAATTTTAGAGTCAGAGAGTTTAAAAGATTTAACAGTTACTAAAGTTTGGAAATTGATTAAAAAGTTAATTTAGTTTTTTTGGATATAGCAAGTGCCCACCCTACAAATAGCCATACTATGGCGCCAATCCAATTGTTAAAGAGACTCATACCTCCGATTAAGGGGAAAAAGCTTATAAATAGTAAATTTAAAGATAGAAAAAGTAACAGCCAGTTTTTTCTATGGAGAAAGGCTTTAACTAAGCTAAAAGCAACAGAAATTATTATTAAATAATAGAGTATAAAACCTGTTATTCCAGTTTCAGATAAAAGTTCAAGAGATATGTTATGAGGGTGCATGCAAACGCCTCCAGAAGTTCCCCAATAACCAAGATCAATACAAGCTTCTCGATATTGATGAAAACCTGTTCCAAATATTGGGTTCTCCATCCAAACAGCATAAGCACTTTTAAAAACTAGCATGTAATCAGAAGAGCTAAAATTTGAAAGCTTGTTTAATAAATCGGTAACCATTCTATTATTTAATTCAGGAAATGCTTGTTGGGCTATAGCAAGAAAACTAACAATTAAAAATAAACCAAAAAATATATATTTTCTAATTTTCTTGTATTCAAGGAGAAGGCCAATATTTACTATAATTGCTCCACTGATAAAAATAATTAAAGCCATTCTTTCACCAGTTATATAAATAGATAATGTACCAAGCAAAAGTATTAGAAAAATAAAGAAGGTATTTTTAGTTGGCGTTTGAATATATTTAATAAAATATCCAAGATAAAAAAGAAGGAATAAATATCTAGCCATAAAAATTCCTGGCATAGGATTATCTCTAAAAGGACCAGTAAGTCTTTCAGCCGTAAAAGAATATCTCGGATTGCCAAAAAAATCATAATGAAAAAAATATTGCCACCAAACATCTAGTATTATAAATAATAAAGTAGCAGCCAAAGAGATCAAAAAATATTTTTGAGAAACATTATTTTTAAGAAGCCAGATACTTATAGCCATTGCAAAAAGTGGCCATCTTATAAATGCAAGAGAATACAAAGCACTTTCGGAAGAGTTTATACTTAAGGGGGTATTAATAAATATTAAATAAAGCCAAAAAATTAAACTGAATATAAACCATTGTTGCTTAACCCATTGCCAATTATTTGACTTATAAGACTGGTACAAAAAAACAAGGCCAATCAGTAAAACTGTAACGTCTGCTATCCCACGAAAAAAAATTAATAAAATTGGTAGGCTTATGGGAAGTAAGTACTCAAATTTGGTGGAAATATTATTCAGCATTAGTTAATTACTTTATCCTTATAGAGCTTTAATTATTGGAAAGAAAATAAAATTATATGAATCTAAAGTTCTAGTTTGCACTGCAATAACCCCATGCTCACCATTTACTTTGACCTTACTTAAACTCGCCCCTTGATTAGAATACTTTTTTCGCCTTTGACTGTATGGGATAAGTAATTTTTGATTATTAGAAGTGTTTGATGAAGCAATTTGGTATCCAATACAATTAGAGGCCAATCTTCTTTTAAGTATTTTAAATAATTTCGGATTAGGCTCAAATGAATGAACTATTGATGCTAGCGTAGCCAAAATTGAACTGTATACTCCTTTATTGGCACCAATATCAATTGCTTCGTTACCCTCTTTAACAAAAAAATCTAAAAGATGAAGTTCATCCTCACCTTTTTTAAGGTGCTTTCTTTTAAGTTGATTTAAGTAGAGCTTCCCAGGGATTAAAAGCTCTTTAATTTTTTCTCCAAAAGATGGCGGTGGAGTCCAATTTTTATTATTAATTATCATATTTAAGCCATAAAAAAACATTCATATAGGAGTATCTATTTTATATCAGTATTCGTAAGAGTATGAGAGAATAATTCAAAATGAATATAAAAATGAATTCTATACATACTTTTGTAATAAGCCTCCCACATGAAATCCGAAGGCGAAAAACTATTCGGAGGAAGCTTAATGGAGTTTGCGCAAAATTTGAATTTTTTGATGCAATAGATGCAAGAAAAACTAATTTACTTCAGCATAAAGATTATCATGGCTTGAGAAGAAGACTTTGTTATGGCAAAGATTTGGCACCTGGTGAATTGGGTTGTTTTTTGTCACATAGAGCAGTATTAGAAAAAATTGTTAAAAATAAAATATCAACTTCTTTAATATTTGAAGATGATGTTACTTTGGAAAAAGATTTTAGAATGGTGATAGAAAATTTAATTAACTGTCCTTATCCATGGGAAGCTGTGAGATTTTTAGGTAAGCCAAAAATTGCTAAACTGATGCAAAGAAAAATTTTAAAAATATATCAAAATTTTTATTTGACAAGATTAGCAACTTCACCTGGCGGAGCTTATGCTTATGTAATATCCTATTCGGGAGCAAAAAAACTCCTTAAGTCTATGAGCGATATCAGTTGTCCCATTGATACCATTATGGGGTTGCCATGGAGGTCTGGATTAGAGGTTTTAACTATTCAGCCAGCAATTTCATCATGGGATCAAAGTTTTGAATCCGCTATTGGAGATGTAAGGTTTGAAAAAAATAAAGTAACAGGATGGGAAAAATTAATATATCCCTTAACTCGCGGATTATTCAAGCTCCAAGAAGGACTTTTAAAAAAAATATATTATTTTGCATACTTTTTTAGGGATAAAAAATTTCAAAATGAATAAAATTATTTTAAATTCTTTTAAGCTTATCTTTTCTTGTATTCCGCTCTTTTTAGTCCAATCAATAGGAGTTTTAATTGGATATATTTTCCATATAACTAATAAAAAAAGTAGGATTTTATTAGTTAAGAATTTAACTTCCTCAAATATTTACAAAGATAAAGCCAGTTTAAATAAAGCAATTAATAAAAATATTCGTGAAACAGGCAAAACAATAATGGAGAGTTTTGCAATCTGGTCCAACAAGCAAAGTAGAATTTTAGGCTGGGTCACAGAGGTAAGCGGTTTACTCGATATAGATAGAGCGCATGCAAGAAAAAAAGGAATAATATTTTTAACCCCTCATTTAGGTTGTTACGAAATTACATCTATTTATTATGGATCTAAATACCCACTTACAATTCTATATAGACCTCCTAGGAAAAAGTGGCTAGAAAGATTAATTAAAGATGGAAGACAAAAAGGACTTAATACCTTAGCCCCCACAAACAAAACTGGCATTAAGCAAATTTTAAAATCCTTAAGAAATCATCAGGCTGTTGGGATACTTCCAGATCAAGCAGCAAACAAAGGGGAAGGGGAGTGGGCTGATTTTTTTGGGCGACCCGCATATACAATGGTTTTAGTTAGTAAATTGGCTAAAAAAACTGGAGCGACTGTAATAATGACTTTTGGCGAAAGGCTAGATATAGGCAAAGGCTTCAAAATTCATTTCAAAATTATACCTTCTAGTAGTGTTTCCAGCCCTAGAAAGCTAAATAAAGCACTAGAAGATACAATTAAAAAAGCCCCAGAACAATATTTGTGGAATTACGATAAGCATAAGGGCTATGAGCTACATAAAAATAAGATTGTTTAGATTGTATGAAAAAAATCTCAAAAAATAAAATTATTAAAAAAATTCTTTTTATAACGTTATCCAATATAGGTGACGCAATTTTAACAACGCCAACTCTTGAAGCATTGCATTGTAAATATCCTAATGCAGTTTTTGATATTATAGGAGATCAGCGATCTAGAATTCTATTTAAATATTGTCCGTATGTGAATAATTTTTTTGAAAAAGATAAGAGCTTGGGCTGGTATGGACTATTAACCTTAATTAGTGAAATTCGGAGAGAGGACTATGATTTAGCAGTTGATTTAAGGTCTGACATACTTCTTTATTTTATAAAATCAAAACAAAAATTTTTTAAGGTATCAAACAACTCAAGTTTAAATCTGCATAGTGCCGAAAAACATTTTTTATCAATTAGAAAAATTATTCAAGATAAGCCGCCGCCAACAAATATTTGGCTTTCGCGTTATGAAAATGAAATTTCAAGGAAAATATTTAAAAAATATTCAGATAGCCGGGCTTTAGTATTAGGGTTAGGTGCGAATTATGATGGAAAAATTTGGGATGTCTCTAAATTTATTGATTTAGCAAAATACTTAAAAGATATTTTCGGTTTAATTATCTTGGTTGGCGATAAAAAAGATGCTGCATTATCTAGAGAATTTATTTCAGAGTTCAAGGGCACAGTCATTGACTGTTGTGGGCATTACAATCTTTTAGAAACAGCTGCAATTATTAAAAAATCAAATTTTTATGTTGGTAACGATTCTGGCTTAGGCCATATTGCAAGTGCTGTAGGTACAAAATCATTCACAATTTTTGGTATCGGAAACCCTAATAGATATAAGCCTTGGGGTAAAAAAGCATCTTGGATACAAGATAATAATTATGAAATAAATAATGTTGACTCAAGTACGGTTGCAAATATGGTTATTCAGACATTAAATTCATAAATTCATATGGGTGTATTTAAGTTCTTGATACCCATAACCCTGATTTGCCACCACGTTTTTCTAATAGTTTTATTTCTGAGATTGACATATTTTTATCGGAAGCTTTACACATATCATATATAGTCAGAAGTGCAACTGATACTGCAGTAAGCGCTTCCATTTCAACACCTGTTTTACCCGAGCAATTAATTGTTGATTTACAATAAATTTTACCTTCTTGAATATCTATATTGAATTGAATGTTAATTTTATTTAAATTAATATTATGGCAAAGAGGTATTAAACTTGATGTTTTTTTCGATGCTTGGATTCCAGCAATCTTGGCGACTGTTAAAACATCCCCTTTTTTTAAGTTGCCAATTTTAACCAATTCAATCGTTTCTTTATTTAATTCAATATATCCCGAAGCAACTGCAATTCTATCTGTATTATTTTTTTTTGATATATCAACCATTTTGGCATTACCATCATTATCAATATGTGTGAGCATAGGTTTATAATACTTATTTATGTAAGGACTTATTATAATAGCTTTAAATAAAACGATGAAGAAGCTTTTCCTTTGTATTTTTCTTATTTCCAAAACCTGTTTTGCAAATGAATTACCTAATTTAGGCGATTATAGCGAAACAATAATTGGCGCTCATGAAGAAGCTATTATTGGAAGCCAAATACTTCAGCAAGTTCAACAAAGTAATACTGTTATTCATGATGTTGAAATTGAAGATTATTTATACAACTTAACTGATAAATTAGTAAGGGCGAGTGATTTTTCTGGAAGTGCCCTGACATTTTTTATAGTTAACGATTCATCTATTAATGCATTCGCCATGTTAGGAGGCGTAATTGGCATTCATACTGGGCTTATTTTATCAGCAAATACTGAATCAGAACTTGCTAGCGTGTTAAGTCACGAGATTGCCCATGTTACTCAAAGACACATTGCAAGATTAGTAGGTAGACTTCAAAAAGATTCGTTTAAATCATATCTGGGACTTGGGTTAGCTTTGTTATTGGCTCGATCAAATCCTCAGCTAGCAAAAGGTGCTCTTATGGTGTCACAAGCACTTGGCGTTCAAACTGTATTGGACTTCACTAGAGAAAATGAAAAGGAAGCAGATCGTGTCGGGATTAAAATTCTTCATAAAGCAGGATTTGATACAAGAGGTACCATTGATTTTTTTAAAACATTACAAAGGGGATCTCAGTACTCTATAGGAGCCGCCCCGTCATTCCTCAGAACACACCCAATTACTTCAGAACGCATTAGTGATATTGAAAACCGTTTAGCTGAATACCCATATCGGCAGCGTTTGGATGACCCAAGCTTTCATTTTGTAAAAGCAAAAATTAGAGTATTTCTTCAAGATAAGAAATTAATAAAAAAACAATTAGAGCTTAATATTAAAAATAAATCTTATGTTAATGAAATAGGCGAGAGGTATGCACTTACTTATGCTTATTTATTAAATGAGAATTTTGAAGATGCCGAAAGAGAAATGGAATGGCTGAAAAATAAAAATATTAGGAATCCTATGATTGACCAATTAGAAATAGAAATATTAATTAAAAAAGGAGATATGACTGATGCTTATTCATCTTTAAAGAAAGCTATAAAAAAATATCCCAATTACAGAGCGTTTGTCTATGGACTAGCCAATTATTTTATTGAAACAAAATCTGCAAATGAAGCAATTAAGATTTTACAAAGTTATATAATGACTTTTAAAACTGACCCAGAGTTATATAAATTATTAGCAAAAGCATACTCGCTCAATGGAAAGAAGCTCTTACAATATGAGAGTCTCGCAGAATCATTTTATTATAGATACAACCTGCAGGAGGCTATAGTCCAAATGGATATGGCGGTAAAGTCGAGCGATGGAAACTTTTATGAAAAATCTAGAGTTGAATCACGCTTAAAACAACTTCAACAAGAAAAAGAAATCTATGAAATAAGCAAAGCAAATTTATAATAAGAATTATTTATTAAACACATATACATAATTAATTATACAAATCAAACAATTCCATTAGAATTATATTTTTTCAAATACTTAACTTAACAAGGAAAATTTATAATGAGTTCGTTAATAAATAGCACTATCAAACCTTTCAGCGCTAAGGCTTATCATGCAAAAGATCAGTACGGTGAATTTATAGATATTACGGAAGCAAGTTTAAATGGACATTGGTCCGTATTTGTCTTTTATCCAGCAGATTTTACTTTTGTTTGCCCTACCGAATTAAGCGATCTTGCAGATCATTATGAAGAGTTAAAAAAATTAAACGTCGAGGTTTATGCTATCTCTACAGATACTCATTTTAGTCATAAGGCTTGGCATGATTCTTCTGAATCGATAAAGAAAATAAAATTCCCAATGCTTGCAGACCCTACAGGAGCTTTAGCTAGAAATTTTGACGTTATGATCGAAGAAGAAGGATTGGCATTAAGAGGTACTTTTATTATTAATTCTGAAGGTAAAATTAAAACAATTGAAGTTAACGATTTAGGCATAGGACGTTCTGCAGCAGACTTAGTTAGAAAGGTTCAGGCGGCACAACACATTGAAGCTAATCCAGACGAAGTTTGCCCTGCATCTTGGAAACCAGGGGCTGAAACACTTACACCATCATTAGATTTAGTAGGAAAAATTTAAATAATTTTCAAGGGGATTATTAGGATGGAAAATGAAGATAAAACTTTAGAAGAGGTTTGTGGTTTAGATAAAAAATGTCAGAAAAAATGGTTGGAAGCTCAGACTGATTGTATTTAATTAATAGATTTAGTAGGAAAAATTTAATTTATTTAAATAAATTTTCTTGATTCATTTCTTTAAGAAGTGGAATAGTAATAGGCCGTTTAGTCTTAAGTGACCAACGGTCTAATGCGTCTAGAACTGCAATAAGTGAATGAAGGTCTCTTTTGTAGTACCGAAGTAAGAATTCAATAATTTCAATTTTAAGATTAAGCCCTCTATCTTTAGAATATATACTTAAAGCCTGTTTTTTTTCAATATCGGATAGTAGATCAAGCTTGTATACTAAACCCCAGCTTAAACGACTAGCTAAGTCATCTCTTAGCATCATTTTATTAGGGTTATTATTTCCTGTAACTAACAGTTTTTTATGTGCGGATTTGTGATCATTATAAAGATTAAAAATATCAATTTGCTTACTTTGGCTGGCTTGGTCAATATCCTCTATTATTGTAATATTTTGATTTTGAATTGCTTCGGCCAAGTGAGATTTCCCACAACCTTTATCTCCCCAAATATAAATAAAAAATATATCATTCTCAGGCAAAATAAAATTCTTTAGCGCATCAAAACATTCTTTATTATTTCCAACAATAAAGTTCTCAAATGTCTTGTGTATCGGTAATACAATATTAAGTAAGAGTTGCTCCATAGGCTTATGATTATATGAGAATTATCTATTGCTACTAAATTCAGTTAAAATTATATTATACGTAAAGTATTCAACATTCCAGAGGGTAAATAAAATTGTCTCAAGATTCTAGCAATAAAAAAAATTCTATTTCTTACAAAGATGCCGGTGTAGATATAAAAGCAGGAGATAGGTTGGTGTCAAATATAAAGCCATATGCAAAAGCTACAAATCGACCAGAAGTGATGGGTGGGCTAGGAGGCTTCGGGTCATTATTCGAGATACCTAAAAAGTATAAAAATCCTGTATTAGTTTCTGGAACTGATGGAGTTGGTACGAAGCTTAAATTAGCATTTGATTTAAATACTCACAATACTATTGGGCAAGATTTAGTAGCAATGTGCGTAAATGATATTTTAGTACAAGGGGCAGAGCCTCTATTCTTCTTAGATTATTTTGCATGTGGAAAATTAGATGTAGAGATGGCCACTGAAGTTATAAAAGGAATATCTGAAGGTTGTTTAATAGCAGGTTGTGCATTGGTAGGAGGAGAAACGGCAGAGATGCCAGGCATGTACTCTAGAGGAGAGTATGATTTAGCCGGATTTTGTGTAGGGGCAGTTGAGCGTAGTAAAGTTATAAATGGTAAAAATATTTCAGAGGGGGATATAATAATTGGTATAGCATCTTCTGGCCCTCATTCAAATGGTTATTCTTTGATAAGAAAGATTTTAGAAAAAGAAAATATTGATCTTGGTGCCGATTTTGATGGTAAAACGTATGGAGATGTCTTAATGGCACCAACCAAAATATATGTTAAATCAATTTTAAGTTTATTAGAAAAAATTAAAGTGAATGGGTTGGCTCATATTACCGGTGGAGGTATTTATGAAAATATTCCTAGAGTATTAAAAGAAAATCAAAAAGCAGTTATCAAAAAAGACTCATGGAATATGCCATCGATATTTCAATGGCTTAAGGAAAAAGCGAATATTGGCGATGAAGAATTATATAGAACGTTTAACTGTGGGATTGGCATGGTAGTAATAACAAATCCTAATTACAAAGAAGAGGCAATAAGAATTTTAGAGCAAAATGGTGAAACTGTTTTTGTACTTGGGGAAATAGCCAATAGAGATTTAAATGAACCTCAGTCTGAAATTATTTAGATACTTATGGGCTGCAATATTTTTACTATGGTCATTCAGCGTAGGAGCTAAATTATTTCCGAAGAATTTTCATAGTGAATATCAGCTATTACAAAAAAGTAATAATTTAGGTAGGGTAATTGTAGATTTTAATCAAAAAAATAATCAATATGAAATAAAGGCTATAACAAAAGCAGAAGGCATTTTAAAGCTATTAGGAGATCGAGAGGTTGTTAGTAAGGGGCAATTAAGTATAGATGGATTTTCACCACAAATATTTGAATTAAAGAATAAGAAGAAACCAAAAAAAAATATTTTAGCAGTATTTGATGCTAAAGGTAAGCAAGTGAAATTAACGTATAAGAAAGAAACCAAAAATATTTTACTTAAGGAAAAACATTTTGATGTGCTAACTTATTTATATCAATTTAATTTTGAATCTCTAAGTAAAAAAAATTATATTTTTGAAGTAGTTGATGGGAAAAAAAGTCGGACATACTTATACAATAAAGTTAGAAGTGAGTTAGTGACAACTAGCGCTGGAAGTCTAGAAGCAGATGTCTATGAAGGTGAGATAAAGGGCAAAAGTAACTCTATACATTATATATGGGTCTTAAGAGAGCCATATAGAATTCCTTTAAAGATTGAAATAAAAACAGATATTGGGATTAATATAGAGCAAATCTTAGTAAAAACAAATTTATTATAAGTTAAATAAAAAGATGAGGAATCGTTCCTTAATATATGGAATATTAATTTCAATTGCGATTCATTTTATATTTTTATCAAATATAAAATTTAATATCAGCAATAATAAGTCGCTTGATATTCAACTAGTGCAACTACCGCCAGAAATAAGTAAAGATGATTTATCCCCACTGAAAAATGTGAAGAAAGAAAGTATTAAAAAATTTAAAAAAGATAATATAAATAATAGAGTTAAGGAAAAAAAAGAGGAAATATATTGCCAATTATGTAAGCCGGTCAATGATGTTGATGAACTCGTCGCAGAGCCAGTCTTTGGGGAGTCAATAAAATCAATTTCAATGACTTACAAAGTTCTTCATGATCTTGGAGAAAATAAGGGGTCAATAAGTAAAATTAGGCCATTTGGGACTGATAGCAGTGTTATTGGGGATAATAAAAAAAATTTAATTTCAAGAGTCGGCAGTTTAAGAATAAATTATAAAATTAATAAAAATAATTATGAAATTGATTATAAGGCTAAGGCGGAAGGCATAAGCTCATTTTTTTACTCAAAACCATTAATACAAAAAAGTAAGGGCTCAATTGACATATCAGGTTTGAAACCAGACTATTATTTATATAATCATGGAAAAAAGAGAAAATCTGAAGCATTTTTTGATTGGGAAAGTAAAACTCTAACTATAAATAGGAAGGAAACTACTGATAAGTATGGTTTAATCGAACAAGCACAAGATCAGTTGAGCTTTATGTTTCAATTTATGTTCTTAGATCCATTAAATAAAATGCAAATACCAATAACTAATGCAAAAGTTTTTAAAATTTATAATTATCACTATATTGACGAAGTAAATATTAATACTAAATTAGGATATCTTGACGTACTACATGTAGCAAAATTTAATTATCAGAGTCCAGAAAGAATTGATTTATGGTTAGCAAAAAAATATGGGTATTTACCAGTGAAAATATCAATCACTGAAGAAGACTTAAGCAGTATTATTCAAAAAATAGAAACCTTGAAAATAAAGAAAGTTAATGAATAAAATAATAATTAAAGCATGCTCAGAAATTCTAAAAGAACACTTTTTACATTCAGGACCTGCTGATCGTCAATTAAGTATGTTTTTCAAAAATAATAGACATCTTGGAAGTCATGATAGATCAGACCTTTCAGAATTATATTACGGTGTAATTCGAAATAGACGATATTTAATTGAAAATATAAGTGAAGAAAATCCGAGAAAATTAGTTTTAATTTATATGATGTTAGTTCTGGGTAAAAGTATTAGAGAGCTATCTATTTTTGTTGATGATCAAGATTTAACATGGCTTAAGGAGCAAAAAGCTAACAAAACTAACATAGAGGGGTGGGCTTCAAAGTTAAGCATGCCTGATTGGCTTTGGGAAAACCTATTAGAGCAATATGGTGAGCAATCAGCAATTAGCTTAGCAAAGAGTCTATTAAGTCCAGCTAATCTAAACTTAAGAGTCAACTTGCTAAAAGAAAAAAATATTTTAAAGGTTGTTGATGATTTAATCATTAGCTTTCCAGACTTAAAAGATAAAATATCTAAAACCAATATATCCCCAATATGTATTTCTTTGCCAAGAGGAACATCAATCCAAAGGGATAATTTATTTTTAGATGGAATAATTGAAGTTCAAGATGAAGGAAGCCAAATATTATCTTTCTTAGTGAATCCAAAACGAGGTTCTATGGTCGCAGATTTCTGTGCGGGGGCCGGAGGAAAAACATTAGCACTTTCTGCAATGATGAAAAATACTGGTAGGTTATACGCTTTTGATGTTTCAGATAATAGATTAGCAAATTTAAAAAAAAGGCTAAAAAGATCGGGCGCATCAAATATTGTGTCCCATAAAATAATCCATGAAAACGATACAAAGATAAAAAGATTACGTGAAAAGTTTGATAGAGTTCTTGTTGATGCCCCCTGCACAGGGTTAGGCACTTTAAGAAGAAACCCAGATTTAAAATGGAAACACTCGCTTGAATCTGTGGAACAATTAAATCTTAAGCAAAGGCTAATCATTAACGCAGCTTCAAAATTATGTAAGGTTGGAGGGTATCTAGTCTATGCTACATGTAGTTTATTAAAGCAAGAGAATGAGTTAATCGTAGAAAATTTTCTTTTAGAAAATAAAAACTTTAGAGTTTTTCCACCAGAACCAATATTAATAAAATATGATATACCATTGAAATCAGATAAATATATAAAGCTAAGACCTGATGAACATAAAACTGATGCTTTTTTTGCTGCAATACTAGAAAGGTTTGAATAAATGAATAATATTAATAAATTAATTTTTATAGCTGCTTTCGCTGGAATTTTAATTGGCTTAATAATAAAATTTTCTCCCGATTTATTTTTTGTGGATTACCTATTAGTAGTAACTGATCTATTAGGAAAAATTTTCATAAAAAGTTTAAAGATGATTCTAGTACCTTTAGTTTTTTTCTCTATTATTGTCGGGGTTTCAAATTTGGGAAGAGGAAAAAATTCAAGTCTAATCTGGAAATCTACATTTTTATATTTTGTTACAACTATGTCAATTGCAATTATCTTAGCATTAGTTGTTATGAATATTGTTCAACCTGGCGCTGGTCTAATCATTGATTCTTGGCAATCAGCCAATGGTGCGGTAACAAGTACTATGACAATCCCAGAATTTTTTAAACAATTTTTATTGAGCTTATTTGAAAATCCTTTTCATTCACTAGCATCTGGAAAGATACTGCCACTAATTGTATTCTCTATCATTATTGGTATCGCATTAAATGATAAGAAAGATAAATTTAAGGCAGCTAAAAATGTCTTTACCAGTCTTTATGAGGTTATGCTCAAAATTGTTCATTGGTTAATGCTATTTGCACCATTAGGTATATTTGCTCTTTTGGTCAATATGATTGTTAGTCAAGATACTGAATTATTTTCTCAATTAGGTATTTTTATTTTTACCGTAATATTCTTAATCATGTTTCATGGACTTGTGATTTTACCAACAATTCTTTATATATTAACCAAAATTTCACCGCTACATTTATGGAGAGAGGGAAGGCCGGCATTTATCACGGCGTTTGCTACTAGCTCAAGTGCGGCAACACTTCCAATTACTTTAAGCATTGCTAATGATAATTTTAAAACTTCTAAAGGAGTATCTAATTTTGTGCTTCCTTTAGGTGCTACGATGAATATGGATGGAACTGCCTTATATGAAGCAGCAGCAGCTTTATTTATAGCAAATTTAGTTGGAATGGATTTAACTTTAGCTCAACAACTTATATTATTCTTGACAGCTATGGTTGCATCAATCGGTGCTCCTGGTATCCCAAGTGCTGGAATGGTAACTATGGCTATGGTTTTACAGGTTTTGGGGTTGCCTTTAGAGGCATTAGCCATCCTTCTGCCGATGGATAGATTAATAGATACATTTAGAACTACAATTAATGTTGAAGGAGATTTAGTTGGGGCACTAATTGTTAATAAAATTACTAAACCCTTGATTTAATTTTCTTTTTTTCAATAAATCCTATAGATAAAGAATAAGCGGCAGGTATTACAATCAATGTCAGTAATGTAGAGGAGATCATTCCCCCAATCACAGCAACAGCCAGTGGACCATTTGATTCAGACCCAGCACCATAGCCTAAAGCAGCAGGAAGTAGAGCTAATATAAGTGTAAGAGAAGTCATTAGTACTGGACGAAGGCGGATAGGACAGGCTTCTAGAAGTGCCTGATCTATTTTTTTACCCGACTCTTTTAATTGATTTGTCATATCTACCAATAAAATAGAATTCTTTGC
>Ga0209830_10000396_pt1 | contig 45795 bp, 46 predicted proteins | sample ArcticOcean_MG_C_12_FD_187439 | JGI IMG/M metagenome (GOLD analysis project Ga0209830, IMG submission 187439) | Marine microbial communities from western Arctic Ocean - ArcticOcean_MG_CB8_130 (SPAdes) (version 2) | ecosystem: Environmental > Aquatic > Marine > Oceanic | place: Arctic Ocean...
TTAGCAGCCGAAGCCGTAGAGTTGATGGAACATCATAAAATCAATGGCCTACTGGTCACAGATGACCACAACAAGCTAGTCGGTGCATTTAATATGCATGACTTGTTAATAGCCAAAATTATTTAGTGAATACTCAGAATTAATTCAATGGAAAAGAGAAGCAGCTTGAGTGACGTAACAGAGGCAGTTATCGCCCGCGCAAAAAAAATCAAAGTCATTGTTTTTGATATTGATGGTGTCATGACCGACGGCGGCCTTATGATTGGTGACGATGGTCAGGAATATAAAATGTTCCACGCACATGATGGCTTAGGCATGAAAATGCTCAATAAAACGGATGTCAAAATGGCCATTATCACTGGGCGAACTTCTAACGTAGTGTCGATTAGAGCAGAGACCAATAAAATCGAACATTGCTACCAAGGAGTAGAAGATAAAAAAGTGGCCTTTAATGATTTAATTAAAAAGCTCAATATTCAACCAGAAGAAGCGGCATTCATGGGCGACGATATTGTCGACATTCCGCCAATGCGTGCGTGCGGTCTAGCGATTAGCGTCCCAACAGCGCAAAGCCCGGTTAAAGAATACGCGCACTATGTCACGACGAACCAAGCGGGTAAGGGCGCTGTGAGGGAGGTTTGCGAATTAATCATGAAAGCACAAGATACCTATGACGCGGTCACCCGTCGGTATTTTGAGTAACTAAGCATTCCGTAAAGATGCAAAACCGTACAACCGTTTTATTCCCACTCATTTTAATGGGATTCATGGCGCTCATTACTTTTTGGATTAATAAAGCAGTTGAACAGCAAGGGTCTAGAATTGACGGCAGTCAACGACATGACCCTGATTACACAATGGAAAATTTTGTCACCAAACAAACAGATAAGGATGGCAACTTAAGTTATATATTAAAAGCGGTAAAAATGACGCACTATCCAGATGATGATAGTACTGTCTTGGAAAAACCAAAATTTACACAGTACACCAAAGATAAGCCTTATACTAAAATTGGTGGTGATCATGGCAATATTTCTAGTGATGGAGAGGAAGTTGAAATATTGGGTAATGTCGTTGTTGTGCGAGATGCCTATGATGACAAAGGTGAAATGCGCGTACTAACGGATAAACTAATCCTCTTTCCTGACTTGGAATTAGCAAAAACAGATAGGCCAGTGACACTTACACAAGCCCCTAAAACCATCATTCATGCAACAGGGATGATTTACGATAAGAACAAACAAACATTCAAACTACTTCATAAAGTCAATGCACACTATGAAAGACCCAAAAAATAATGACCCATACTGCTAGCAATCACCCATGTGTAGAGAATCTAGTTAGAAAACCATATCAAAAACATGGTGAAATAATGTCGCTCTTTTTTTGGACATCCCTCTTTCTGATCAGCCTTTTCGCAAGCTCAACTGTATTTGCTGAGGCCGCTGATAAAGACAAGTCAATTGAGCTTGAAGCAGACAGCCTGACTGTTAACGATGCGACACAAACCAGTACTTATCTAGGCAACGTCATCTTAACGCAAGGCACACTGGTGATTCATGCAGACAAGCTGGTCGTACTCGAAGACGACAGCGGCTTTGGAACTAGTACCGCCATCGGTAACCCTGCCACATTTAAACAAAAAAGTGAGGGCAAAAATGAATATATGTACGGCAGTGCTCAACGTATTGAATACGATGGCCGTATGGATAAAGTAGAGCTATATACAAAAGCTTGGGTTAAACAAGGCGAAGATGTCATGTATGGCGACTACATTAGTTACGATGGGAATGCAGAGTACGCTGAAGTCAAAGGTGGGAAAAAGTCTGAAAGTGCTGGGCCCTCAAGTGGCAGAGTGAGAGTCATCATTCAACCAAAAGATGACAAAGAGGAAGATGCACCTCCAGCTAATGTCAAAACACCTGTGACGATTAACAAACTTAAATTAAGCGATGAGCTTAATAAGCAACCATCAAAATGAAAAACATATGAGTGAACTTGTTGTAGAACACCTTAAGAAGTCCTACAAATCACGCACGGTTGTGCATGATATGTCTCTACAGATTAAGAGTGGAGAGGTCGTCGGCTTACTTGGGCCTAACGGCGCAGGCAAAACTACCAGTTTTTATATGATTGTGGGCTTAGTTCCTTTAGATGCTGGCAACATTACTTTGGATGGTAAAAATCTGAGCAAGATGCCTATTCATTTACGTGCCAACATGGGACTTGCTTATTTGCCGCAAGAGCCCTCTATCTTTCGTAAGCTATCCGTTTCAGAAAATATCATGGCAGTACTGGAACTACAGAATTTAACTGAGCCACAAAGACAGGCCCAACTAGAATCGCTTTTACAAGATTTACATATTCTGCATATCCGTAACAATGCAGCCGTCGGTTTATCTGGTGGTGAACGACGACGTGTTGAAATTGCGCGTTGTTTAGCAACCAATCCTAGCTTTATCTTATTAGATGAGCCATTTGCAGGCATTGACCCCATTGCCGTGCTGGACATCCAGAAAATCATTCGTTTTCTCTCCTCACGCAATATCGGCGTATTGATAACTGACCACAATGTGCGCGAAACCTTAGGCATTTGTGATCGCGCCTACATTGTCAATGCTGGCTCTGTATTTGCATCTGGCAGCCCAGCAGAAATCGTTAACAATGAAGATGTGCGTGAAATCTATTTAGGCAAAGACTTCAAACTCTAAATTAGAAAAGAATCATGAAACAAGGTTTACAACTCAGAACATCGCAAAACTTAGCGTTAACCCCGCAGTTACAACAATCGATACGCTTGCTACAACTTTCTACACTTGAACTGAATCAAGAGCTTGAAATAATTTTGCAAGAAAATCCTCTACTGGAACTTGTCGAAGGGGATGAAGATAGTGAAGCAAGTTATGCAGAGTCATCTAACACTGAAACAAGTAATGATAAAGCTAGCGACAATAATGCTTCCACCAAAGATACGGAAGTCAGTGAGCAGGAGTCTGCAGCAGAAGCGCCCATAGCAGATGACGACTTCAAACAAAATGATTTTGATGAAGACTATGAAGAATATGGCAGCGTCAGTAATTGGGATGAAGGCAGAAAACAGAACAATAATAACGATGATGACGATGATAGTTTCACGCGGCAAGAAACGGCCGTAGAGAACCTACGTGATCATTTATTGGACCAAACAAAACTACTCTCATTGTCAGAGCGTGACCAACAGTTAATGTTGCTACTCATCGATAGTATTAATGAAAATGGCTATCTGGAATCTTCTTTAGAAGACATCATAGAATCACTGCCTGAAGAACTGGAAATTGAGTTTGTTGAACTAGAGATAGTATTGAAACATGTGCAAAACTTAGACCCCGTCGGCATTGGTGCAATCAATTTACAAGAATGTATTTTGCTACAACTTAATGTCTTGCCTGATAACATTCCCGATTTAGTATTGGCCAAAACCATCGTAAAAGAACATTTACATGTGCTTGCTAATAAAGACTTTAATAAATTGCGCAAGCTCACTAGCTGCAGCGAAGAAAGCTTAAAGAGCGCGCAAACACTCATACAGTTACAGAATCCACGGCCGGGTGCTGGCTTTGCGCAATTCAGTCCTAATCACTTTATTCAACATGAAGTCACTGTTAAAAAAACAAAAGGAATTTGGGTCGCCACATTAAACGATGGTGTCATGCCTAAGTTACGCATTAACCAAATGTATGCGGATATCTTAAAACGTAATCGCGAAAATTCAGGTCATTATTTACAAAGTCAAATGCAAGAAGCACGTTGGATGATTAAAAATATTCAGCAACGCTTCTCTACCATTCTGCGCGTCTCACAAGCTATTATCGACAAACAACGCAACTTTTTCGAGCAAGGCGAAATCGCCATGCGCCCATTAGTATTACGCGAAATTGCAGATCAATTAGAGCTGCATGAATCGACAATTTCAAGAGTGACGACACATAAATACATGCTAACCCCGCGCGGTGTATTCGAGCTTAAATACTTTTTTGGCAGTCACGTTGCCACCGAATCGGGTGGTGAGTGTTCTGCCACCGCTATTCGTGCGCTGATTAAACAATTGGTGGCCGAAGAAAACACGAAGAAACCATATTCTGACAATCAAATTAGCGAAATGCTCGCTAAGCAAGGCATTGTCGTTGCTAGGCGTACGATTGCAAAATATAGAGAGTCTCTACACATCCCACCTGCAAATTTACGTAAATCTTTATAACAACGGTATAAAAATAGCAAACTAGATTAATTACATCGGCTCTAAAAGGTGTACACTAAAATTGTTTTATATTTTTACTTGTTCAGTTTTGTTAAAGTAAAGACTGAAGAACAAACTTAACAAAAGGATCTCAATTATGAACTTACAACTAACAGGACACCATCTAGAAGTCACTCCAGCTTTAAGAGAATATGTGGAAACAAAACTAGAAAAAATTAGTAATCACTTTGATGATGTGATTGATGTAAAAGTAACCCTGCGCGTAGAAAAGCTTGCCCAAAAGGTTGAAGCAACACTACACGTGCCCGGCAATGATTTACACGCTGAAAGTAGCGATGAGAACATGTATAGCGCCATCGATATTCTGACGGATAAACTTGACCGACAGGTGTTGAAACACAAAGAAAAAAATAGTGACCATCATAAAATTAATGGCGCTGTCAAACACCAAATAATTAATTAATCCAACAGACACTAGCTCGCTTTTATATTGAGGGCTATTTGTAATCACCTCAAGTGTTAACTCATCCAGACTTAACACTTGAGGTGATTACAAACACCGCCACACCAACCATTCCACAACACTGTTAGATTCTGCAGAGAATGTTAAACTAGCTCCTCAAATAGTTTTTAAGGTTGAAAGAACCAATATCGTGCATTTAATCATCCTCACAGGACTATCAGGCTCTGGTAAAAGTGTCGCACTGCGCGCATTGGAAGACAGTGGTTTTTATTGTATTGATAATTTGCCCGCGACCATGTTGCCACTTATCTCACACCATGTTGAATCTGCCCAATATAGCAAAGTGGCCATCAGCATTGATTGTCGTAGCGCTGGCTTAGAAACCTTCCCAAGTGCGATTGAACAGCTAAAGGCGAGCGGCAATCAGGTGGATGTATTGTTTTTAGATGCGAAAATAGAAACACTCGTTAAACGGTTTAGCGAAACCAGGCGCAAACACCCGTTAAGTAATGGCGAAACAACCTTAGCCGAAAGCATCTTGAACGAACGTGCATTATTAGGCGACTATAGCGATCTTGGTCATCGGATTGATACCAGTAACATTAGCGCCAATACGTTACGTAATCATATTCGTGAATTTACCGAAAACAAGAACAACAAAATGGTGTTGCTGTTCACCTCTTTTGGCTTCAAAGAAGGCATCCCACTGGATGCAGACTTTGTGTTTGATGTCCGCAGCATCCCTAACCCGCATTACGATACAGCCTTACGTCCGCTTACTGGCAAAGATGCTGCCGTCATCAACTTCCTTGAAAGTGAACCAATAGCATTAGATATGCTAGCGGATGTGAAGCAGTATGTTCAAAAATGGCTCTCCAGTTTTGAGCAAGATAATCGCAGTTATTTGACGGTCGCTATTGGCTGCACTGGTGGACAACACCGCTCTGTTTATTTCGTTGAGGAGCTAAGCCGTCATTTCCAAGACTTTGAATACAAAGTCATTATTCGCCATCGAGAGCTCGATAGAAAAACAACGCCATGATGCTAGCCACTTGAATTTTAATCTTGTTGTACCCACATAAGCATTATACAACCTTAGGAAATCAGCATGTCAGAAGTAATCAGAGTCCTAAATAACGACGATAAAAACCTTGCCACCATCACCCATTTGTTTGGTACCGTATTTTCATTTACTCCTGCACTACTTGTTTGGCTACTCAAAAAAGAGAGTAATGCCTACCTTGCTGACGAAGCCAAAGAAGCGCTTAATTTCCAAATTACAGTTGCGATTGCCATGTTTGTTTGCGGCTCCATCTTATCTTGGGTGTTAATCGGCCTAATGATGTTGCCAATGGTTTGGCTAGCCAATATTCTTTTTTGCATCATTGCCTCTATCGCTACTAGCAAGGGCGAAACCTATCGCCACCCATTATGTCTCCGTTTAATCAATTGAAATTTTAATTTAAGGAACAACTTTGTCATCTAACCCATTACTCTACTTTTCTGGCTTACCAAAATTTAATGAAGTTAAGCCTGATCATGTCAGTCCCGCCATCGACAGTTTAATTAGCGAAGGTCGCGCATCGGTTGAGCAACTCGCCACGAGTCAAGAAACACCGACTTGGGAGAACTTTGCGATTAAGTTAGAAGATCATAGCGAAAAGCTAGGACGTGCTTGGAGCCAAGTGGGGCACATGAATTCGGTGGTGAATAGTCCAGAACTACGAGAAGCTTACAACGACAACTTGCAAAAGTTAACTGATTTTGGCTGCGACTTGTCGCAAGATAAACGCTTATATGCGAAGTTTAAAACCATACAAACGAGTGTAGACTTTAAAAATTTAACGCCTACACAACAAACCATCATCAACCATGAAGTGCGCGACTTTAAACTAGGTGGCGCAGAGCTACCAACCGACCAAAAGGCGAGATTTAAAAAAGTTTCGGAGCAGTTGTCGAAACTTAGCAGCAAGTTCGAAGAAAATATCATGGATAACACCAACGATTTTACCCATATCGTTGAGACAGCTGATGCACTGGCAGGCTTACCTGCCGATGCCATAGAAGCCGCGGCAGATGCAGCAAAAGCAGCAGGAAAAATCGGCTATCAATTCAGCCTGCACTACCCTTCTTATTTGCCAGTGATGCAATATGCGGAAAATCGCGCACTACGCGAAACCTTATACCGCGCTTTTTCAACACGCGCTTCAGAGCTGAGCAAGCCAGAATGGGACAACACCAACTTAATTAGCGACATCCTGAAACTCAAAAAAGAAGAAGCCAACATGCTGGGCTTCAAGAACTTTGCGGAGCTGTCACTAGCCACCAAGATGGCAGATACACCTGAACAAGTGTCTGAGTTCTTAGACACTTTAGCGCAACGTGCTAAGCCTTATGCAGAACGTGATATGAAAGAACTCACCGCGCACGCTAAATCCTTAGGTTTAGATGACATGCAAGCATGGGATGTTGGCTATGTTGGCGAAAAATTACGCCAAGAAAAATATGCATTTTCTGATCAAGAGGTGAAACAATACTTCCCAGAAGAAAATGTATTGGCTGGCTTATTTAAGGTAACGGAAACCATCTTTGGCGTCAAAGTACAAAAGGCTGAAACACCACTTTGGCATGATGATGCAGCCTTTTATGTCATCAATGACCAAGATAACAGTCCAATTGCTTACTTTTATTTAGATTTATACTCCCGCCAAAATAAACGTGGTGGTGCATGGATGGATACCTGCATTACTCGTCGTAAAACTGCAAAAGGTATTGAACTGCCAGTTGCTTTTCTCACGTGCAACTTCTCAGCACCTGTAGGCGATAAACCAGCTTTATTCACACATGATGAAGTGACAACCATGTTCCACGAGTTTGGACATGGCTTACACCACATGCTGACACAAGTGGATGAGTATGGCGTATCAGGTATTTCAGGTGTGGAATGGGATGCGGTTGAGCTACCAAGTCAGTTTATGGAAAACTTCTGCTGGGAGTGGGAAGTACTCAACGACATGACCTCACATGTCGAAACTGGCGCACCATTACCCCGTGAATTATTCGATAAAATGATCGCCGCCAAAAACTTCCAAGCGGGTATGCAAATGGTCAGACAAATCGAATTTTCACTATTCGACATGCGCCTACACGGTGACTTTGACCCGAATGGCAAGCTGTCCGCTTTAGATGTCGTCGAACAAGTCCGCGATGAAGTCGCTGTCTTACGCCCACCAAAATGGAACCGCTTCCCGAATAGCTTTAGCCACATCTTTGCAGGTGGCTATGCAGCTGGTTACTACAGCTACAAATGGGCAGAAGTCTTATCTGCAGATGCTTATAGCTTGTTTGAAGAGCTAGGCGTATTGTCAGAAGAGGCTGGTAGTCGGTTTAAGGCTGAAGTACTTGCTAAGGGTGGTTCTAGGCCTGCTATGGAATCGTTTGTGGCGTTTAGAGGTAGAGAGCCTAGTATGGATGCGTTGTTGAGGCATAGTGGGATGGGTTCGTAATATAAAGAAGGAGTTATCAATGTCTACTAAATATGATGGCAAGAAGATATATAAAAGCATGAGTGCCTCGCAAGCAGTTTATGAAATCAGATAACAAATTTATCAATACTATTACCACCTCGTAGCTGAATATATACCAAGTCGCTTTTCGCGCGACAGCGACCCTATTTCTTTTGCACAAGCAAAAGAAAGTAACTCGCCTAAAGGCGAAAAACAATGCAGATAAAGAGAACTATATTTGGTGTATAACATTGCTGCCACCCCCATCCAAACCTTCCCCCTTAAAAGGGGAGGGAATCCAAATGCAGATTTAGGTGATATGCTTTCATCTTAAATTCAAAAAGGTTTAATGCATGCACCGTCCATCTAAAGAAGAAATCAGAGCCTATCCTCTATACACTAAGCTTAACCTTACTGATGTTAAATTAGTTGAAAACGAAGCAGATGCAAACGAAGCATTAACTGCTTTAAATAACGAAGCTAGACTTGGTTTTGACACTGAGACTAAGCCGACTTTCCGTAAAGGCCAGGTAAGCGCGGGCCCTACGTTAATTCAATTATCAACATCCTCAAAAGCCTACTTATTCCCCACACGGTTTGATGCAGCCGTTGCAGCCGCTAGATCAATATTGAGCAATACTAATATTACAAAAATTGGTTTTGGTATTCGTGATGACATTAAAGAGCTTCGCAATAAACTCGACATCGATATTGTTAACACTCTCGATTTATCAATTGCACTAAAAAACCTATCTGGCGAAAAGAATACGATTGGTGCACGAGCAGCCGTTGCCATGGTGCTAAAGCTGCGCTTAGGGAAAGGTGCGCAAACTTCTAATTGGGGGTCTTATCCACTACAAACAAGTCAGATTCAATACGCTGCGAATGATGCACACTCTGCTATTTGTATTGCAGAGAAACTTGGCGACTTGCTGCAAGAAGCAACTCCACCAGCCGATTAACGCTATATTGATTTTGACCCATATATAACAGCATGATAAAGTGAGCTCCATTCAAACACCACTCGAAACAGACACATGAAACTCGCTACTTGGAACGTCAACTCTCTAAAAGTCCGCTTACCGCATGTATTAGATTGGTTGGCAGAAAATCCAATCGAGGTGCTGTGCTTACAAGAAACCAAGCAAGAAGACATTAAGTTTCCATACGATGAGCTAAAGGCCGCTGGCTATAACGCAGTCCATAGCGGCCAAAAGACTTATAACGGTGTGGCGATTTTGAGTACGCATGAGATGACGTGTGTGCAACATGGCATTCCAGACTTTGAAGATGAACAAAAGCGTGTAATTAGTGTGACGATTGATGGTGTACGTATTATTTGCGTCTATGTCGTGAATGGACAAGCCGTTGATTCTGATAAATATGATTATAAAATGCGCTGGCTTAAGGCACTCAGTGCTTGGCTAGTGAAAGAGCTCAAAAAATATCCAAACTTGGTGATATTAGGTGATTACAATATTGCGCCTGATGATAGCGATTGTCATGATCCGGCCGCATGGGAAGGTGAGATTTTAGTTAGCCCTAGAGAACGAGATGCCTTTGAAGAGCTGCTAGAAATGGGTTTGCATGATAGTTTTAGAATGCTTAACCAAGAGGAAAAGCAGTTTACTTGGTGGGATTACCGCATGATGGGCTTTAGACGTAATCGCGGCATGCGGATTGATCATATCCTCGTGAGTGATGCACTGAAAGAAAAATGTGCATCCTGCATCATTGATAAAGCGCCTAGAAAACTAGAACGCCCGAGTGACCACACCCCTGTTGTACTAGAAGTGAATCTATAAGACGGTTAGCGACAGCTAGCCTTTAATACTCACGCCCAGCTGTTTAAGTTTGCGATACAAGTGAGTACGCTCTAAACCAGAAATTTCAGCCAACTTACTCATATTATTGTTGATCAATTTCATATGGTGGTTGAAATAATAACGTTCAAATTCATCTCTTGCTGATCGCAATGGTTGCACTAAATCAATGGGTAGCACTTGGTCAGTAGACTCTACAGCACCGATAAACTGCTCTAGTATCCGCACAACATCTTCTAAAGTAATTTTCTCACTAAGGCTAGTTAACATCAGGTTCTGAACAACAGCCTCTAGCTGCTTTAAATCACCTGTCCATTCCGTATTGCGCAAGGCATTAAGCGCCGCCACATCAAAGTGTTTATAAGCAATACCAGAAGACTCTGCCAGCACGGCTGCCATGGCCAACACAAGCTCTGGAATATCTTCACGGTGATCATTCAAGCCAGGTACTTTTAAATGGGTTCTAGCGAGCAATTGTACTAAAGACTGCTCCAACTCCGCATGCTCAGCCAACTGCGGTAGGCTATAGATTGTCGCACAAATAATGCGCACATCGTATTTACTAGCATTGGATAGTAAAAGGCTTAAGCCTTTTTGCTCCGCAACCGACAACGCTGTCAGCTCCTCAATAAAGATAATGCCTTCGCGTGCTTGCTCTAACAACGCTAATGGCGCAGTTTTTAATTTTTCATTGTCTTTTAAAGAGAGCCATGGGGTACCTGCCTCGTGTAAAAAATGTCCGCATAATTCAACACTGCCGCCTTTATTACCCATGAGTAACAATGGTGTTGAGGTGCGCGATACTTGCTCCAACCTTTGCTTAAGTTCATTGATCGCTTGGCTCTTACCAAGGCTAGCTAAATTCATTTCTGTTTTAGGTAAATTTTCCGCATGTAGCAATGCTTCATTCACTGTTTTTAATAGCTTCTGTAATGCGATTGGTTTTTCTAGAAAATCATACGCACCGATTCTCGTGGCTTCTACCGCCGTATCAATCGTGCCATGCCCTGACATCATCACCACAGGCATATTCAACAAACCTGCATTGCCCCATTCTTTCAGCAAGCTAATGCCATCACAATCTGGCATCCAAATGTCTAGCAATACTAAATCAGGTCGTGCAGACAGCCGCGCCTCACGAGCGACTTCTGCATTCTCAGCGGTAATCACACGATGCCCTTCATCTTGCAAAATATCGCTTAACAATTCGCGAATGCCGACCTCATCGTCTACAACCAAAATATTCCTAGATGTCATATTGATGCTACCTTTTCTCTGTACTATTTTTACTTCGATTACGTTCTTACTTCAGTGTCGCTAATTACAAGTATTATGACTTATTTTTCGAGTCGATTTTCTGTGCTCCCAATTCCACCAACGCTTCTTTTAGTGGTAATTTTATGCTAATACAAGCGCCACCAGTAGCATTATTTGTAATGAAAATCTGCCCCAAATGCTCTTCTACCATTTTCTTTACTATTGCCAATCCTAAACCAGTCCCTTTTGCTTTTGTCGTCACATAAGGTTCATAGGGGTGCGCGAGTATTTGCTCGGGAAAGCCCTGCCCATTATCACTCACCATCAATACAGTAGCATTATTATCTAAACTCGTTTTAACGGTGATTTTTGGTTCAACTTGGCCTTCTAATGCATCTTGTGCATTCTGCATTAAATTATGCAATACCTGTCGCAACATTGTCGAGTCACCTAGCAGGTCAGGCATGACTTTTGCTAGGTCATAGGTGATATCTGCATGTGAGTGTTCATACAAGCCAGACACATCTCGTATTAACTGATTTAAATCAATATTTTTCATACTAACTGATGGTGCTCTTGCGTATTCACTAAACTTATTCACCATAGACTTTAGCGCGTCCACTTGACTCACAATCGTACTCGTCGCACGCGCTAGCATACGCGCATCTTCTACACTCAGCTTATCAGATAATTTATGCTGCATACGCTCAGCAGACAGCTGAATCGGTGTTAAAGGGTTTTTAATCTCATGTGCCAACCGTCTGGCAACCTCACCCCAAGCAGCATCACGCTGCGCTTGTGCCATGGTGGTAATATCATCAAACACGACAACAAAGCCACTATTGGCATTGGCTGGCATCCGTGTTGCCCGCACCGATAGCAACTGCTTTCCTGAAGGCCCTAGCACTTCCAACTGCCGATTCATCTCTGCGCTCACTTGACCTTCATCAACGGTGAGCTCAAAGTGCGTTTGTATCACTTTAATAAACTCGGCAAGAAAAGAGTTTTCAACCGCTATTTTCGACAGATTTTGATTTTCGTATTGTGCTAAATTAAACCCTAAAATATCTTTTGCCGCCAAATTAAACGTACGTAGCTCACCTTTACGATTAATCGCTAACACACCCGAAGATAAATGCGCCAACGTTGTTTCTAAATAACCACGAGCAGCCTCTAATCGCTGATGATTTTGCTCATTCGCTTTATTAGCATCCCCTAGTTGGCGCATCATGCTATTAAATGACTTCACCAGAACACCAAGCTCATCATTGCCATGTTCTGGCAACATTTTGCTGTAATTACCATCAGCAATCGTTCTAGTACCCTCTGCCAACACCGTCAATGGACGTGATAGCCTGCGACTCAGCACAAAAGCAATAGCCAAAGCAGAAAGCATGGCTAGCATCAGCACCAAAGTCAACGTTAGCTTAAAAACATCTTTAATAGAGTTGCGGCTATAAGAAAGCTCTTGATAATCACGATACACATCTTGCACTGCTTCTGCTGTATTTGACAGCGATTTAGGCACGGGTTGTAACAACTGTAAAATCAATGTCTCACCGGTTAGTTCTTGCGAGTTAACTGGCACTAAAACCCGCAAATACAGCCCTTTATCAGGAATGGGCTCTACTTTACCGACCAATCGATATTGCGCTTGCCGCAATTGCGTCACACTTGGTAGTTCTGGTAAAAAACTTGAAGCTTCAGCACTTGAGACGGCCATGATACGCCCACTTGGCGACAACAATGTCGCATCTTGTATCCCGGAGCGTTCCCGCAAATCATGCAATACCCTATATTGTAAAAGCCCTGGCTGCAATGCCAATGTCGTCGCCATGCTTTCTGCTTGATTTTCCATATCATCAAGCAGTGTATCTAATGCGCGTTGACCCAAACTTAAGCCACCATCTAAGGCCGCTTCTACTTTCACATTAAACCAAGACTCAATAGAGCGCGAAAGAAAATTAACAGAAACCAAATAAACAATTAATCCTGGAATAATCGCCATCATGGCAAACGCACTCACCATGCGTAAGTTAAGGCGGCTACCCACCACCTGATTTTTAATGCTTTTATATAGACTTTTAATCTGAAAGGTAATGAGCACCACAAGCAAGGAAGCAAGTGCAATATTCAAATAGAGTAGAATTTTATAATAATCGCCGACTACCGCTGTATTCGCACTAGCTAGCGATAGCAAGTACAACAAGACCAAACCCAACGCCGCACTAAAAAAGACGATATATTTCATGCTACTGATTCAAGATTTCTGGCAACCATTTGACTTTTGGTTTCCATACAAAATCTTCAGAAGCCAAGTGCCAATCTTCAGACCGAATCGCTTCCACTTGGATTGCCTTAGGCAACCGACTATCATCTAAATGCATACTCAGTATCGCTTGATAGCCTCTACCTTTTTCAATAAGAGCCCGCTCAAATACATCCCAATCATAGAGCTGCACTAGCTCTATCATCGCTTCTCTTAAAATCTCATGTGAAGTTTGTCGTTCGCTTTGCTTGACCAAATATTGTCGACTCAAGGCATGGTAACTAACTGTAATCCGGGTTCTCGTTTTAACAACAACTTTATCAAACCAAAATGCCCGTGGACTAACCAGCTTAAACTCATAGACGAATTCGACAGGAACACCTTTGTTAATGGCCTCTTCTACTTTTTCACCAAGCGAAATTTCTAAATCGGCATTCAGTATATAAGCCTCGCCCGACGATTTTAAATCCGCACTTTTAATGATGACATGATGATCAGATGCTGAGGCCAGCAAACAGGTCATCATAAAAGCAAAAAATAAACTAACTTTTTTGCAACAATGCATAAAAGAATCCATCATGGGTCTTGGCTGGAACCAGCTGACCTTGCTGAATATTAATACCTTCGATTCTGTCATCCATTAGCTTCAGTGGCAGTTGTGTTGCATCAGGGTTTAATTTGATAAATTGATCAATTTGCTGCTGATTTTCTTCAGCAAAAACTGAACAAGTTGTGTAAAGCAATTTACCGCCTTTTGCCAATAAATGCCACAAATTGGCCAAAATGGCCGCTTGTTGTTGCGTAAAGGAGTCAATATCTGACTCACGGCGCAACCATTTAATATCCACGTGCCGCCGCACAATACCTGAAGCTGTACACGGCACATCCGCTAAAATACGGTCAAATAGCTGTTCACTCTTCCATTTAGCAGCGCTTCCTAACTGCAAATCTGCCTGCAAGTCTAATCGCGTTAAATTACTAGCAACACGCTTCAAACGACCTGCATCATTATCTAACGCAGTCAGTGCTAAATCATTCAACTCCAATAAGTGACCTGCTTTTCCGCCTGGGGCGCTACAAGCATCTAATACGCGCATATTAGGTGCTATATCCAACAAATGTGCCGCCAATTGTGCACCATAATCTTGTACAGAAACAACACCATCTGCAAAGCCAGGCACTTGTTCTACTGCGATTGGTTTGGTGAGGATGACTGCCTCACCACCTAAGGTTGTAACATCAATGTCCTGACGTGCTAGCAGCTTGGCATAAGCTTCCGTCGTTGATTGTTTCGCATTCACCCGCAACGTCATTGGTGGATGTGTATTACCGACTTCTAAAATAGATTGCCAGTCATTAGGGTATTGTTTCTTGAGCTTATTAATCCACCACTTTGGATAAGAATAAAGCGCCACTTCTTCTTTTTTTAATTTTTCTGAAAGCACTTCTTTTTGTCGTAAGAAGTTACGTAGCACGCCGTTGACCAAACTTTTTGCCCAGCGTGGCTTAGCATGCCCCGCCGCTTTTACGGCCTGATTAACCACCGTAAAATCATCTGCCTGATCATGCAACAATTGATAAAGAGCAACCAATAATAGAGCATTAATATCAACATTACTGAGTGGCTTTTCTAGCAATTGCGTTAAGTAAGCATTTACTTGACCATAAAAACGTAAAGTACCGTAACTTAAATCTGCCCCTCCACCTTGTTGCTGCGGTGTCGATTTAGGAAACACATCAAGTGCATCAGGCAGTGCCAAGGTAAGGTTGCGCCCAGATAGAACGTCTGCTACGGCCATGGCGGCAATTTGTTGTGAAATATACAAAGAAAGCTTTCAGTTTTGAATAGCTAAGATTTTACTGCATATCAACCCACTCAGGGAAAGACACTGCATAGGCGCCACCTAAAGTACTCACTTTAAATGAGCCAGCTTAATAAACTAGTAATGATTGGCCATCTCCAACAGCCTTCTAACACGTTCTTCCGTTTGCGGATATGTGCTAAACAAGCCTTTTAGACCTTTACCTGACAATGGATTAATAATCATCATGTCCAGTCTCTGGGTACATTTCAGCCGCTTGGTTAGGCACTTAGCGCGCAAAATTTTGAATTTTTTCTAATGCACTAGCGAGGGCTTTAGGGTCCTTGCTAATTTTAGCACCCACTCTATCCGCTTCATATTCCCGTCCACGTGAAATCGCCATTTGTATTAATGATGCTGCCATCGGCGCCAAAAACATCGTTAATAAACCTACTATAGGGTTGCCTCCACGCCGCCCACCCATCGCACCAAATCGTGCAAAAGAAGCAATCACGCCAGCTACAGTTGCGGATATGGTAGAAATCAACGTGTCACGATGCTTAACGTGTGCCAGCTCATGTGCCATGACACTCCGTAATTCACGTTCATTTAATGCCTGCATAATACCTGTGGTCGCTGCGACGGCTGCATGTTCTGGGTTTCTACCTATGGCAAAAGCATTGGGCTGCTGCTCATCATTCACATACACCTTAGGCATAGGCAACTTAGCATTTTCTACCAGCTCTTTTACCATACTGTAGTAACCATGAAACGCTGTATTATCTGGCGTGACTTCTTGCGCGCCATACAATTTCAGCACTGCCTTACCTGAGAACCAGTACGCATAAATACTCATCGCTCCTGCCACCGCCAACGCTAGCACCATCCCGCCAATGCCTCCGATAGATGCGCCTATCGTGCCAAACAGTGTAGTGAGCGCCGCCATCAACATGAATGTTTTAAGCTAGTTTCCTAACATACCCAATCTCCTTTAAATGCCAACTGTACCAATATTGGATTAATCACCAGCAAAATAAACCGCCTACTAAAACCGCTTATTTAAAAACCTCACCAACTCTCACGTGTTGCCCTTGAATAAACTGCATCGCATCCTGTCGTTTTCCACCAGGCATTTGCAATGCTTGGATACTCAACACTTGTTGCCCACAGGCCACATTGACTGTCTGACCCAATGCGATAATTTCACCCGCCTCTGCATGCTCTACTCGTTCTACATGCTCTTCTAGCACCGTAGCAAACCATATTCGACAAGTGTTACCTCTAAATTGTGCGGTGGCAACAGGAAATGGATTAAATGCTCTAATTTGACGTGACAACTCAACAGCTGGCTTTTTCCAATCCAATACTGCTTCGGCTTTTTCTACTTTATGTGCATAAGTTACAAGCGACTCATCTTGTTGCTCAGCAGCTACGTGCCCAGTTGCTTGCAATGTTTGCATGGCTTCGGCCATCAATAATGCGCCTTGCTCACTAATCACATCATGCAAAGTCTGTGTTGTATCGGCCTCTAAAATCGGAATGGCTTGTTTACTAATCATGGCACCAGCATCTAGCTTTGGCACTACTTTCATAATGGTCACGCCTGTCTCCGCATCCCCCGCTAAAATAGCGCGATGAATCGGTGCTGCACCCCGCCACCGTGGCAGCAATGAGCCGTGAATGTTGTAACAACCTTTTGTTGGCATGTTGAGTACTGAAGTAGGAATAATGAGTCCATAAGCTGCCACAATCATCACATCACACTGCACTGCGGCTATTTCAGCTTGCACGTCTTCTGGTTTTAATGATACCGGCTGATAAACCCTTAGCCCATGTTGCACGGCCAATTGTTTGACTGGACTCGCACTCAACTTCATCCCACGTCCGGCTGGCCGGTCTGGCTGCGACAGGACCATCACAATTTCATGGCCTGCTTGAATGAGCGCCGCTAAAGCTGCAACTGCGAACTCAGGTGTCCCTGCAAATATAATTTTCATATGTCTGGCTATATCCTTGACCGCTTAATCCGCATTTTTTTCAAATTCACGCGCCTGTTTAATCAGCCTCTTTCTAATACGGTTGCGTTTCAGTGGTGACAAATATTCGACAAACACTTTGCCAAGCAAGTGATCTATTTCATGCTGGATACAAATCGCCAAAAGATCGTCAGCATCCAAGGTGAACTTTTTTCCATTTTCATCTAGGGCTTCAACCCTCACATTTTCTGCGCGTGTTACCGTCTCATAGACGCCAGGAACAGACAAGCAACCTTCTTCATACTCAGTTAGTCCGCTTTTTGCAACAATCTTAGGGTTAATGAACACCTGCAAATTATTTTGCTCTTTCGTGGTATCAATCACAATCAGTTGAATATGCTGATCAACTTGTGTTGCCGCCAAACCTATACCTGGTGCGGCATACATGGTTTCTGCCATGTCTGAAACAAGCTGTCTAATCTCATCATTAACAGCTAAAACTGGTTTTGCCACCGTATGTAAACGTGGGTCGGGATAATTTATTATCGTTAAGGTTGCCATATCGTTATCTATTTTGCCAAAAAAACTTGATTTTTTAATGAATTACGTGATAAGTTTAACGTAACTTCTCGGATAAATTCTGCTATTTTACTGAGATCAATCAATGTATAAAAAAATCTGCATCGCGTCATTATAACGCTGCTTGCATTTACTTGCTTAAGCCTTAATATTGTTGCTGATGAAATCCAACTAAACGAAGACCACCCTTATCGCCATGTTGTCGTTAAAGGCGATACACTTTGGGATATTTCTGGCAAGTTTTTAAAAACCCCGTGGTTATGGTCAAAGCTATGGGGGATGAATCGCGATAAAATTAGAAATCCACATTTAATTTACCCAGATGATGTTGTTATTCTTGATTTAAATGGTGCCAATCCAAAGCTTCGCCTATTACACGAAACAGTCAAATTAGAGCCAACAGCACGTGTTGAAGCATTAGTAAAAGAGGCTATTCAAACGATTTCTCCTCACATCATCACCCCATTCTTAACACAGCCTTTATTAATTGAAAATGAACACTTAGCCGCGGCACCTCGCATTATTGCGGGCGCTGATGATCGCGTGATCATGAGTCCAGGCACCCATGTTTATATTAACGAAATCAATGAAGAAGATGGTGAGAACTGGGACATTTACAGACCTGGTGTGCAACTAGTTGACCCAGATACGAAAGAAGTGCTGGGAACAGAGGCTATTCATTTAGGTGGTTTAAACATCACCCGCTATGGTGCAGCCGCATTAGCAGATATCTTCACAGTAAAAGAAGAGACTTTTGTAAAAGATCGCTTAGTCATTGCACCTGATGAAATACGAGGGCAGTTTGTTCCTCACGCACCAGAGAGCCAAGTCAAAGGTCGTATCGTTCGCATCTACGGTGGCGTTTCTGCTGGTGTTGCAGAAGCAGGCCCAAGCTCAGTGGTTGCAATCAACCCCGGCCAGCAAGATGGATTGGAAGTTGGCCATGTGCTTGCTGTGAGCCGCTATGATCGTATCATTACGGACCCTGAATACAAGAAGCCAAAATCCAGCCAAAAAGAACCCGCTATAGAAGCTGGCCAAGTTAAGTTGCCAGATGAACGTGTTGGCTTGCTAATGGTATTTAGAACATTTGATCGTGTTTCTTACGGTCTTATTATGTGGTCATCTAATGCAATTTACACATTGGATGCCGTGCACACACCGTAAAAAACTAAAACTAAAACAAAAAACTAACAATAACAATGATTATAAATGGAAACCATCAGAGCATACTCTGACGATGCTGCATTTTGGATGGCACTCAGCCAGATTAAAGGAAGTAGTCAGCGCAGAAATTGCATCCACGATCAAACAGGGGCTAGATATTGGCGCTATCCAACCAACGCTTGATTGGCTTCAAAAAGATAACACTCACCTAGTTACCTTAGCTGACAAGACATACCCACAATCCTTATTGCAAATCAGCAATCCGCCTGCCGTACTATATGGCATTGGTCATTTACGTTGGTTAAACCATCCATCAATTGCCATGGTTGGCATCCGCAATGCAACACCGCAAGGTGAAAGAAATGAAGAAAATTTTGCAGAAAATTTATGCACACAGGCCTTATGTGTAGTAAGCGGAATGGCATTAGGGATTGATGGTGCAGCCCATCGTGGTGCATTAAAAAGCAATGGTGCCACTATTGCTGCGGTCGGAACAGGTCTCGATATTGTGTATTCAGCCAAGCATAGGGACTTAGCACACAAAATAGCTGAGCGAGGTCTTATTCTTTCCGAATTTCCGCTAAGCATGCCATCTAAAGCAAAGAATTTTCCACGCCGTAACATGCTGATTAGCGGCTTAAGTTTAGGCTGTTTAGTGGTTGAAGCCAATATTGATAGCGGATCAATGATTAGTGCGCGTTTAGCCTCTGAACAGGGCCCTGAAGTTTTCTCTATCCCAGGCTCCATTTATTCGCCCGTCTCTAAAGGCTGTCACCATTTAATTAAACAAGGGGCTAAATTAGTAGAAAGTTCGACTGACATCCTGGAAGAGTTAAAACATTTAATGCCCGAACAGCAATCACGTAATGTCGAAGCTAAAAGTGATGAAATAACGTCAGAGGATAATAATTTATTAAGCGCCATGGGTTTTGATGCCATTAGCTTCGAGTCATTACTTAAAATATCGAGATTGACGGCAGAAGCACTTTCATCCATGCTGATGGTGTTGGAATTATAAAGCAAAGTCACCACGCCAGGAGGTGGTCATTATCAACGTCTTATATAGTCAGGAAAATATATGTTTGAAGTTTTAGTATTCATGTTCAAAAATTATTTTGCCAATCAAACGATACTAGATGATGCCGAAATGGAGCAGGAGCTGTCAGAGGCTGGGTTCGAACAAGATGACATCCTAAGTGCATTTAACTGGTTTGAATCAATGAAGTCTACGCTGAACACACCTGAATTGGATTACGCTCACGCCAAAACAGCGATTCGTATTTTCACTGCCAATGAGTCAAAAAGAATTGATACGGAAAGCTTGGGATTTTTAATTTTCCTACAACAAGCGAACGTGATTAATGATGTTGAGCGTGACTTAGTGATTGATCGCGCTATGGCGCTCAATAAGACGAAAATCAGCATTGAAGAAACGCGCTGGATTACCATGATAGCTCTGTGGAGCCAAGGACGTGATAAAGACTATTCCTTTGTGGAAGACGCGCTATTTAACCCGCGAGGCTCTACAATACAATAATTCAACCACTCAGCTTAAGGCGATAAATTACTTTTTACGCATTAAGCCTGCATCATTAATGATGGTAGTAATCGTTGCTGCTTGATTTAAGGTGTAAAAGTGGAAGTTTGGCACACCAGCTAATAATAACTTTTCACACAGTTCACTCATCACGTCCGTGCCAAAAGCCCTTAATGAAGTTAAATCATCTCCATACGCCTCTAAGCGCAAACGTAACCAACGTGGAATCTCTGCACCACAAATACCAGAAAATCGCGCAAGCTGTGTATAGTTATAGATAGGCATAATCCCTGGCACAATCGGCACACGGATACCCGCTTTATAGCAGCTTTCTAAAAACTGGAAGTAAGCATCTACATTGTAAAAATACTGTGTAATCGCAGAATCTGCACCTGCATCCACTTTACGTTTTAGATTGTCAATATCATCAGCTGCTGAACGTGCTTCAGGATGAAATTCTGGGTAAGCTGCGACTTCTATATGAAACCAATCACCCGTTTCTTGGCGAATAAAAGCCACTAAATCCACCGCATATTTAAAATCACCCGTACTGACTTCACCTGATGGCACATCACCACGTAATACAACCAATCGCTTAATGTCTTTTTCTTGATAGGCTTTCAGGAGTTCTACAATTTCTCCTTTGCTAGATGAGATGCAAGAGATATGGGGCGCTGCTTGATAACCTTCATCTTGTATTTCAAACACTGTATCCATCGTGCGATCCCGTGTAGAGCCGCCTGCCCCAAAGGTAACAGAGAAGAATTCTGGTTTAAATACAGCCAACTTCTGACGCGTTTCACGTAAGTTAGCAATGCCACCTTCTGTTTTTGGTGGAAAGAATTCAAAACTTAATGATGTTTTTTTCATATTGATACTCAATTCAATTTCTTCGAGATGACCTCTTACCCAGGATAAGGTTAGCCAACACCCAAGCAACCATACTATAAGCGAGCGCGCCTATGATGCCTGCAAACACCGTTCGCACTTCAAATCCTTGCAGATAATGCCCAACACCCCAAAAGAGAAACCCATTAATCACGATGACAACAGCCGCAACCAGCGCGACATCTAACCCTGTCACATGGATATCAGGGATGAGATAAGCTACTAGCAACAATGCCAATGCATTCAGCACCCAGCTAAGTAAAACCGCATCCCCGACTCCAATCTAATAAAAATAGTGCGCTAAATGAATAGTGCAGTATTAACAATGTGACTAGTAACGATAATGCTCAGGCTTATAAGGGCCTTTAACATCAACGCTAATATAGTCAGCTTGCTCTTGAGTCAATTCAGTTAGCTCAGCATTCAATTTTATCAATTGCAATCTAGCTACCTTCTCATCCAAGTGCTTCGCTAGAGTATAAACACCCAGTGGGTAATCTTTTGTTTTAGTAAACAACTCGATTTGTGCAATCGTTTGGTTAGCAAAACTAGAGCTCATCACATAACTAGGATGGCCAGTACCGCAACCTAAGTTCACTAGACGACCTTTAGCAAGTAATGTAATACGATTACCATTAGGGAAAATCACTTGGTCGACTTGTGGTTTAATTTCATCCCACACATATTGCTCTAATGAAGCAACATCAATTTCGTTATCGAAGTGACCAATATTACACACAATGGCTTGGTTTTTCATGCGAGTCATATGGTCATGATTAATCACATGGTAGTTACCTGTGGCTGTGACGAAAATATCGCCATGCTCACAAGCATATTCCATCGTTACAACGCGATAGCCTTCCATCGCTGCTTGTAGTGCACAAATCGGGTCAATTTCTGTTACCCATACTTGAGCAGATAAAGCGCGCAATGCTTGCGCAGAGCCTTTACCCACATCACCATAACCAATCACAACAGCGACTTTACCAGCAATCATCACGTCAGTTGCACGCTTAATCGCATCCACTAATGATTCACGACAGCCATATAAGTTGTCAAACTTAGCCTTAGTCACAGAGTCATTTACATTAATCGCAGGGAAAGCTAACTTACCCTCTTCAAACATTTTGTATAAACGATGGACACCTGTTGTGGTTTCTTCCGTTACACCTTTGATTTCAGCGATACGTGTTGAATAAAAATTAGGATCTGTTTTTAGTTTTGCTTTAATTGAATTGAATAAGAAAGTCTCTTCTTCTGAACCTGGGTTATCTAAAACAGAGATGTCTTTTTCTGCATCTTGTCCGATGTGCAATAGCTGCGTAGCATCACAGCCATCGTCCAAAATCATGTTTGAGTATTGTGGATTACCATTTGCATCATTCGGCCAGTCAAAAATGCGATGTGTGTAATCCCAGTACTCGTCCAATGTCTCACCTTTAATGGCAAAAACTGACGTGCCACCTGCAGCAATTGCAGCAGCAGCATGGTTTTGTGTTGAATAGATATTACATGATGCCCAACGCACGTCAGCGCCTAAATCTTTCAATGTTTCAATCAGCACCGCTGTTTGAATCGTCATGTGAAGTGAGCCCGTAATACGCGCACCTTTAAGTGGTTTCGCAGCGGCATATTCTTCACGAATCGCCATTAAGCCAGGCATTTCGGTTTCAGCAATCGCAATTTCTTTACGGCCAAAATTGGCTAAACCAATATCAGCAATGATATAGTCTTGATTAGCTACAGTATTCATATTCTTCCTTTAATAAATGAAAACTGAGCAAGGAAATTAAGTCTTTGGAAGCAAAACGCTCACCTTTTAGTTTCCGTGCTCGCACAGTAAAAAGTGAACGTAGTTAATACAATTCTGAGCCTGGGAGTATGGGAATACCCTCGCAACGTTCCTCAGAAGGATAACATTATATCGCTAAATCAATCATTTGCAAAAAATTAGACACTGGCATCCGCCCAGAGTGCACCTATATTATCGAACACAAGCTAAACTGATTTAAAAAAAGAGGGCTAAAAGCCCTCTTTTTCACCTACCTAACCAATAACAATCTACTTTTTAAATTCCTGCTGCCGCCTTCAAAGTTGCCGCCTTATCTGTTCTTTCCCATGTAAACTCTGGCTCTTCGCGGCCAAAGTGACCATAAGCTGCAGTTTTAGCGTAAATAGGGCGTAATAAATCAAGCATTTGTACAATGCCTTTAGGACGTAAATCAAAGTGCTCTCGAACCAATGCGGTGATTTTTTCATCAGCGATTTTACCCGTGCCATAAGTATCAACCATGATAGAGGTTGGCTGTGCGACGCCAATGGCATAGCTCACCTGCACTAAGCATTTATCTGCCAAGCCTGCGGCTACAATGTTTTTAGCGACATAACGGCTTGCATACGCTGCTGAACGATCGACTTTCGTAGGGTCTTTACCAGAGAAAGCACCGCCACCATGTGGAGCCGCGCCACCGTAAGTATCCACAATAATTTTACGGCCTGTTAAACCACAATCTCCTTGTGGCCCACCAATCACAAAACGGCCTGTAGGGTTAACCAAATACTTAATATCACCTTTAATTAAATCTTGCGGCAACATTGGTTTAATAATCTCTTCAATCGTTGCCTCTCGAATGTCTTCTAAAGTCATATCTGGCATATGTTGTGTTGAAATTAAAACCGTATCAATTTTATGTGGCTTACCATCGACATATTGAACAGTCACTTGTGCTTTTGCATCCGGCAATAACCAAGGCAAGCTACCATCTTTACGTAATTGCGCCTGGCGCTCCATCAAGCGATGGCTCAACCAGATAGGCAATGGCATTAAAGATGGCGTTTCTTTAACTGCATAACCAAACATTAAACCTTGATCACCAGCACCAATCTCAAGCGGGTCATCGTGCGCAGCATCAACACCTTGTGCAATATCAGGTGACTGCTTGTCATAAGCAACCATCACGGCGCAAGACTTATAGTCGATACCGTAATCGCCATTATCATAGCCAATACGTTTAAGCGTTTCACGTGCGACTTTAATATAGTCTACGTTTGCAGTCGTCGTAATCTCACCAGCTAATACAATCAAGCCAGTGTTAGCTAACGTCTCAGCTGCAACACGTGCTGTTGGGTCTTGTTCTAGGATAGCGTCTAAAACACTATCAGAAACTTGGTCTGCTAATTTGTCGGGATGGCCTTCAGAAACAGATTCTGAGGTAAAAAGATATTCGTTCATTGTGTGCCTTGAAAATAAAAAGTTAATAAATATGGAGAAATGACGCATTAACTAAAGGCTAAAGCTAACGCACCAGAACGCCGCGCTTAACATTGTAGATGAATTTATGTTGTACATATACAAATATTTACCGTGCGCACATACTAAAGTCTTTCTCAATACAGTATTATCAGCAGTATGAAAGTTAACTTTACGAAAATGCAAGGTATAGGCAATGACTTTGTTGTCATTGATCGTGTCACAACATCCATCACATTGACCACAGCGCAAATCCAACATATTGCCAATCGTTTCTTTGGTGTAGGTTGCGACCAGCTGCTCATGGTCGAAAAAAGTGACACAGCCAATGTCGACTTTCGCTATCGAATTTTCAATGCGGATGGTGGCGAAGTAGAACATTGCGGCAATGGTGCGCGCTGCTTTGTGCGTTTTGTTGTTGATAAAGGATTAACCAAGAAACATCAAATTACTGTTGAAACAGCAAGCGGTATCATTATCCTTAAATTACAACCAAACGGTGATGTGGTGGTCGACATGGGGCCTCCAAACCTTGAGCCAGACAGCCTGCCCTTTTTAGCCGCACAAAGACAGCCGCAATATACACTGCGTCTCACCGATGGCGTCATCCCAGTATCTGCTGTTTCCATGGGCAACCCACACGCTGTGGTGTTGGTCGATAATGTAGAAACCGCTGCTGTCAGTAAGCTTGGTCCTCAAATTGAATCCCACTCACAATTCCCTCAACATGTGAATGCTGGGTTTATGCAAGTTGTCAATTCGCATGAAATCAATTTGCGGGTTTATGAGCGAGGCAGTGGTGAAACACTGGCTTGTGGCACGGGTGCATGTGCCGCAGTGGTCAGCGGCATCCAATTAAACTTGCTACAATCCCCCGTATTAGTGAATATGCGTGGCGGACAGCTGCAGATTGAATGGGCGGGTGAAACACAATCTGTAATGATGACAGGCCCAGCAGAAATTGTCTTTGAAGGCCAAATAGAGCTGTAAAAATAGCTTTTGAAAAAATTAACATTGAATATTAGGATTAACCATGCAAGAAGATGAAATCACGGCTTATTTACAGTCCCACCCAGAGTTTTTTGAAAAAAACGCTAATTTACTCGCCGACATTCACCTACCTAGCCCGCATGGCAATGGCGCCATTTCTCTCGTGGAACGACAGCAATTAGCACAACGTGACAAAATAAATGCCGTGGAGGAGCGCTATGCTAAGCTAGTACTCAATGCGCAAGATAATGATCAAATCACCAATAAATTGCACCAATTTTTTGTTCTATTGCAAAAAGCCAAAAGTTTTGATGTTATTGAACAGCTCATTAATCACAACCTCGTTGAAAATTTCAAAATTATGGATACCTGCCTACGCATTTGGGCAAGTCCAATTGACAGCAAAGATGCTGGCAGCCTTGCCTTCTCAGCAACGCCTGAATCGACTCATACCTGGGTCAATGATATTCAAGCTGTATATTGCGGAGAATCACCGACCAATATTAACGTTGATGATTGGTTTGTTACGCCGGCCAACTCCATTGCTGTAATGCCTCTAAAAACCGAATCTGTTTATGGCTACTTAGCTCTCGCCAGCGAAGAAAAAGGGCGTTTTCACGTTAGCACGGGCATAGACTTTTTACAAAAGCTAGGTGACCATATTAGTGCCGCGTTATCTAGACATGTCGTGGAATAACAATGTGGATTTATTAGCTGAGTATGTTAAATTTTTAAATTTTGAACGCGGTTTAAGCCCGCTAACAAGAGAAAATTACACTCGTGATATTCAGCAACTCTTGAAACTCAGTGATGATACGGCTTTAAAGGACTTACAAAGCACCCATATCCGACGTTATATCGCATCGTTACACAGCAAAGGCCTTGGTGGTAAAAGCATTGCACGCTTATTATCGAGCTGGCGTGGGTTTTATGATTATTTAGTGCAAAGACATGATTATCGCAACAACCCTGCAAAAGGTTTGCGCGCGCCAAAATCAGCAAAGACATTACCTCAAGCGCTGTCGATAGAGCAGGCCATCAAACTCGTTGATGTCAAAGGTGATGATGTACTTAGCCTGCGTGATCATGCCATTTTAGAGCTCTTTTACTCTTCTGGTTTACGCCTAAGTGAGCTGATCAATCTAAACATTGACCAACTAGACTTCACCGAAGGCACGATTATCGTCACAGGTAAAGGCAACAAAACGCGCATCGTCCCACTAGGCAACCATGCCATTACGGCTATACAAAACTGGCTCAACCAACGTGCCTCCTTATTAAAAGACCAAACAGAAAAAGCGGTCTTCCTTGGCAAGCAAGGTAAACGTTTATCTGCCCGCAATGTGCAATACCGCATGAAAGCATGGGCGATTAAACAAGGTTTAGACACCTCAGTACATCCACACATGTTAAGGCATAGTTTCGCTTCGCATGTGTTGCAATCCAGCGGTGATTTACGCGCTGTACAAGAGATGCTTGGACATGCCAATATTAGCACCACACAGGTTTATACACATTTAGACTACCAACACTTAACCAAAGTGTATGACATGGCACATCCTAGAGCCAAGAAAAAATAAAGTATTTCTCACCACACTTCTGAGGTTAAATGACAATTACCGCAACTCAATCATGGTTTTTATATCACACTAATTATGGCAAAATAAGTACTATATAAATCAAAATATAAAAACCAAAATATCAATCGTTCACAAAAAGGATCACCATGACACATACATTACCAGCACTGCCTTATGCACAAGATGCATTAGCACCCCACCTTTCAGCAGAAACATTCTCATTTCACTATGAGAAACATCATAATGCTTACGTTGTTAACTTAAACAAGTTAATCGTCGGTACTGAGTTTGAAACTGCAGCACTAGAAGACATCATCAAAAAAGCGTCAGGCGGCATTTACAACAATGCAGCGCAAATCTGGAACCACACATTCTTCTGGAGCTGCATGACACCAAACGGCGGCGCAGCACCTACTGGCGCATTAGCTGAGGCAATTAATGCTAAATGGGGTTCATACGATGACTTTAAAGCCGCTTTCCAAGCTTCAGCAGTTGGCAACTTCGGTTCAGGCTGGACATGGTTAGTGAAAAAGGCTGACGGTTCAGTTGATCTCGTTAACATGGGCGCTGCGGGCACACCATTAACAACAGGCGACACTGCATTACTCTGTATCGACGTATGGGAGCATGCTTACTACATCGATTACCGCAATGCACGTCCTAAGTTCGTTGAGACCTTCTTAACAAGCTTAGTTAACTGGGAATTTGCTAGCGCAAACTTCGCTGCTTAAGCTAAAGCAAGCGTTTCAAGAAATACAGAAAAAAGCCAAGCCATCCTGCTTGGCTTTTTTACGTACAGCCTCCATCTAAATGATAAACACTATCATTTAGGCTTCAAATAATGTTAACATATACACCATGCTAGAACGCGTTGTTATCCATTTAAGTCTGATTTTACTATTTGCTTTCACGCAAATGGGCGTAGCTACACATGAAATTAGCCACTTAGCGGATAGTCAAGAACAGCACCAGCAAGATCAAAACAGTACGGAAAGCCAGTGCGAGCAATGCCTCAGTTACAGCCATGCGGCTGTTGCAGACTTACCGCCTCTTTTCACCTTTTCTGTTACACCAGTTGAGCATGTTTTTACGGCCAGTGCATTTACTAGCACCTCATCTGCAAGCCCCTCCTTTTACAGTGCTCGCGCACCGCCAACCACCTTACAAAACTAACGTATTACGCTAGCCAGCAAACTTGCTGGATTAGCCTTATTGATTATTTTGTGAGGATTACCCCATGCTGTCTAATAGACAATTCTCGTGCGTACGTGCGACCAAACCCGATACTCAACTAAGTTGTGTATTTATTGCAGTAGCCACTCTTTTTACTGCACAAAGCGCTTTTTCTGCAGATAACACAATTGATGTCGCACCTATTGCCGTTACTGGCAACCCGTTAGGTGTGGCCTCTGATGAATTAGTCACTCCCGTATCAGTACTAAATGGACGTGAACTCAGCCTACGCCGTGCAAGCACCATCGGTGAAACCTTAAATGGCATTCCTGGTGTTGCTGCAAATCAATTTGGACCTAATGCCTCCCGCCCTGTAATTCGCGGCTTAGATGGTGAGCGTGTTCGCATGTTGCAAAACGGCACTGGCATTTTAGATGCCTCATCACTCAGTTTTGACCATGCCGTGGGTGTTGATCCATTGATTATTGAACAGATTGATATCATACGTGGCCCTGCCGCCTTGCTCTATGGTGGTAGTGCTGTCGGTGGCGTTGTTAATGCGATCGATCACCGCATACCAACTGAACAGCTTGATGGTGTTCTTGGTCGTGCAGAAACACGCTTTGGCGGCCCAGCTAGTACGCGAAGCGGTGTTGCTGTCATCGACTTTGGTAACGAACGATTCGCCGTTCACGTCGATGGATACAATCGAAAAACAGATGACTTAGACATTCCAGGTTTCGCTGTTTCGAAACGTAAAAGTACTGCTGACGGGACGCCTCGTGAAAATAAAGGCAAACTGAATAATAGTAACGCTCAACAAGACGGCGGCGCTATTGGCACATCACTAACATTTGAAAATGGTTATATTGGTACCTCATATTCTGTTCTTAATAACACTTATGGCACGACCTTTGTTGAAGATGGTGCACCAATTAGCATTGATATGGAAAGCAAACGCTGGGATATTGCGAGCGAGTTTACTGACTTAGGTGGTTTTATTGATCGCACCAAAGTAAAACTATCACACACTGATTACATGCATGTGGAGTTAGAAGGTGATGAAATAGGCACCACTTTCATGAATGACGGCTGGCAAGGCACTTTTGAAGTAGGCCATGCCCCAATTGGCAATTTAAAAGGGGTAGCCGGCTACCAATACATTAATACGGATTTTTCTGCTATTGGTGAAGAAGCTTTTGTGCCAGGTGTGTCGACTAAATCGCAAGCACTCTATGTCTATGAAGAACTACCCATTGATGCACATAAAGTCACATTTGGCGCTCGCTTTGGTCGAGATAAGATTGATGCAGTGACAGGTGTTAACAAAAATTTCAGTCCTAACAGCTATGCTTTGGGTGGTATTTACCAGCTAAATAACACATGGTCAGTGGCCGCCAATCTGTCTCATAACGAACGAGCACCTAGCTACTTTGAACTGCTTGCTGATGGCGTCCACGTAGCAACCAATCAATTTGAGAGAGGTGATGTTAACTTAGGCAAAGAAAAGTCTAATGGCATCGATGCACAGCTGCGCTGGAAACAAGGCCGGAATAGCTTCAGCTTCGGCGCCTATGCGACACGCTTTAACAATTTCATTGCGCTTACTAATACTGGAAATACGTTTATTGATGGTGCTGAGACCTTTGATATCAATGCCTTTAGCGCCGTACCTGCAATGTTTAAAGGCGTCGAGTTTGAGGGTAAATGGCAAGCAACATCATCACTAAGTTTAAATATGCGAGGAGATTATGTGCATGCAAAAGATACACGCAACAATGACTATTTACCGCGTATTTCACCTGCTCGTATTGGCTTAGGTGCGGACTATAGAAAAGGCCGTTTCAGCGTGCGTTTTGATGCATTACATGCTTTCAAACAAAGTAAAACAGCCGCTAATGAGTTAGTAACGGATAGTTATAACAATGTGAGCGCAACCGCTGCTTACAAGCTTCCAGTTAGCCGATTGCATGTAGAGATTTTTGCCAAAGCAAATAACTTACTAGACGAAGAAATTAGAGACCACGCCTCTTTCTTAAAAGATGTTTCACCATCTGGCGAGCGCTCTTTACAGATTGGCGCAAGGGCTGATTTCTAGCCAATCATTGTTGAAACAACGATTAAGGGTGGCAGTGCCACCCTTAATTATGTCAGTAGTATCAAACCCCAAGTCATCACAACATTCGTCAATGCCACAAACACCGCAGCACTCCCGATATCTTTAGCGCGTTTAGCCAAAGCATGGCGCTCTATTGAGACGCGATCCACAGCGGCTTCAACAGCAGAGTTAAGCAGTTCAACAATCAGCACTAAAAACACACTGCCTATCATCAACACACGATGTAGCGCTTCAGCTTCTAAAAAGAAAGCCAGTGGAATCAGCACAACAGCAAAAAACACTTCTTGCCGAAAAGCATCTTCATGTTTGAATGCGGCTTTAAAGCCCTCCAAAGAATAACCAAATGCATTCAATAAGCGGGGTAAGCCTGTTTTACCTTTGAATGGGCTTTCTTCATGCGTTTGCGCGTTTGAGTCAGTATCGTTCATCAATTTATCACCAAATAATGTTCTGCGCATTTTAACATGCGTTATTATGTTGTTTTATTGAATATATTAAACAGCAAAGGTTTTACACATGGCAAGAATGGTAAATTGTATCAAACTAGGTAAAGAAGCTGAGGGCATGGATTTCCCGCCTTACCCTGGTGACTTAGGCAAACGCATTTACATAGGGGTTTCTAAGGAGGCATGGGCAACTTGGTTAAAACAACAAACCATGTTGGTTAATGAGAATCGCTTAAGCCTAGCTGACCCTGCTGCACGTAAGTACTTAACTGAGCAAACTGAAAAATACTTTTTTGGTGAAGGTGCTGATACGGCAGAAGGCTATGTCCCTGAAAACAAATAAGCGCATAATACTTAGATGAAAAAAATTATATTCATCCTAGTCGCCGTTTTTATGTTTCAGCACTTTTATAGTGGTGAGTTCAATATGGGTACAGGCCAAACTCAGGCGGCTGAAGTCAGACATGACAATGTCATTTTATATGCGACTTCATGGTGTGGCTATTGCAAAAAAACCAGAGCATTCTTAGCTGAAAACAATATACAGCACACAGAGTATGATATTGAAACAACCATGCGAGGCCGTGATGGCCATGAAGCATTAGGTGGCGGCGGTGTACCTGTGTTGGATATTAAGGGTAATGTGGTGCATGGCTACAATGTCAGAAAAATGTCGTCAATATTAAGGTCTCTTGATTTAATGTGACTGACTTCTAAAAACGACCGCCAATAAAAAACCCGCAAGCTGCGGGTTTTTTATAAGCATATCGCTTATTTGGTGTAAGTTTTAACGCCATCGGCTGTTGCCAATAACAATACATCTGCTGAACGCGCTGCAAATAATCCATTAGTGACAACACCAACGATTTGATTCAGCTTCGCTTCGAAATCAACCGGATCGCTAATCGTTAAATTATGTACATCTAAAATCACATTGCCATTATCCGTTGTGAAGTCACGCAACTTAGGCTGACCACCTAGCTTAACAATTTCACGTGCCACTTGCGAGCGTGCCATTGGCAACACTTCTACTGGTAATGGAAATTTACCCATCACTGGTACAAACTTCGTTTCATCACAAATACAGATGAATTTCTTAGCCACAGCAGCAACAATTTTCTCACGTGTTAATGCACCACCGCCGCCTTTTAACATATGTAGATGCTCAGTAATTTCATCAGCACCATCAACATAAATATCCATACCATCAACGTTATTCAAATCAAATACTTCAATCCCGTGGCCACGTAAAAGTTCAGCTGTTGCTTCAGAACTAGCCACTGCACCTTCAAATTTGTGTTTAACTTTTGCCAACTCTTCAATAAAGTAATTAGCAGTAGAGCCTGTTCCAACACCAATAATGCCTTCTTTTACGTATTCAACCGCTGCTTTAGCAACCTGCTGTTTTAATTCATCTTGCGTATATGCCATTTTAAGTAAATCCTTAACAAAGTCTTTATAATGTAACCAAGCATAACTATACACTGCTCCGCAAAATTTAAACATGTCAAAACTTACCCTACAAGACTATCTCAACAACATCGAAAACTCTCATGTTTATGATGTGGCGATGAATACACCGCTTGATTTTCAACCAGTTTTATCGGCTCGACTCGGCAATCAAGTCTTGCTTAAACGCGAGGACATGCAGCCAATCTTTTCTTTCAAACTGCGTGGCGCTTATAACAAAATGGCCAATCTAACGGCCGAACAACTGAGTCGAGGTGTGATTGCCGCCAGTGCTGGTAACCATGCCCAAGGCGTAGCATTAGCGGCACAAAAGCTGAACTGCCGCGCCGTCATTGTGATGCCAACCACCACCCCGCGAATTAAAGTCAATGCAGTTAAAAGCCGTGGTGCTGAAGTGGTGTTAATCGGCGATAGTTATTCAGATGCTTATGAACATGCAACGAAGCTAGAGCAAACTGAACAGCTGACCTTTGTGCACCCCTATGACGATCCTGATGTCATTGCGGGACAAGGCACGATAGGCATGGAGATTTTAGAAGCGCACCCTGAACCAATTGAAGCCATCTTCTGCTGTGTAGGCGGTGGCGGTTTAATTGCAGGTATTGCCGCTTACGTGAAGGCAAAGCGACCTGATATCAAAATTATTGGTGTCGAAGCAAAAGATGCTGAAGCAATGACAAAATCACTTAAAGAGCTGCAACGTATCACACTAGACCACGTCAGTTTGTTTGCCGATGGCGCTGCTGTTAAACAAGTTGGCGCACATACATTCGACTTATGTCAGCAATATGTTGATGAAATGATTGTTGTCGACAATGATGCAATATGTGCGGCCATAAAAGATGTGTTTGAAGATACACGTAGCATTTTAGAACCAGCTGGTGCGCTTGCTGCCGCAGGCCTTAAGGCCTACGCTGAACGAGAGGGGATTACTAACAAAACCTTAATCGGTATCGCTTCAGGTGCCAATATGAATTTCGATCGTTTACGCTTCATTGCGGAACGTGCAGAAGTTGGTGAAAAGCGTGAGGCTGTACTAGCTGTTACGATTCCAGAAAAGCCTGGCGCTTTTAAAGCCTTCTGCCGCTTATTAGGTGACCATAATATCACTGAGTTTAATTACCGTTATTCTGATACAAACGAAGCCCACATTTATGTAGGTGTCGCAATCCATGATCCAGCAGAAACTGTTGGTTTAGTTGCTGATTTAGAAGCGGAACATTTAGCCACTGTAGACCTCACCGATAATGAAATGGCAAAATTACATTGCCGCCATTTAGTCGGTGGACGAGCTCCATTGGCGATACACGAAGTGGTGTATCGATTTGAGTTTCCAGAAAAACCATATGCTCTGATGCATTTTTTAGACAAAATGGGCCACGACTGGAATATCAGCTTATTCCACTACCGCAATCATGGCGCCGACTTTGGTCGCGTACTAGTCGGCATACAAGTGCCGCCAGCTGAAACTAATGATTTTACCGATTTCCTAAACAGCTTAGGTTATCCATACTGGGATGAAAATGAGAACCCTGCTTACAAACTATTCTTAAGCTAATGCATGTCGTGTTTGTATTTAGCCAATGGTGTAGCCAGTGTTTTGGTTATAATCAACCACCTAAAACCCTTTGGCTATTTTAAGTCACTGTCTAATCACGCTAAAATTAATCGAACAACCAAGCATAGTTCTTGCATGATTACTCAGCTAGGCTTTATTAACTAGATCACACTTTGGAGAAAAAGAATGAAAGTTATACCAACCTTTAACAAAGCAAGCATCAGCTTACTCATGCTGGCACTCGTTGCTGGTATTGCTGGCTGTAGCCAAGAGCAAGCTACTGAAGCAGCAACAGAAACAATGGCTGAAGAAGTTATTAGTGAAGCATCAAGCGGACTTGCCTATGTAACAAGCCAGAAATCTGATACTGCCGGCGTTAGTGTGATTGACCTTGCTACGATGGAAGTCGTGAACACATTTGACGTCAAAGCAGAAGGCCCTAGAGGCTTAGGCATTACTGAGGATGGCACGAAACTCATTGTTGCCACACGTGAAAACTCTAGCATTTCTGTGATTGATACAGCAACAGGTGAAGTGCTTCAACAAATCGAAGTGGGTAAAAATCCTGAGTTTGTTCGTGTAAGAGGTAACTTTGTCTTTATTTCATCAGAGCCAAGCGCAGTAGGTGGCCCTCCACCAAAACCTGGTTCAAAAGAAGCTGAAGAAGATGACGATGATGATGACAAAATCCCAGCGCGTATTGCGATTGTTGATTTAGCCAAAGGTGAGAAAATTAAAGAAATCGTCGGCGGCCCAGAAACAGAAGGCATTGAGTTTTCTGCTGACGGTCAAGAGATTGTGATTACCAACGAAGCTGACAACACCATCACTGTCCATAACATTGAAACAGGTGAGTTAGTGAAAACGATTCACACGCATGAATATGGCGATCGTCCTCGTGGCATCAAAGTATCACCTGATGGCAAAACATACTTAGCAACACTTGAATACGGCAACAAATTCATGGTCCTAGATGCAGACTACAACGTTGTACGTGTGGTTGATACTGGAAAAGTACCTTACGGCATTTCTTTTGATTCAACTGGCGAGCATATTTATGTTGCGGCCAATAAAGAAAAAGCACTGCAAGTATTTGATGCAAAAACTTACGAGAAAATTAAAGACATTCCAACAGGGAACCGTTGCTGGCACTTTAGTTTCACGCCAGATGAGAAGCAGCTATTACTCGCTTGTGGAAAATCTGACGCAGTCTTTGTGATTGATACAGAGAAACAAGAAGTCACAAAAGAAATCCCAGTGGCTGATATGCCTTGGGGCATTGTAACTTACCCTAAATCAATGGGTAGTTTAGATACTAAGTTTTAATTCACTTAAAGCAATTAAGGGAAAGCCTCGCATTGCGAGGCTTTTTTCCTAATAGCTCCCGTACAGTTAAAAGACTAACACTTCCCCTTTACCATCAGATCGCTATACTCATCAGGTGAAATCAAACCATGAAATTATGTGCATACCATGCATTTTCTTTTGGTATCATAAGTGAAGTTTACAACATTAGGTTAATCGCATGGCGTGTAACGTTTTAGGCACCAATTTACAAGTGTGTGGATTAACACCCCTTACTGGATTTACGCGCACTGGCTGTTGCGATACAGGACCAGAAGATTTAGGTAGCCATACGGTTTGTGTACAAGTAACGGATGAATTTCTCGCATTCTCTATATCACAAGGCAATGATTTAAGCACACCAAGGCCCGAGCATGATTTTAAAGGGCTAAAAGCTGGTGACCGCTGGTGCCTTTGTGCCGCACGTTGGCTAGAAGCCAGTCAGGATGGCTTTGCGCCGCCAGTGATCTTAGAGGCGTGTCATGAAAAGTGTTTGGATGTTGTCAGTCTAGCTGATTTGAAATATCACGAGCTACGTTAAAGCCCGCAGGTTTTGTATGACTGAAGTCAAATCAAAGAAAGTAATTTAGATTTTATCGATGTAAGTGCAAGGCGCTTGAACGGACACAGTACGATTAGTACGATGAGAGAACAGCAGCGCCGCAGTTGTATTGCTAAAATGAAAATTTATTTTCTCTGGTGTTACCTGAACCTTAATCCTGAACCTGTAAGGATCAGGTGGTAACAACTTAAGGCATTTTAGGTTCACCCACCAAGAGTCGCTTAAAAGCAAACTCAATTTAGAGCAATCACACCATGCCTGATGAGTCGAAACCTATTGTGTAAACTAGTTCAAGGAATATTGATTCAGGCAACACCAGAGAAAACAAATTGAATGATAGAACAGAGATGTGACACGATTTTCATGAGTTAGCTTTGTTGATTACAGTGATTTATTTTGCTCTGCAATGGCTTCATCAATTTGATTCTGCATTACAGCAATCCTACGCTTATAATCGCCAATGTCAACGCCGCCACTTTTTGTATTGAGCACTTCATGAGAGAGATTCAAGGCTGCCATCATTGCGATACGCTCTACACCCACCACCTTGCCAGAATCTCGTATATCGCGCATTTTTTTTTCAAGGTAGTCAACGGCATCCATCAGCCCCTGACGCTCCTCATCGGTGCAGGAAACGGTGAATTCACGGCCCATAATTTGTACGTCTACTGACTTTGCTTTACTCATGCGGCCTCTTCACCTTGTGGCAGTTTTTCTAATAGTCCTTCGAGCCTAACACTAGCTTGCGCCATCTTATTTTTTAATGCGTCTGATTTCTCACGTAAGCCCTCGTTTTCTTCGCGCAGGGAACCACATAAAGCAATCAGCTTTGATATTCTTTCTTCTAGTTCTTTTATATCGTCATCCATAGCCCCACTATAATTGAAAAAATCTATATTAGTCAACAGCTAACATGGGCTATTCAAAGTAAATTAACATAATTAACATTGTGTTGCATTCAAGTATTCGTTGTTTTTTCTTAAACATCCATTATAATCGGCGCTGTTGTCAGGTGCCTTGTTGCTTTTCAAGTAACGAGGTGAAACTGGGAAATAGGTGAGTTAGAGTATATTTAATAAGTCCTATGCTGCCCCCGCAACGGTAAGTGAGTTTACATTTGATTTTGCAACCAGCCACTGAGCTTAACGCTTGGGAAGGCGCAAAATCTAATCTCACAAGCCCGGAGACCGGCCTCGCAACAACCAGCCTAATATTTAGGCGCGCTAGGAAATTCCGCGGGGTGCGGTGATCAAAAGCTGCACTGTTCTGATTGAATCGTTGTTACTGGACCAATTCCATTAAGCCGTAAGCATTTTTGTCTACTTATCCCTTCTGAATTCCCCAGTTTTAAACATACATGCGGGGTCGCATGGTATTAAGGGAAAGTAATGAAAAAAGTAATCATCGCCAGTCTTATCGGACTAATATTCATACCAAACGCTTACTCAGCTGAAAATATTGCATTAGATGACGTTGTTGTCACTGCTACGCGCACACCGCAACCACGTGAAAGCGTCATTGCAAACGTAACTGTTATCGACCAAGCAGAAATACAACGTAGCGGGCAATCGAGCTTAATCGATATTTTACAAAGGCAACCAAGCTTAGAAATATCCAACAATGGTGGTGCTGGTAAGCTATCGAGCATCTTTATTCGCGGTGCCAATTCAGATCATACTTTAGTCTTAGTCGATGGCATTAGAATTAATTCTGCCACCTCTGGAACAACGGCTTTTGAGAACCTGCCGGTTGATTTAATCGAGCGCGTCGAAATTTTACGCGGTCCCGCAGCTAGCTTATATGGGCAAGATGCGATTGGTGGTGTGATTCAAATTTTCACTAAAAAAGGTCAAGGTAAGCCGAAGTTCTATGCGAGCATCGGCTATGGTACTTATGGCACAAAGAAGGCGCAAGCAGGCGCTTATGGTGCGATTGGTGATACGCGTTATGCCTTCGGTGTGTCGAGTCAAGATACTGACGGCTTCTCCGCTTTGAAAACGAACGATCAAAATCTTGATGATAAGGACGGCTATCGCAACTTATCAGCAACAGGCTCACTTTCACATCAAATTACTGATGGCCATGAACTTGGCTTACAGTTCTTACATAGCAAAGGCCAAACGCACTTTGACAACCGATTTAATACCTATGCCTACGACCCTTCTTACAGAGATCACGCGCAGCTTGAACAATATAGCTACTCGTTTTTTACAAAAAATCAGCTGACTAGTAATTGGTTATCAACGCTAACAGTTGGTCAGGGTTTTGATGAATATACAAACTACACAGGCGCTACTTCATGGGCCCCTATCGGCCGCAGCCAGTTTAGGACAAAACAACATCAACTCTCTTGGCAACATGACTTTACCCTACCAGTAGGCACAGTCACCGCTGCCTATGACAGGCTAGAGGAAAGACTCAAATCGACAACGAATTATGACAAAACTAGTCGAAATAATGACGGATTTTATATTGGTTATCTAGCCAACATTCAAAACCACACTATCCACGCCAACTATCGTAGCGACCACAACTCAGTCTTTGGCATAAATGACACCCAAAGTATTGCTTATGGCTACCAATTTAATGATGCTTGGCGCACCAATATTAGTTATGGAAAAGCATTTAAAGTGCCTTCATTCAACTTTTTATACTACCCAACTAACCAAAACCCTAACCTGATTCCAGAAAAATCAGACAATGTAGAAGCTAGCCTGCGTTATGAAAAACTCGATACAACTGCAAGCGTCACCATTTATCAAAATAAAGTCCGCGACCTTATTCTTTCAAACTCAAGTACTGGCTTTACGCCATTTAACGTTAATAAAGCAACACTTGAAGGCATTACGTTAGCAGCCAGTCATCAAATAGAACATTGGTCTATTGGTGGTAGCATTGATATACAATCACCAAGAAATGAAGCAACAAATCAACTACTTCCTAGACGTGCTAATCGCCATGCTAAAGCAAATGTCGCTTATCAATGGAACCGGTTCCGCATTGGTACAGAAGTCATGTCCAGTAGCAAACGCTATAACGATGCAGCTAATAAGCAGCCACTTGCTGGCTACACCTTGTTTAATCTAACTTCAGAGTACGCATTTAATGCTCAATGGAAACTGCAAGCACGCTTAAACAATGTGTTTGATAAAGACTATGCATTAGCCTATGAAGGCGATCCAGAAACAACTGGATTCATATATGACAATGCAGGTAGCAACTTATTTGTTAACTTGAGGTGGGAATCAAAATAGCAGATTAAGCGGCTAGCATTAACGTATATCTTTTTAAAAAATGTTATGATGTAGGCCATGAACACGGAAAACTTTATGAAGCAATCACAAATCGTCAGAACTTTAATTATTGCCGCGGCAATCGCCTTTTTTATGTTGCTCACACGCGGCAGTCATGTACTGACGGCCGTATCGTTACCTGATGCCAGCATTGTGCTGTTTTTATTAGGCGGCCTATTCTTAAAACGTGCAGGCTGGTTTGCTGCCTTTTTTGTACTCGCCGCAGTTATCGACTTTGGTGCTGCTGCTTTAGATCCAGCACAAGGCTTTTGTTTGACTGATGGCTACTGGGGGCTAATTCCTGCTTACGGCGCCATGTGGTTAGGCGGCTTATGGCTAAGCAAACAAGCTGACGCTTTCTCAGCAATTCAGTATGTCATTGTTACTGCATTGACTAGCTTTGTTGCCTTTGTGATTTCTACACAAACATACTATCTATTCTCTGGTCGCTTCCCAGCTAGCGGTGTTATAGAAAGCATGCAGCATGGCTGGAACTACTTGCCAGGCTGGATGGGTTTTGCAGCCATGTACTTTGCCGTGGCTTGGTTAAGTGTTATCGCACTACGTAATATAAAATCTGCACCAACAATTAAAGCTTAATACGCTGATAAAATAGCTGTATATAAAAAGCCGCTTAACTAATAAGCGGCTTTTTTAATTTAAAAGGATATCCATGGTTGAATTCGAATTGAAAACTGAATATATCGCTTTATGTGATTTATTAAAAACAGAAGGCATTGCTGAGAGTGGCGGCCAAGGCAAGGCCATGGTTGCAGAAGGTATTGTCACCGTGGATGGTGAAATTGAATTACGTAAAACCGCTAAGATACGGGCAGGTCAAGTAATCGAGTGTTTAGGTCAAACCATTAAAGTGTTAGCTGCTCGATAAGCTCTCTTAGCAATAAGCCAATATCTAAATTCTCTTCTCCTTTGTACATTGTGTATGTTGCCAACGTTAAACTACATGGCACTAAATCATCTAGTTAAATCGACCCTACAATGTCGTGCTAAATCAATTATTTTTACTGCTTTTCAAACATTAAATATCATTAAGTGTTCCCAGCGCAATAATATTTGCTATAATTCGCGACTTGCAATTAATTCTATTTAGTTGCTAATGGCCCGATAGCTCAGTTGGTAGAGCAGCGGATTGAAAATCCGCGTGTCACTGGTTCGATTCCAGTTCGGGCCACCATTTAGAATAAGGCTGACAGCGATGTTGGCCTTTTTGTTACCTGCTAAATATCACTTCTAGACTACGCATAGACTACAAAGCCTTGTTATTTATCTCTTCTATAGCAATAAATTCTATTTAATTTTTGTATAGGGGGGGGTATCAAGAGCCCCTCTATTTAATTATTGCTGCACCAGCCCACTGATAAAAAAGTAAAATATTCAATTTTGCAATACTTGATAATGATTTTACTTAGCCGTCGTTCATGATGAACAATAGAGACTAATTTTTGTAATAGCATAATACTGTTATTAACAGTTAGACACACTTCTAATTGTAAATAACTTAAAGGAAATTATCATGTGGACAACACCAGCAGCTACTGAAATGCGTTTTGGCTTTGAAGTTACTATGTACGTAATGAACAAGTAATCTAGCATTAAGAATACATAAGGGAGCTTAGGCTCCCTTTTTTGTTTGTGTTAAATTTACATTAATGATTAATGTGGAATCTTTCTAAAATCCCACGGAGGCATTGGTTTCTTATCATTCCATAAGCCAAGCCTATCTTTTTGGGCTAAATATTCACCTTGCGCATATAAAGCCCTATCCTCAACCTCTTGCTCACGTTCATACTGCTTGTAATGCCATGCTAAGCCGCGTTTAACTTGCATTAAGTTAACATCTTCATTATTTAGCAGCACTTTGCCGATAATACGTCCATAACGACCTCGCTTGTTATAGACAACGTTTACTTCTTTGCCCGCTACCATTTCAGATAATGATTGCTTTGATACGTTACCAAATGCTTGATTCTTTTCAGGGGCATCTATTCCACCGAGTCTAATCTTAAACTGTTCTTTACTAGCATCTAAAATGGTGATTGTGTCACCGTCTATCACCTTAATGACGCGGCCAGTTATAACCTCAGCATAAGAAGTTATATATAAAAAAAGTAGTGGCAATAAGAGTAGATGTTTCATTCGTGCTTATTTAAAAGCCGATGTCGTATTTAAAGTACGTCGCGATTGCACTGGTGTGGGCGTAGGATAGTTCTTGGTATTGGCTATGCACACTGATTCGATGATTTGGGGCAATATCGAAGGTGGCCCCTATGGAAGCAACGCCGCGGGTTTTGTTAATACGCGAGTTCAGGTCAACGGGAGTCAGTCCGGTAATCGTAGAGGACGTCGCCCGGATCTTATCGACATCATTACTGACATCATGCTCTACTCCAAGGCTGGCATTCATGGTTATCTTATTGTTCAGTCGATGCTTCGCCTTCATACCGATAATCACGGTCGTGGCTTTATCCTTTAGAGTATTGAAGGTGAGTGGGTCATCCACACCAGTTTCGGTATAACCATCTTGTTTGATGATGGCACGACGCATAGCGAAGTAAGGACGGTAAGCGGTCTTGTTACCATCGGCAAATTGGTAGGATACTTCGGCTAAATAACTTTGCACTTCAATGTCAGTTTCTCCTTGACCTGGTTGCGCATCACCGGTGACCGATCGAGTAATGTCTAATACTTTAGCTTGGTAAGCATTAGCTACTTTCAATTGGAAGCCAAGATGGTTCGGATGTTGATTCCACACCATGCTCACACCCATCATAGGGGTCTTCTCTTTGACCTTGATGCCATTCGGAGTATTGCTGTTAATTTGCTCGTCAATAAAGCCTGCTACACGGAAGTTATCGTTGACCTTAAAGCCACCGACGGCGACGAACCCGGCACTACTCGAGCCGGTATTGTTATTACCATTCAGATCGGTATGCCTACCGCCAATCGAGAAACAGCCGCCGTTGACATCAAACACACCACAGTCATAGGTATGCAAGTTAGCGTAATTGGTTTTCATGGCGAGGCTAGCAATTTCTGAGCTAATCGCGTCGCGTGCGGTTCCGATGGATACAAGTGTACTTTCTGCAGAGGGTGCATCAATATAACTACCATCTAAGACGCCGGTGATGTTTAAGTCCCAATTCGTGCCGTCATGGGTCAGCGTCCATGCCGCCCCAGCACTGGTACCGGTCGTGGCACTCAATACACCGCTGGAGGCAATACCAGTCAAGACATCCTGGTAGGATTTATCGCCAATACCAGCACCTGAATTAGTTAAGTCGATACCGAAAGCCATGGTACCGGAAACCCCTGAGAATGTGGCTTTACCGTACTCTGCCCCGAATTCTCGAATGATAATATTGTAATTGCTAGGCACCACACCATTGTAAGTAAGGCCACTTTGGAAGTTGTTGAGTGTGGCAATCGTGCTACTAGAAACCCTAATACCATAGTCGTTACCAGAAATAGTACCGAGGTTGGTCAATGCTGTTAATGAGCTAGAACCGTCAAGCTTGATACCATAAGAAGAAGATCCAGAACTTGAGATAGAGCCACCACTTGCTAAGTTTAAAGTATTATTAACCGAGCCACTAGTAAGGCTAACCCCATGTTTTGAGGCACCGTCAGTGGAAATAGTACCGCTCAAGTTGAAGATGTTGGAGTCGGCACTATTCAAATAGATAGCATCCGCAGCAGCAGCCAGCGTACCGGTGTAGTTGAAAACGTTCGAATCACTGTATTTCACATGCATCCCTTCATCACCAGCTGTAATATCACCGGTGATGGTCGTGGGATTAGAGTCAGCATTTCTGAAATGCAAGCCGTCTCCAGTAGCGGTTATGTTACCCGTGATGGTGGTGGTGTTACCGGCACTATAGTCACCAATATAAAGACCCTGGGCTGCTGAAATATTACCGGTCACAGTGGTGGTATTAGTATTTGCCGCGTTATAAAAATGCAAGCCGTTGTCGTCCGAGCTGGTAATGTTGCCGCTAATCGTCGTGGTATTGTTATCGGCCATTACAAAGGCAACCGCTTCTTCAGTTGAGCTACTGATATTACCTGTATACACTGATGTATTTTTATTAGTGTTGCTTCCATTGTAAAAAATACTTTGTAGCACGGTACTTATACCCCCGGTTACCGTGATGGTATTTCCCCCGTTTTCCCCACTATTGTGTAAATAAATACCCTGTCCAGAACTACCTGTTGTGCTGTTACTAATATCCCCAGTAATAGTTATAACGTTACTATCCAAACCAATACCGTATAAATTCTTGGCACTTATGCCACTGGTATTCGTTTGGGAGAGATTACCATTAATGATATAGGTATTATCGTCGGTCTGAAGGCGCATATTATGGCTCTGATCTCCGCTTCCAATAAGATTACCATTCACAGTGGTGGTGGTGTCAGTAGCAGACTCATTCGAATGTATTTGGTAGCCGTATTGACCTGCTCCACTTATATTTCCAGTAATGGTGGTGTTGGTGTTGGCATTACCTTGATTGTCAAAACCAAAATTACTATTGTCTGTGGTAATGATATTCCCAATAATAGTCATTGTATTATCATCAGCAGACCTTGCGCCATAGCCATTAACTAGGGTGGTAGTGATATTACCGGTATGTGTGATGGTATTTCCGGTAGCGCCCCAGTAATCTATGCCTTTGGCACCAGCAAGAATATTTCCCACTGTGGTTACGGTATTATTATCTCCGTAAAAAATGATGCCAATGTCAGCAGATGATGTTATGTTACCTGTGAGGGATACCGTATTGGAGTCACCACTTACCCATAAACCCCTTGCAGTGCTGCCGGCGGCACTCACATCGCCTGTCATCGTCAAGGTATTAGAGTTACCCGCTATGTTAATCCCAAAACAATTACCCCCACTGCCTGAGGCACACGTGGTGGTGATGTCACCATTCAGCGTCATGGTATTGTTAGCAGTCCCACCAGCAAATACAATACCCTCGCTACTATCGCCATTGGTAATGATATGCCCGGTCATATTGATTATGTTATTGTCAGTAGAGAGATATATGGCGTTATCTATTGAGCTCAACGTGATACCAGCATTAATCGTTGCCGTATCATCGCCGTCAATAGTAAGCCCGCAGTTGGTCGCAGTAGAATCACTGGAGCAGGAGACCTCATCGGCCCAGGCCGCGTTTTCTGCACCCAATAAGAGTATCAGTATCAAAAAATATAAGCGCCTATTTGCTTGCCAAAACATTCTTGCTACCCTCCACAGAGAACTTCTCGGTTAAGCCAAACAAAGTACCTGCGGATAATTTACAGGCAAACTCATTAATGGTATCGCCATACAAGGTTACGCCAGTAGGCACTCCACCATTTCTATAGCTCACAACTGTGCCCATTTTATTTCTTGAGATACCGCGATACCACCGCCTAAATAAGGCGTAACAGGAGTATTGCCTAGTGAAAAAGGCAGGAAGTCATAAAAGGTATTGATAAATACACTCGTATAGTCGATATCTTCTTTATCCTTTGCGGCATTGTTTACTAAAAAAGCAAGTCGGGAAGGATTGGAGTGGAAAATGCTATTTTCATGGTTATGTTTCCATTAAACTTAAGGACTAGCTTAAAAGTAGCGTCGTTAGCACAAACATAATTAACAGTACGCCAATTTTTATCAATGGGCAAGTTTTTGATGTTGGAGTGTGTATAGAAATACCTTTGTTTAACTCACGGAGTGTCTACATCAACAAAAGGCTCGAAATCAACCCCTAGGTTTTTCTTCCAAGACTTCTTAACGGCTTTTTCAGCCTCTTCAATGTGTTGTTGTTCAACATACAAAGCATCATGAGTAGGTAACGACACTATTCCCTGGCCTACCAAATCACACATCGCATCAAGCATAATGTCCCCCTCTAGCCCCTTTAGTACAACACCAATGCCCTTGTAAAACTCCGCATATAGGCCTGGGAATAGCCTTTGAATAACATCTTCAATTAACTCTCTTTCTTTTTCAGTCATTACAAATTTAGATTCGAAGTAATCATCCTCATCAATATCTGCGGAAAATGTAATGGACCTGTCTGCTGCACCAATAATTTTCATAATTAGCCACTTAACATTTGCTCGAGACTGCCCTGACTCATCTGCAATTAGTTGATAGAAGTCTCTATATTTTAAAAAAGCTTACAGGAGGCTGTAAGCTTTTTTTGATTTCTATTGTTAGCAATTGTGGCACTATCTAGCTAGCATTTCAAAAGCGAATAACTGTAGGTTACTCCACATTCAGCCCGACAATATAAATCGCAAAATTTCACTTTGAATTAAAGTCTATTCAATTGCTTTCGTAATATTTTCAACTACTTTTTTAGCATCACCGAACACCATCATCGTTTTCTCTAGATAAAACAGCTCATTATCTACGCCCGCATAACCTGTTGCCATTGACCGCTTGTTAACAATAATCGTTTTTGCTTTATATGCGTCTAAGATTGGCATGCCAT
>Ga0209830_10000398_pt1 | contig 45606 bp, 44 predicted proteins | sample ArcticOcean_MG_C_12_FD_187439 | JGI IMG/M metagenome (GOLD analysis project Ga0209830, IMG submission 187439) | Marine microbial communities from western Arctic Ocean - ArcticOcean_MG_CB8_130 (SPAdes) (version 2) | ecosystem: Environmental > Aquatic > Marine > Oceanic | place: Arctic Ocean...
CTTTATCTACGCCTAAGGACTCCACAACTTTAACTGCATTAGCTGACGTACAACACACATCTGTTTCAGCTTTTACATCTGCAGAAGTATTTATATAAGAGACCACAGGAACACCTGGGTACTTTTGTTTAAGCAATCTTACATCATCTCCCGTAATAGATGCTGATAACGAACAACCTGCAGACATATCAGGCAATAAAACTTTTTTAGATGGATTCATAAGTTTTGCTGTCTCAGCCATAAAGTGTACACCGCAGAGCACAATAATACTCGCTGATGTTTTAGAGGCCTCAACTGCTAGCGCCAATGAATCTGCAGAGATATCTGCAACGCCATGATAAATTTCTGGTGTTTGATAGTTGTGAGCTAAGATAACTGCATTCTTTTCTATCTTTAATTTATTAATTTTTTCAATAAGTGGAGCGTGTATTTTCCACTCTATTTCAGGTACAGACTTGGAAATTTTTTTATAAATTTCAGCTGTCGATCTATTAAACTGTTGTTGTGTAGACATACTTATTCTAGTCTACCAACTTGAACTAAAATTGTCATTCATTTATTGTCGCAGATTTTATGCGGTCGTGCTGAAACTGGTAGACAGGCATGGTTGAGGGCCGTGTGAGGCAACTCATGAGAGTTCGAGTCTCTCCGACCGCACCAAAACAAGAAAATTAATCTAAAAAATATAGCTATAAACCAATCTAGAGCTCGTTATTAATATGAGGGCGTAAATTACGTTATAGAATAGATTTTCCTCAACATGCTTTAAAATTTGATAACCAATCAAAATTCCCACAACCGATAGCGGAAAAAGCACCATAGACTGTTTAAAACTTTCATAGGTAATCATAGAAAGGTTTATATAAAAAGGAAATTTAATTAGATTAACAAAGGTAAAAAAAACAACTCTTGTTCCAACGTATATTTCTTTTTTCATCCTCAAAGGAAGCAGGTAGATACTTGTTGGCGTCCCTCCAGCATGAACACAAAAACTAGTAAACCCAGCAACAGTTGAACAAACACTACCTTTTATAAATGATTTTTTAGTAGGAATAAGTTTATTTTTTTTAAATATAAAATAGTGCGCTGAAAAAAAAAATCCCATTAAACCAATAATAAATTTTAATAGCTCTTCTGAAAAATATGAAAATGTTATAGAAGCAACAAAAATTCCTACAGCTGAAAACGGAACTATCAACTTTAAGGTATCAAGATCAAAATCTTTTCTAAATCTATACACTGCAATAAAATCAGAGAGAATAAGTATTGGCAAGATAACTGCCAAAGCTTGTCCTAGAGGCATAACAACAGTCATTAATGGAATAGAGATCAGTGCGATAGATCCTCCTAATCCTGATTTAGCAATACCAAAAATAATAATTGCAGGAACTACACAAAGAAAAAATAAAATATTAATCTCCATTTCAAAACTTAAAATGAGCAGGGACTAGGATTTGAACTTTATTCTCTTTAACTTCTAAATCTTCTTTGTAAAATTCTAAAAAATTTGGATCAAAAAGTTTTATCAAAGCAAAAGGGTAGGTACCACCAATTAGTATTTTTCCTACTACCTGCTTTTTAAATATAATTTCATCTGAAATTTTTAAAGAATTTTGTGCAATTATTGGAATAAGTTTTCTCCTAACTTTATTTTTTAATTTCATTCTTGCTGTGTTTTCTTGACCAACATAACAACCTTTTTTAAAGTCAATAGCGTTTAACTCATCAAAATTAGACTCTAAACTAAACAAACTATCCTGAAGATTTTTTATTCCTTGAATAGGTATGCCTTCCGCGTGGGCAATTTTTAAATAGTTAGATTTATCTACAATTTTTAAACTCAAACTTTTAATTGTCAGATGTAATTTTTCAAGACTCGATATAATTCTAGCTCCTAATCTTTCTGATCGTGTATCTAAAAAATAATAACTTTCTCTATATAATATAGTTTTTTCTTTAGTACCTAACTCATTTTGTACTTCTCTGAATTTTTCTTCACTAGTAATCCCCACTACATAAGATGAAGATAAATCTTTAATTTCAATATTTGATCGTAATTTATATTTTGAGAGATGTTTAATAAGTTCATCTTTAAAGGTAATGTCACATTCTAAAAAATATACGTCATTATTTTTTAGAATAAAAAATTCATATAGATATTTACCTTGAGCGGTAAAAATTCCTGAAAATATTGAATTAGACTCACTTACTTTCTTGATATCATTACTAACTATATTTTGTAAAAAAACTTCAGCATCAGGCCCAGCAACCTCAATTAAACTTTGATCTTCAAGTATAATGATTTGATCTTTTTCCATATTTGCAAGTTTATAATGTATAATATAATTAAGTTAACATGTCTGAAAATTATAGCCTTATTATTAAAAATGGATCTTGTTACGTTAATGGGAAACTAGAAAAAACAGATATTGCTCTAATAGATAATAAAATTAAAAAAATTGGAAAAGTTGAAGTAAATAATAATAAAGTGTTCGATGCATCTAATAAACTTGTGTTACCAGGAATAATTGATACTCAAACACATTTTAGAGAGCCTGGCTCAACAGATAGAGAAGATTTAGAGAGCGGAAGTAGAGCAGCAGTGCTTGGAGGCGTGACATCAGTATTTGAGATGCCCAATACTAATCCACCAACTTCTAATTTAGTTGAGTTCGACAAAAAATTAAATTTAGCAAAAAATAGAATGCATTGTAATTATGCTTTTTATTTTGGTGCTACTCCAGAAAATGCTGATCAACTTTCAAAATTAAAAGATTTAAAAGGTTGTTGTGGCGTTAAACTTTTTGCGGGCTCCTCAACAGGTCAACTATTAGTTGATAAAGAAGCTGATATTGAAAAAGTTATTTCTCAAAGCGATAGAGTAGTTTCAATTCATTCTGAAGATGAAGAAATATTAAATTTGAGAAAAAAATTTATCAAAGAAGGAGATGTTCATTCTCATCCAGAATGGAGAAATACAGAGTGTGCAATTTCATCTACGCGAAGAGTTGTTAAAATAGCCGAACGATACAATAAACAAATTCATGTATTGCACGTTACAACAAAAGAAGAAGTTGATTTTTTAGCAATGCATAAAAAAAATGTAACGTTTGAAATAACACCTCAACACTTAACTTTATATGCACCAGATTGTTACAATAAGCTAGGAGCTTTTGCTCAAATGAATCCACCAATTAGAACAAAAGAACATTACGATAGATTGTGGGTAGCTGTAAAAAATTCTATTGTAGATGTTTTAGGTTCTGATCACGCTCCACACTCAAAAGAAGATAAGAAAAAAAAATATCCTGCTTCTCCTTCTGGTATGCCTGGAGTACAAACTATTCTACCTGTTATGTTGAATCATATAAATAATGAAAAACTAAGTTTAGAACAATTAATTAAATTAATGTGTGAAAATCCTTGTAAAATTTTCGGCATTAAAAATAAAGGATATATCAAAGAAGATTTTGATGCCGATTTAACAATAGTGGATATGAATAAAGAGCAAATTATTAAAGATGAAATGATTGCAAGTAAATGTGGTTGGACACCATTTAATAATTTCACTGTAAAAGGTTTTCCGATCGCAACTATTGTTAATGGTAAAATAGTAATGTCTGACGGAAAAGTTAATATCGAAGGTTCAGGTCAGCCTTTAGATTTTTAGTATATTATTTTTAATTAAATCTTCTTTTATTTCTTCTAAAATCATCGGATCATCAATAGTTGCTGGGATTTTATAAGGTTCATTATCAGCAATTTTTCTAACTGTTCCTCTTAAAATTTTTCCCGATCTCGTTTTAGGAAGTCTTTTAACAATAATTGCTATTTTAAATGCTGCAACTGGACCCACTTTATCTCTAACCATTTTTACACATTCGTCAGTAATTGCTTTTTTATCCCTAGTAACTCCAGCTTTTAGAGCTAGTAAGCCAATTGGAATTTGACCTTTAAGTTTATCAGCTATTCCAAGAACAGCACATTCAGCTACGTCTTTGTGTTCGGCTAATACTTCTTCTATTGCACCAGTAGATAATCTATGTCCTGCAACATTAATAACGTCATCTGTTCTCGACATAATCCATACGTAGCCATCTTCATCAATATGACCTGCATCATAAGTTTGATAATAACCAGGATATGTCGACATGTAATTTATCACATACCTATCATTTGCCTCCCAAAGAGTAGGGAATGTTCCTGGAGGTAAAGGAAGCTTAATGACGATATCTCCCATTACTCCTGGTTTAACTTCTTTTCTTTCAGAGTTTAATACTTTTAAATCATAACCAGGTACAGGTTTAAAGGCTGAACCATATTTAACAGGAAAAGATTCAATACCCGTGCAGTCAGCTGTTATTGCCCAACTCGTTTCAGTTTGCCACCAATGATCTATAACTGGAGAACCTGAAAGTTTTTCAAACCATTTAATTGTATCTGGATCAGCTCTTTCTCCAGCAAGAAATAATTTTTCAAATTTACTTAAATTATATTTTTTGAAAAATTCTCCATTAGGATCCTCTTTTTTAATAGCTCTGATAGCAGTAGGAGCTGTAAAAAGAGATTTAACTTTATGTTCAGAAATTACTCTCCAAAAAACACCAGCATCAGGTGTTCCTACAGGTTTACCTTCAAACAAAACTGTTGTGCATCCATAGAAAAGAGGCGCATAGACAATATAAGAATGTCCTACAATCCAACCAATATCACTTGCAGACCACCACACATCATCTTGGTCAATGTTATAAATATTTTTCATCGTCCATTTCAAAGCAACTATATGACCAGCAATGTCTCTTACAATTCCTTTTGGTAAGCCTGTAGTTCCTGAAGTATAAAGAATATAAGCATAGTCACTTCCTCTCATTTTTTCACAGTCTGCTGGCTCAACATTTTTTAATGAATCTTCCCAAGAAATATCGATAGTACTATTAAGTTCTGCTTTAAATTTTTCTCTTTGATAAATAATACATTTATTCGGCTTATTTTTAGCTAATTCTATCGCTTTATCTAAAAGAGGTTTGTATTCAACTGTTCGCCCAGGCTCATAACCACAAGAAGCAGAAATAATTAATTTTGCTTTCGAGTCATCTATTCTACTAGCAAGTTCATTCGCAGCAAAACCTCCAAAAACAACAGAGTGCACAGCACCAATTCTACCACAAGCAAGCATAGCAATCACTGCTTCAGGAATCATTGGCATATAAATAATAACTCTATCTTTTTTACCAACACCTTGTTTTTTTAATGCACCAGCAAACAAAGCAACTTTTTCTCTCAGTTCATAGTAAGTAATTTTTTTTTGTGTATTTGTAATTGGACTATCGTAAATGATTGCTATTTTTTCTCCTCGACCTTTTTCGATGTGATAATCTAGTGCATTATAACAAGTATTTGTTACGCCATCTTCAAACCATTTATAAAAAGGAGGATTGTCAGTATTTAATATTCTTGTTGGTTTTTCATACCAAAAAATATCTTCGGAAACTTTTTGCCAAAATTCTTCTTTATTCTTTATTGATGAATGATAAATTTCTTTATAACTTTTTTTCAAATTAAATTTCTCCTTAATTTTAGTTTTTACTCATCTTAATTATCAACATATAAAATAAAAAATCTAATAAAATTAACACAATTTTTAAATACCAATTTTGAGAAAAAATGGTTTAAACTTTGAAAATGCCGCAAGCTTAAGGGCTTGCCCTATTTTTTTTTATACCTATATTAAGGATAATGCCTAAAATTACTTATATTTCACATGATGGAAAAAAAAATACAGTAGAAGTTCCTATTGGACTTACTGTTATGGAAGGGGCCTTACAAAACAACATTCAAGGAATCGACGCTGACTGTGGTGGATCAATGGCCTGCGCAACTTGTCATGTTTATGTACCAGAAAACTGGTTTAATAAATTAGAAAAATTACAAGACGCGGAACAAGATATGCTTGATATGGCTTATGAACCAAAAAAAAATAGCAGACTTAGCTGTCAGATTATTGTCTCAGATCAACTTGATGGCCTAGAAGTAACAACACCTTTAAAACAAACTTAAATGATAAAAATAGACACAATTATAATAGGAGCAGGTCCCGTAGGATTATTTGCGGTCCATCAATTAGGAATTAAAGGACTTAAATCCATAGTAATAGATAATTTAGATAAAGCTGGCGGACAATGCATAGAACTTTATCCAGATAAACCAATTTATGATATCCCAGCTGTTCCAGAGTGCACAGGAGAAGAATTAACAAAAAATTTGCTAGAACAAATCAAGCCTTTTAACACAGAATTTTTCTACAACGAAAGAGTAGACGAAGTGATGCAAGATAAAGAAAATTGGATTGTTAAAACAAATAATAACAATGAGTTTACAGCCCCTAATATAATTATTGCTGGTGGCGTAGGGTCTTTTGAACCTAGAAAACTTTCTTTAAAAGAAGCGGTAAAATTTGAGGGAAAATCAATATTCTATGCAGTAAAAAATAAAGAAGCTTTTAAAAATAAAAATATTTCAATTTTTGGAGGCGGAGACTCAGCTCTAGACTGGACACTAGAGCTTTCAAAATTTTCAAAAATTAATTTAATTCATAGAAGAGATGAATTTAGAGGAGCTCCACATACGTTAGCAGAAATAAAAAAATTAGAAAAAGATGGAAAAATTTCAATTAAAACACCTTGTCAATTAGAGTCTATTGAAGGAGATAAGGACATAGCATCTATTACAATAAAATTTGAAGATGGAAAAACTGAAAAAATTAAAACAGATACAATATTAAGTTTTTTTGGGTTAATTATGAAGCTTGGGCCAATCGCAGAATGGGGACTTAATATGAATAAAAAAACTATTGAGGTAAATTCAGAAAATTTTCAAACTAATAAAAAGGGTATTTTTGCTGCTGGAGATATCTGCTCTTATCCCGGTAAACTTAAACTAATTCTTTCTGGATTTCATGAAGTTGCTTTAGCATCTGTAGAGTGTTTTAAGAGAGCAAGGCCTGAAGAAAAATATAGATTTGAATTTACCACATCATCCAAAACAATTCAGGATAGATTAGGTCTAAAAAAGTGATCGAACTCTTCACAGCTAATACCCCTAATGGAAAAAAAATTTCTATTATGCTTGAAGAGATTAAATACGATTACAAAGTTACCTCAGTTGACATTTCTAAAGATGAACAATTTAAACCTGAGTTTAAAAAAATAAGCCCTTTCAGTAAAATACCTGTTATTACCGATCATAAAAATAATATTAGTCTTTTTGAGTCTGGTGCTATTTTAATTTATCTTGGCGAGCAAAGTGGAAAATTTTATGATCAAAGTAAAAGGACAGTTATTAATCAATGGTTAATGGCTCAAATGGCATATGTGGGGCCGATGCTTGGCCAACATCACCAATTCCATCATTACAATCCAGGAAAAAGCCAATTTGGTGAAGAAAGATATTTTAAAGTATGTACCCGAATTTATAAAGAGCTAGATCAAAGATTAGGGGAGAAAAAGTATTTAGCGGGAGATTTTTATTCTATAGTTGATATTGCTACTTTTCCATGGATTGCTAGACATGAATGGCATGATATCGGACTAGAAAAATATCAAAACTTAAAAAAATGGTATGAATTGATTTCAAAAAGAGAAGCGGTTCAAAAGGGATATGATCTCTTTGAAAAAGAGGAAAAAATCCCGAGCGTTTAATCGTCAATATAAATTTTTTCATCACGCTCATGTCTTTCTTGAGCTTCGATTGAAAGAGTAGCAATTGGTCTTGCTATAAGTCTTTTTAATCCTATAGGTTCAGATGTTTCCTCGCAAGACCCGTAGGTATCATCTTTTATCCTACGTAAAGCTGAATCAATTTTTTCAATAAGCTTTCGGCTTCGAGCTAATGCCTTCATCTCAACTGATTTATCTGTGTAGGAAGAAGCTTGATCAACCATATCAGCCGATGAAACATTGTCATCTGAGGAATTTAGAATATTAGTTAAAGCATTTGATTTAATTATATCTTTTTTCCAACGTAATAACTCTCCTGTAAAAAAAGCTTTATGTTTAGCGCACATATATTTTTCTTTATCGCTTGGTACATAGGCTTTTTTACTGGATTTCTTTGCAGCTTTAGCTGCTGGCTTTTTTGCTAGTTTTTTTGTCATATTTAAAAAAGAGGGAGTATATGTTTCAAATTATGCGTGTCAATAGACTTTAAATTGTATTAATTTGTTAAAGAATGATCAAAAAAAAAAATATTCTTTTTATATTCAATCTATTTCTCCTGACACATTTATTGATCTGGACTCTTGTGCCTTTTTTTTCAAACAAAAATTTACCACTAGATGTAATTGAAGCTTTAGCCTGGGGCACAAACTTAGATTGGGGATGGGACAAACATCCGCCACTTAGTGTTTTTTTTCCAGAAATTTTTTATCAATTATTTGGCAATCAAGATTGGGCTTATTATTTATTAAGCCAAATATTTGTTGTTTTTTCATTTGTTGCTATTTTTAAGCTAGCAAAAGAATTTTTAAAAAATGAAACTCATGCCCTAATTTCAGTTTTTTTGCTTGAAGGTATTTATTTTTACAACTTTACCACTCCTGAGTTTAACGTTAACGTATGTCAGATTCCTTTTTGGTCCTTAACCGTTTACTATAGCTGGCAAAGTTTTAAAAATGATAAAATTCAAAATTGGATATTATTAGGATTGTTTGCTGGGTTAGGAGTTTTATCTAAATATCTATTTATCTATTTATTACTCGGTATAAAACTTTTTTTTATTTATTATTTAAAAAAAGATAAAAAATTTAATTTTAAATATCTTGTTCCAATTATAGTTTTTTTATTAGTCCTAAGTCCCCACTTAAAATGGTTAGTAGACAATGATTACAGAACAATGGCTTATGGATTGAAAAGAACAAGTCTTGAAAGTAGCACTTTTTTAAATCATTTTATTTACCCGTTAAAATTTATTTTTAAACAAATAGGCACTGTTTTACCTTTTTTTATACTTCTAAGTTTAATTATTAAAAAATTTAAATTTAAAATTAATCAACGAGATGAAAAATCAATTTTCTTAATCTTTATTACTTTTGTACCAATTTTATTAATGTTTATAACTTCTTTAATTTTTGCAGCTAATATCCGCACGATGTGGATGACACCTTTTTATTTATTTTTTGGCTTATTTTTTATTTATCATTTTAAGAATAGTATCAATTTAAATTTTTTGAAAAGATTTATATTTAGTTTTTTATTTATTTTTATTCTTTCTCCAGCAGCTTATTTATATATTTCAATTTTAAAAGACGACAAAAGAACAAATTATCCCGGTAAAGAAATTGCTTATTTAGTGCAGAATAGGTGGGATAAAAATTTTGTTAATAGTATAGCGATTGTAGTTGGAGATGAGTGGGTGGCTGGAAATTTATCTTATCACCTTCAATCTAGACCAAGATGGTTTAATAATTTAGAACCAAAACTAAAAGACTTGAAATTAAATGGTGGGGTAATCTACACTGGCAATGCTGATATTTTAAAATCAGTTTGCCCCGGAGAATTTGGCAGTATTAAAAAGCAAGGTATCTGCATGATTGGAATGAGATGAAAAAATTTATAATATTAATTCCCATTTATAATGATTGGGAATCTCTAACAAAACTTTTAAACAATATTGGAAAGATTAAAAAAAATATAAAAGGGGTTCAGTTTGACTGTGTTGTAGTCAACGACTGTTCAACAATAAAAAATCCCAAAATTAAAATTCCTTCTGAAATAAACTCAATAAAAATTATTCATATGAGTAAAAATAAAGGACATGCTAGGTGTAATGCTTTTGGTATTAAGTATTTATCAAAGAGTCCAGATTTTGACTACCTTATTTTAATGGATGGAGACGGCGAAGACAGGCCTGAAGAAATAAAATTATTAGTAGACAAAATCTTGTTAGAACCAAATAAATCCGTTGTAGCAAAACGGGTTAAAAGATCAGAAGGACCTATGTTTCAAATGCTTTATAGGTTTCACAAATATCTAACTTTATTATCTACAGGCAAACTCATTAATTTTGGAAATTATAGCTGCTTAACAAAGTCCGACTTAAAAACGTTATCTATTAAAGCAAGCTTATGGAGCAGCTATTCTGGTTCATTTAAATATAATATAAAAAATTATAACGAAGTTAACTCAATAAGAGGAATGAGATATTTTGGACCAACACAAATGTCTTTATTTAAACTTGTTATTCACTCTTTTTCTATTATAGCTGTATTTAAATACCGACTTTTTTTTACATCACTTGTTTTATTGGTTTCACTTCATTATCTGGGAACTTTTATAAAATTTAATTTTTTACTTTTTCAAATACTTACTATTCTATTCAATATATTAGTTTTTATTATATCTTTTAGAGAAAGTGAAAAAGATCTTGAAAACAGCGAACTTGATATTAACAACATAGAAAACCTCACACACTAAAAGGTTGTAAAAAGAGTCCATACTGGAATCAAAAGTGAATCAAAACGTGAACATTCAATCTACATCTAGATTATTTGTGGATAAATATAACAATATGTATTTTTTTAAACGTTTGATTAAATGCTAGAAAAAGATTTAATTCAAACAAAATTATGAAAATTGACTATTTTTATAGCCTAGCATCTCCGTTTGCTTTCCTAGGATCGGAAAAATTTCAAACGATTGCAAAAAAATATAATGCAGAGATAGTTGAAAAGCCATGTGATTTAGTGGGAGGTATATTTTCTAAAACTGGAGGTGTGCCTGTTCCACAAAGATCACCACAAAGGCAAAAATATAGATTAGATGAATTAAAAAGATGGAGCGAATTTTTAAATATTAAGATTAATATTAAACCAAAGTTTTTTCCTCCAAAAGATCCTCACATTCCAGCAAAATATACTATAGCTGCCAATTTACTTGGAGTTAAAATACTACTTGGTCATGAGCTTTTAAAAAAATTATGGGTTGAAGAAAAAGATATTTCAGATGAAAATATCATCGAATTAATTAGTAAACAATTTAAAATAGATTTCAAAGAATTGTCCTCATTGGCTAAATCAGAAAAAGTTTCCAAAATTTATACGGATAATACAGAAGAAGCCATTCAGAAAAATGTTTTTGGAGCACCGACATACCTTTTTAATAACGAATTATTTTGGGGTCAAGACAGGCTAGAATTTTTAGAACGAGCTTTAAAAAAATCATAAGATGTTAAAATATAGTTCTACAAATATTGTAGAAAAAGAATACTTACATTTTTTATCTACTCAAGAAATAAAAAATAAACCTTTCCATAATAAAATTGGTCAATTAAATGATTTCTATTTACCTGTTTGCAAAAAAATTTATCAGAATTATAAAAAAAATAAAAAAATAAAAATTATAGGACTCACAGGAGGACAAGGTGCTGGTAAAAGTACTATAACTCAAGTTTTAAAATTAATACTAGAAATTAAATACAACCTAAATATAGTTTGTTTCTCAATTGATGATTTTTACAAAACGTCAAGGGAAAGAACTAATCTTGCAAAAAGAGTGAATAAATTATTTAAAACACGTGGTGTTCCAGGCACACATGATACCAACTTTATAAAAAAAATATTTATTGATTTAACTAAAAAAAAATTTAGGCCGGTGCTCATTCCTCGTTTTGATAAATCGAAAGATGATCGTTCCCCAAAAAAATTTTGGCAAAAAATAGAACAACAACCCAATATAATTATTTTTGAAGGTTGGTGCGTGGGAGCTATACCGCAACAAAATAAAAATTTATTAAAACCAATTAATATCTTAGAAAAAAAACAAGACTTAAATTTAAAATGGAGATTGAGAGTAAATAAAGAACTTAAAAATGCATATAAAAAAATTTTTGATAAAATTAATATGTTAATATTCTTAAAAGTGCCTAGTTTTGATTGCGTTTATAAATGGCGACTGCTACAAGAAAATAAACTTCAATTGACTTCTAAAGGTAAAAAAATTATGTCTCCGTTGCAGGTACGTGAATTTATCATGTATTATGAAAGAATAACTATGCAAATGATTAAAGATTTACCATACAAAGCACATGCAGTTCTTTATTTAGACAAGCAGCATAGATTCATAAAAATTAAGTTTAATTAACATGAAATTTTATATTATTCTTATCGTTCTTATTTTTAATTTCAACACAGCTTCTGCTTCTGAATTTTTAATTTATCTAGAAAGTGCTTATAAAAATAATCCAACTTTAAACGCAGAAAGAGAAAACTATAAAGCTATTAAGGAAAATATTAATATTTCAAGAGGTGAGTTTTTACCAAACGTGTCTGTTTCAGAAACCAAAAGTAGTCAGCAAGACTCTAATAAAACTAATCAGTTAGGAGCAGCACTTCCTGACACTAATAAAGACACAACTACACAGTCTATATCTGTAGATCAAAAGATTTTTCAAGGTTTTCAAGGTTATAATACAATTAAAAAATCTCAACTTGAATCAGAACAAGCAGCTCTCAAGCTGAAAGATGCTGAACAACAAATTTTATTAAAATCTGCTTTTGCTTATTACGATTTAATTTACAAAATTAAAAATAAACAATTTAATTTAGCCAACGTAGATTTATTTGAGAGGCAAGTTGAAACAGACCGTTCTAGGTTGCAAAAAGGAGAAATTACTTTAACAGACTTGGCTCAATCCGAATCCTCACTTGCCGGAGCTAATGCTAAATTAATTTCAGCAGATACAGAACTTTTAACAGCTAAAAGTAATTTTGAAAGAATTATTAGATTGCCCTCACCAAACAATATTTTGAAAGATAATTTTATTGACGGATTAAATCTAACCTTTCCTCAAGGTTTAGATTCAGCTTTAACTTTTTCAGAAAAAAATAATCCAAAATTACTTCTTGCTAAACTTGATTATGAAATTGCACAAAAAAATGTTAGTATTGAAAGATCTAAGTTTTCTCCTTCAGCTTCCGTCAACTATACACAATCTAAAAATGACGACTACAGTTCTTCTGTTGATAAAATAGATCAAGAGACACTTAAAGCTACAGTGACAATGCCTCTCTTTAGTGGTGGAGAAAATTATTCTTCATTAAAAAAATCAAAATTTAAAAAAAAACAAAGTAATTTAATTCTACAAGATACAATTGATGAAGTAAAAACTGATACAGCGAATGCATGGTCAGCTTATCAATCATCGCAAAGTATTTTAGAGTCAACAAAAGCTCAAGTTGAGGCAGCCGAGATTGCAAATGAAGGAATAACGCTAGAATATGACTCAGGTAATACAAGGACGACCTTAGAAGTCATTCAATCAAGAACTTTACTTTTAAACGCAAGAATAGCCAATGCTAAAGCCAAAAGTAATTTTGAAGTTTCTAAATTCGAGCTTTTAGCTGTTCTTGGTGAACTAACCCTAGAAAAGATTAAAAAATCATAAATTTTAAGGCTTTTTTGTAACAACTTTTTACACTTGTATAAAAAGAACAAAATGTGTACATTTGAATGAACGATTCGAACAAAAAAAAAGGAAAAAAAATGATAAAAAACAATTTAAAAGTAGTTAAGTCAGATAATAAAAAAGAGCAGGAATTAAAGGAAAAAAACAAGGCTTTAGAAGCTGCCATAAGCCAAATAGACCAAAATTTTGGAAAAGGCTCAGTGATGAAACTAGGCCAACAACAAGCTTTAGACATAGAATCTGTTTCAACAGGATCTTTGAGCTTAGATATAGCACTTGGTATAGGAGGATTGCCAAAGGGCAGAATTATAGAAGTCTACGGTCCAGAATCTTCAGGAAAGACGACCTTAGCACTTCAAGTACTGGCTGAAGCTCAAAAAAAAGGTGGAATATGTGCCTTCATTGATGCTGAGCATGCATTAGATCCTATTTACGCAAAAAAATTAGGTGTTAAAACAGGCGAGTTACTAATTTCACAACCAGACACAGGCGAACAAGCTTTGGAGATAGCAGACACATTAATTAAATCAGGATCAATATCAGTGATTGTTATTGACTCAGTTGCCGCCCTTACACCAAAAGCTGAATTAGAAGGTGAAATGGGAGATCATCACGTAGGTCTTCAATCTAGATTAATGAGTCAGGCTTTGAGGAAAATAACTGGATCGGTATCTAAATCCAACACAATGGTAATTTTCATTAACCAAATAAGAATGAAAATTGGTGTCATGTTTGGAAATCCAGAAACAACATCAGGCGGAAACGCACTAAAATTCTATTCATCTGTAAGAATGGACATTCGAAGAATTGGAGCAATAAAAGATAAAGACGAAATTATTGGAAACTCTACAAGAGTTAAAATAGTTAAAAATAAAGTTGCCCCTCCATTCAAAGTAGTTGAATTCGACCTTATGTATGGAAAAGGAATTAGTAAAACAGGTGAGCTGGTAGATCTTGGTGCAAAAGCAGGTGTTGTCGAAAAATCTGGAGCTTGGTATGCTTACAAAGGTGAAAAAATTGGTCAAGGAAGAGAAAATGCTAAAATTTACCTAGAACAAAATCCAAAGATTGCCGAAGAAATAGAAAAAGTAATCAGAGATCAAGCAGCAGCTGTATCGGCAGCGCTTGATAACAATCCAGAACCTAAAGAAGAAATCTCTGAAGACAAGGTGCTAAAAAAAACTGAAGACAAAACAGTAGAAAAAAAAGAAACTACTGAAACAGAAAAAAAATAAGAAATTATAGTTGTTATCTCAACGAAAGGCCAATAATGGCCTTTCGTGTCCCTTTTTAATATTCAAAATACAACCTGAAATTACAATGCGGAAAACATTTCTGTATATTGAAAACCTTCCTTGTAGTTAAATTTTAAATAAAAAAAAGGAGGAACAATGAGTGCACAAGTTAAAAACTTGAAAATGTCATCTTCCATAGATACTTCACATCTTAAAGTAAAATTCCCGTTTAAGGCTAAGTACGGAAATTTTATTGGTGGTAAGTTTGTAGAACCAAAGTCTGGAAAGTATTTCGATAATACTACGCCAATTACAAATGAAGTTATCTGTCAGGTGCCACGTTCGAACGAAAAAGATGTTGAGTTTGCATTAGATGCAGCGCACGCAGCTTTTCCCACATGGGGAAAAACTTCTATCAGCGAGAGATCTAATATTCTTTTAAAGATAGCTGATGTAATAGAAAAAAACTTAAACCTACTAGCTACGGCTGAATGCCTTGATAATGGTAAGCCTATTAGAGAATGTATGGCTGCTGATTTACCATTAGTAGTTGACCATTGGAGATACTTTGCGGGGGTAATTAGAGCTGAAGAAGGTACAATAGGAGAGATAAGTAATGATGAATACTCTTATCATGTGCCAGAACCACTGGGTGTAGTTGCGCAAATTATACCTTGGAATTTTCCACTTTTAATGGCTACTTGGAAACTTGCGCCAGCTTTGGCCGCAGGTAATTGCGTTGTATTAAAACCAGCCGAACAAACACCAGCATCAATTTTACTTTTAATGGAACTAATTGGTGATTTATTACCAGCAGGTGTTTTAAATATTGTTAGTGGTTATGGTTTAGAAGCAGGTAAGCCGTTAGCATCTTCTAAAAGAATTAGAAAGATTGCTTTCACGGGTGAAACAACGACTGGACGATTGATTATGCAATACGCATCTCAAAACTTAATTCCAATTACGTTAGAATTAGGTGGAAAGTCTCCAAATATTTTCTTTGAAGATGTATTAGAAAAAGACGATGCATTTTTTGATAAATGTTTAGAAGGGTTCACGATGTTTGCTCTTAACCAAGGAGAGGTTTGCACTTGTCCTAGTAGAGCTTTAATTCAAGAATCTATCTACGATAGATTTATGGAGAGAGCTATAAAGAGAACAAAAGCTGTTACACAAGACAATCCTTTAAAAATGGAAACTATGATCGGTGCCCAAGCATCACTGGAACAGATGGAAAAAATAAAATCTTATCTAGACCTAGGTAAGAAAGAAGGTGCCAAAGTTCTTTGTGGTGGTTCAGAAGCTAAATTAAATAGTGGTTTGGAAAAAGGTAATTACATCCAGCCAACTATTTTTGAAGGCAATAACAAAATGCGAGTATTCCAAGAAGAAATCTTTGGACCTGTAGTATCAGTTACTAAGTTTAAAGATGAGAAAGAAGCGCTAGAAATTGCTAACGACACTCTTTACGGATTAGGCGCAGGTGTTTGGACTAGAAATGGTAATGTTGCTTATAGAATGGGAAGAGGAATACAAGCGGGTAGAGTTTGGACAAATTGTTATCATGCTTACCCAGCCCATGCTGCTTTTGGTGGATATAAACAGTCTGGTATCGGAAGAGAAACTCATAAAATGATGTTAAATCATTATAGACAAGTTAAAAATTTACACGTGTCTTACAGTGAGAGTAAACTAGGTTTCTTTTAAAAAATATTTTATAATGGCCCGTAAACTTATACGGGCCATATAAACATGAAAGTAGAAGCAACTTTATCAGCCAAAAAATTACTCAGTGATCTTAAAAAAGTTCATGGGAAAGATCTTCTTTTCCATCAGTCAGGGGGCTGTTGCGATGGTAGTGCCCCTATGTGTTTTCCAGCTAAAGAATACCAGGTAGGAAGTAGTGACATCAAATTAGGAGAGATAGATGGCACACCATTTTATATGAATGAAGATCAGTATGAAACTTGGAAGCACACAGACCTCACTATTGATGCTGTAGACGGTATGGGTGGCATGTTTTCTTTGGATAACGGAACTGGTCGGAGATTTCTTACTAAATCGGAAATTTGTTTAGTAGAAGAAGATAAAAAGTAAAAAATTAACCTCCAGTCTTTGTATAGACAACATAAAAAATATCTGTATTTATTAGGTTATGAGCCAGATTCTATTAACTGATGTAAGAAGAAAATTTTTAGATTATTTTAAAAAAAATAAACATCAAATTGTTGAGTCTAGTAATTTAGTTCCAAATAACGATCCAACTTTAATGTTTACTAATTCTGGCATGGTACAGTTTAAGAATGTTTTTACTGGTCTTGAAAAAAAACCATTCAAATTAGCTACTACAGCTCAAAAATGTGTAAGAGCAGGCGGCAAGCATAATGATTTAGAAAACGTCGGGTATACACCAAGACACCATACTTTTTTTGAAATGTTAGGAAACTTTTCTTTTGGAGAGTATTTTAAAGAACAAGCTATTCAACATGCGTGGAACTTATTGACTAAAGACTTTGACTTGCCTAAAGAAAAATTATTGGTCACAGTATATTCTGAAGACAATGAGTCTTTTAATCTATGGAAAAAAATTGCTGGTTTAAGTGAAGATAAAATTATTAAAATAGCAACATCTGATAATTTTTGGTCAATGGGAGACACAGGTCCATGTGGACCCTGTTCTGAAATTTTTTATGATCACGGTGATAAATTAAAAGGTGGACCTCCAGGTTCACCAGATCAAGAGGGAGATCGGTTTATTGAAATATGGAATCTTGTCTTTATGCAATACGAACAAGTTTCGAAAGATAAAAGAATTGATTTACCAAAACCGTCTGTTGATACCGGTATGGGTTTAGAAAGAATGACCGCTGTTCTGCAAGGTACACACGATAATTATAATATTGATCACTTTAAAAAAATTATAAGTGCATCCTCAGATGTTACCAAAGCTCCTATAAATGAGAAAACAATAGCCAGTCACAGAGTTATTGCAGATCATTTAAGAGCAAGTAGTTTTTTAATAGCTGAAGGTATACTTCCTTCAAATGAAGGTCGTGGATATGTGCTCAGAAGAATTATGAGAAGGGGAATGCGGCATGCACACACTTTAGGAAGCAAAAATCCAGTTTTCTTTAAATTATTTGAAACCCTGTCAAAAGAAATGTCTGAAAGCTATCCCGAACTTAAAAGAGGAAAAGATTTAATTATTGAAACTCTTAAAAATGAAGAAGAAAAATTTTCTTCACTACTGGAGCGTGGAATTAAAATATTAGATGAAAATTTAGAAAAAGTTAAAAATAAGGTTTTACCAGGTGAAATTGCTTTTAAACTTTATGATACATACGGGTTTCCATTAGATTTAACAGCAGACATTCTGAGGGGAAAAAATATTGCTGTTGATAAAAATAGTTTTGAAAAAGCAATGGAGGAGAGTAAAAAATTAGCTAGAGCTAATTGGAAAGGTTCTGGAGACAAATCAATAGAAGAAAAATGGTTTAAAGTTAGAGAAGAATTAAATGCAACTGAATTTTTAGGCTACGAATACAATAAAGCAGAAGGAATAATTTTAAAAATTTCACAAGACAATAGTTTCGTGAATGAAGCTAAGGCTGGAGATGAAGTTGAAATAATAACTAATCAAACTCCTTTTTATGCAGAGTCTGGCGGTCAAGTAGGCGATCAGGGTTTTATCAGCACATCTAACTGTAGAATAATCATTAAAGATACTTTGAAGAAGATGACAGATTTACATGTGCATTTAGGAAAAGTTGAAACAGGAAATATTAAAGTTGGAGAAAGTGTTAATTTAGAAATTAACAATGAAAGAAGAAATAATGCAAAAGCATACCATTCAGCAACTCACCTACTTCACGAGGCTCTAAGGAGAACACTAGGTAAACACGTTACACAGAAAGGATCTTTAGTAAGTCCAGAAAAATTAAGATTTGATTTTAGTCACAATAAGCCAATAGAGCACAATGAGATAAATAGGATTGAAAAATTTGTTAACGACATGGTTGCTACCTCAAGCGATGTTAAAACTAGAATTATGACACCTAATGAAGCTGTAGAAAATGGTGCTTTAGCATTATTTGGAGAGAAATACGGAGAAGAAGTTAGAGTTTTATCAATGGGCAAAGAGGATAGTTCATTTTTTTCAACAGAACTATGTGGAGGAACACACGTTAAAAACACAAAAGACATTGGAAGATTTAAAATAGTAAGTCAATCATCCGTAGCTTCTGGAATAAGAAGAATTGAAGCACTTAGGGATAAGCAACTTGAATCTTATGAAAAATCTTTAAAAGAAAAAAAATCTAATAAAGAACATAATTTAATTAATGATATTAGTTTTATTAAGAAAGAATTAAAGTCTTTAAATGTTTCTCCAAACTATAGTGAAAATATTGATCTCAGTGAAAATCTTAAAAATCTTAACAAACAATTAGAGCAGATTAAGATTAAAAATATAATAAATGATAAAAATAAAAATCTTATCAAAGACACTAAATTCAGTAATTTTACACTAAGGTATCAAATTCTCATGGATCTACCTTCCAAAGAACTTAGAAATATAGTTGATCAAGGAAAAAAAGAAATTAAAGAGGGCATTATAATAGCTTTTTGTAATTATGAGGGAAAAGTAGGTGTTGCGGTCGGTGTTACTAATAAATTAACAGAAAAATATGATGCTGTATCTTTTGTTAAAGAAGCTGCTGAAATTATAGGTGGAAAAGGTGGTGGCGGGAGAAAAGATTTTGCTCAAGCAGGTGGTTTAATTAAAGAAAAAATTGAGGATGCCTATAAAGCCTTAAGTAAAAAAATTAATTAAGTTTTTTTTTTAAATTTGAACTTATTGCTTCAAGAAATTGGTTTGTTGTTAAATATTTTGCAGATTTATCTATAAGTATAGCAAGATCTTTAGTCATTAAACCACTTTCAACTGTTGAAATACATACTTCTTCTAATTTTTCTGAAAACTTAATAAGATCATTATTGTTATCTAACTTGCCTCTATGCGCCAAACCTCTTGTCCAAGCAAAAATAGAAGCTATAGGGTTAGTAGATGTCTCTTTACCTTGTTGATGCTGCCTGTAGTGTCTCGTTACTGTTCCATGCGCAGCTTCAGCTTCAACTGTTTTACCATCCGGAGACATTAAAACACTTGTCATTAATCCTAAGGAACCAAAACCTTGGGCAACAGTATCTGACTGAACATCCCCGTCATAATTTTTGCATGCCCATATATATGCACCGCTCCATTTCATTGCGCAGGCAACCATGTCGTCAATAAGTCTATGTTCGTAAGTGATGTTGGCAGATTTAAATTTATTGGCAAATTCTTTTTTAAAAACTTCTTCAAATAAATCTTTAAATCTTCCATCGTAAGCTTTTAAAATAGTATTTTTAGTCGACAAATAAACTGGCCAATTTCTTTGCAAACCATAATTCATACAAGCTCTTGCAAAGTCTTTTATAGAATTATCCAAGTTGTACATTGATAAAGCCACACCAGGCCCAGGAAAATCAAAAACTTCAAATTCTTTTTTTTCTTTTCCATCTTCTGAAGTCCACTTAACTTCCATTTTACCTTTTCCAGGCACTAAAAAATCTGTTGCTCTATATTGATCACCAAAAGCATGTCTTCCTATGACAATAGGCATTGTCCATGTAGGAACAAGTTTTGGAATATTTTTACATATAATAGGTTCTCTAAAAACAGTGCCACCTAATATGTTTCTTATTGTACCATTAGGGGACCTCCACATTTTTTTTAAATTAAATTCTTTAACTCTTTCTTCGTCCGGAGTGATCGTTGCGCATTTAATACCAACACTATATTTATTTATTGCATTAGCTGAATCGACAGTTATTTGATCAGATGTTTTGTCTCTATTTTCAACACCTAAATCGTAATATTTGATATCCAATTCTAAATAAGGAGTAATAAGCTTTTCTTTGATAAATGACCAAATTATCCTAGTCATTTCATCGCCATCTAACTCAACAATTGGATTTTTTACCTTAATTTTAGACATAAATATAAATTGATTAAGATCAGTATTTATACATATTAGAATAAATTATCAAATTTAAAAAAATGCTAAATTCAGTTTTTCCAAAGATCCACAAAGAAGGTTATCGCTTTTTAGTAATAGCTATAGCCGTAACTTTTGTATGCTTGCTTATTTCAAAAACTCTAGGTTTAATAACAATACTATTGACAGTTTGGGTTTATTATTTTTTTAGAGATCCAGATCGTGTTTCGATCCAAGATGATGATTTTCTTGTTAGTCCTGCGGATGGTTTAATTTCTAGCATCATAGAAGTTGATGGCCCTGCTGAGCTTTCTTTGGAAAATAAAAAATTTACTAAAGTTAGTATTTTTATGAATGTTTTTAATTGTCATGTAAATAGAACCCCAGTATCAGCAAATATAGAGGAAATACTTTATAAACCAGGAAAGTTTTTAAATGCATCGCTAGATAAATCTAGTGAAGAAAATGAAAGAAACTATTATAGATTAAAAACAAAAGAAGGTGACGAGATCATAATTGTTCAAATAGCAGGTCTTATCGCTAGAAGAATAGTTTGTGAGGCAGCTATAAACCAAGCAGTCATTCAGGGAGATCGTATTGGAATGATTAGATTTGGTAGCAGAGTTGATATTTATTTTAACAATAGAAAGTTATTAGCTAAATTAGGACAAAACGTGGTTGCTGGTGAAAGCTTAATAGCAGTTAAATAAAATGGAAAAGAGAAATCCTTTTAATATTGTTTCCTCTAAAAAAACTAGATTTATTCTTCCGAGTTTATTAACCATAATTGGTGTTTGCCTAGGGATTAGTTCTATAAAATTTTCTTTAGATCAAAATTATAGTTTAGCCGTAACTTTTTTAGTCTTCGCAGCTTTACTCGATGCTTTAGATGGAAGAATAGCTAGATTAATCAAAGGAACCACTGAGTTTGGAAAAGAATTAGACTCGTTAACAGATTTTGTTAGTTTTGGAATTGCTCCTGCCTTTATATTATATTTCTGGGAATTAAAAAACTATGGAAAAATTGGTTGGGCGATAACATTAATTTTTTCTGTTTGTTGTGTGCTGAGATTAGCAAGGTTTAATTTAATCAAAATTTCCGAAGAAGCAGAATGGAAACTAAATTATTTTGAAGGAGTGCCATCGCCAGCTGGAGCAGGATTAATTTTACTACCATTAATTTATGAATTATCAGAATTTGATTTCAATATAAACATTAAGAGTGTTGCCCCATATCTTGTAGTTATTGTTGCATTGCTATTAATTAGTAAAATTCCAACTTTTTCTTTAAAAAAAATAAAAATATCTAGCGGACTAACTATTTTTCTACTATTCGGAATCGCTATTATTTTTGTTTCAGTTATATTTTTTACTTTTGAGGCGCTATTAATTGTAGGTATAATATATCTACTAACAATTCCAATAAGCTTTGTTTTATTCCAAAAAACAAGCAAGAAGTTGAACTCTATCAAAGAAGAAGATCATGAAGATGTTCTGTAATGAAAAAAACAAAAAGAGCTAAAAAAAGCAGAACTTGGGTTATAAAACAACATAGAGATCAATTTTTCAAAAAAGCTAAAGTACTAGGTTACAGATCAAGAGCATCATTTAAATTAATTGAATTAAACAAAAAATTTAATTTTATAAAAAAAAATTCAAATCTACTTGATATTGGCTCTACTCCTGGCGGCTGGTCTCAAGTGGCATCTAAAATAATTACTAACGGAAAAATTATTGCAGTAGATATATTGCCCATGCAAAATATAGACAACGTTATATTTTTAAAGAGTGATTTTCTAGAAGAAAAAACACAAGATAAAATACTTACTATGTTCAATAAAAAAACTGATGTTATTATTTCTGACATGGCAGAAAATACAACTGGTAATAAAACTATAGATTCTATTAGAACCAACAACCTTTGTTCTGAAGTTGTCAAATTTTCTTTAAAAATGTTAACTCTTAATGGGACTATGGTATGTAAACTTTTTATGGGTGAAGATTTTTTAGAAGTAAAGGATTTAGCAAAAAAACATTTTAAAAATGTTGAATTTTTTAAACCAGAATCAAGTAGGAGCGAATCAAAAGAAACTTATATATTTTGTTCTTCATTAAAAACTTTATAAATCTTTAAGATTGTATATAAGTGTATATGGAAGTAATCAAAGAAGCTTTAACATTTGACGATGTATTACTAGTACCAAGATATTCGTCTGTCCTCCCCTCAGAAACAAATTTAAATATATTTTTAGGAAACAATTTAAAATTGAAAATTCCTTTTTTATCTTCTGCGATGGACACAATAACAGAGTCCAACATGGCAATAGCTATTGCCCAAAAAGGTGGTTTAGGAATTATACATCGAAACCTATCAATTTATGAGCAATGTAAAGAAATTAAAAAAGTAAAAAATAAAAACTTTATTGTAGGTGCCGCTGTAGGAACTGCTAATGAAGATTTGTTGAGAACTAAATCTATTGTAGATGCTGGAGCAGATTTGATAGTAGTAGATACTGCTCATGGACACAGCGAGAAAGTTATAAAAATTCTTAACAAAATAAAAAAAATAAGATCAAAAATTCCTATTTGTGTTGGAAACATTGCCTCAGGTGAAGCAGCCCTAAGATTATACAATGAAGGAGCAGATATTTTAAAAGTTGGAATTGGACCTGGTTCTATTTGCACTACAAGGATGATAGCCGGTATTGGAGTGCCACAAATTACAGCAATAATGGACGTTAAAAAAAGCATGAAAAATAAAAAAATTAAAATTATTTCAGATGGAGGGATAAAATTTTCGGGAGACATTATAAAAGCTTTAGCGGCTGGCGCGGACGCTATAATGATGGGTTCAATTTTTGCAGGTACCGATGAAAGTCCTGGAAAGAAATTTAAGTTTAAAAGCAAATTTTATAAATCTTATAGAGGAATGGGTTCAATTGGTGCCATGTCTGCTGGTTCTTCGAACAGATATTTTCAAAAAAACCACAAGGATAAATCAAAATTTGTACCAGAAGGCGTGGCAGCAAGAGTACCTTACAAAGGTTCTATGGAGAATATTCTACATCAGTTGGAAGGTGGTCTTCGATCTTCGATGGGTTATATTGGAGTAAAAATAATAAAAGAAATTACAAAAAAGGCAAAGTTTATTAAAATCACAAAAGCAGGATTTTATGAAAGTATGGTACATAGTGTAGAAACAACTAAAGAAACAAAAAATTATAAATTATGAAAAAAAATATTTTAATTATTTTATTATCACTAATCTTATTTAATCTTAATCATGTAGTTGTAAGCGCAAAAAATCTTTATTTTAATGATGGAAAAAAACTTTTTGATAAAAAAAATTACAAGGATTCAAAATTTTATTTTGAAAAAGATATAGTTTTTAATCCAAAAAGTGAAAACTCCTATCTTTACCTTGCTAAAATTTTTAAAGAAGAAAAAAATGACAGTTTAGAAGAAAATAATTTAAATACTGTATTGTTGCTTAATCCAAAAAATGAAGAGGCAATATATCTTTTAACTTTACTTAAAATTAAAAATTCAAACTTCTCAAAAGCAAAAGAACTTATAAGTACGTTGAATTTAGTTTGTAAAAAAAAGTGTTCATCTAAAATAGAGCTGCAAGCTAAACTAGATGGTTCATTAAAAAGTGAATGAACCAAAATTTAAATAAAGATAAAATTATTATTATTGATTTTGGTTCTCAGGTGACAAAATTAATCGCAAGAAGAATTAGAGAATGTTCTGTCTTTTCTGAAATATTAACACCCAATGATTTAAAAAAAAATATATTTAAAAATGTCAAAGGTATTATTTTGTCTGGAGGCCCCGCGACAGTCACTAAAAATCTATTTCCAAAAATATCAAATAAAATCTTTAATTTAAACATTCCTATTTTGGGGATTTGTTACGGTCTGCAGTTGATTGTAAAACAATTTAGAGGAAAAGTTAAATCAAATCTAAAAAAAAGAGAATTTGGTAGGGCTATTTTGAGTAAAAAAAAAAATTCATTATTAACAAAAAATTTTTTTAAAAAAAATAAATCCTCTGTATGGATGAGCCACCAAGATTCTGCTTCTAAACTTCCTTTAGGTTTTTCAAAAATTGCGTCAACCAATCAATCTGAACTTACAATTATAGAAAATAAAAAAAAAAAAATATATGGCATTCAATTTCACCCCGAAGTCACACATACTGAAAATGGAAGTATTATTTTAAAAAATTTTATTTTTGATATTTGTAAAGTTAAAAAACAATGGAAAATAGAATCTGAAAAGACAAGAATTATAGCAGAAATAAAAAAAACCGTAAAAAAAGACAAGGTTATTTGTGCTTTATCAGGTGGTGTTGATAGCAGTGTTGTTGCTTTATTAACTCATAAAGCTATAGGTAAAAATTTACGATGTATAATGGTTGACACTGGCATGATGAGGAAAGATGAGTTTAAATCGACATACAAAATTTTTAAAAATAAATATAAGTTAAATGTTAAAATAATCGAAGCATCTAAACTTTATTTTAAAAAACTTAAAAATATTACCGACCCTGAAAAGAAAAGAAAAATAATAGGCAATTTATTTATTAAAATTTTTGAAAAAGAAGCTAAGATATTTAAAAATGTTAAATTTTTAGCTCAAGGTACTTTGTATCCAGATATCATTGAAAGCAGGTCAGTCACAGGAAGTAAGACGTCTAAAATTAAATCACATCATAATGTAGGTGGGTTACCTGCAAAAATGAATTTGCAACTAATAGAACCTCTTAAAGAATTTTTTAAAGACGAAGTAAGAGTGATAGGCAATGCAATTGGGTTAACTAAAAATATATCACAAATGCACCCGTTTCCTGGTCCGGGTCTAGCTATAAGAATAGCTGGTTCCGTCACACCTGAAAAAGTTAAAATTTTACAAGAAGCTGATTATATTTTTATTCAACAACTTATTAATAATAATTTATATGATAAGATTTGGCAAGCTTATGCAGCTTTATTACCGGTTAGGACGGTAGGCGTCATGGGGGATAAAAGAACTTATGAATATATTTGTTTAATTAGGGCAGTTGTTTCAGAAGATGGCATGACAGCAGATTATTTTAATTTCCCAAAATTTTTTTTAGATGAAATTTCTAATAAAATAATAAACGGTGTGAAGGGTATTAACAGGGTTGTTTACGATATAACTTCAAAGCCACCAAGCACTATTGAACTTGAGTAAAAAATGAAAAAAAATATATTAAGAATTATAAACAGTAAAAATAAGAAACCATTAGTGTGTCTTACCGCTTATTCTAAACCTATAGCTAAAATTGTAGATAGGTATTGCGACATTGTTTTAGTGGGCGATTCTTTAGCTACCGCAATGTATGGTATGAAAAATACACACAATGTTACGCTTGAAATGATGATACAACATGGAATAAGCGTTAAGTCTAATCTTTGCAAAGCACTATGTGTTGTGGACATGCCAATTAATACATACCGAAATATTAATGAAGCAAGAAAGAATGCAAAATTAATTTTTAAGAAAACAAAATGTGATGCCGTTAAAATGGAATGTAATGGTAAAAACTTTAAAATTATAGAAAGTGTAATTAAGATGGGTATTCCAGTAATGGGGCATATAGGCTTTACTCCACAACATTATAAAAAATTTAGAATTCATGGATTGTTGGAAAAAGATCGTATTAAATTAATCAAAGAAGCAAAAAAAAATGAAGAGGCTGGTGTGTTTAGCATAATCGTAGAATGTGTTACCGATCTTGTTGCGAAAGAAATAACTAACTCTTTAAAAATTCCAACGATAGGAATAGGATCGTCCTCTCATTGTGACGGACAAATTTTAGTTACTGATGACATGCTTGGATTAAGTGGATTTTATCCTAGATTTGTAAAAAAGTTTGCAAAATTAAATAATATTATTGAAATAGGTGTTCAAAAATATAATAAAGCAGTATTAACAAAAAAATTTCCTAGTAAAAAAAATAGCTTTTAATTTATGTCTAAAGAAACATTAAATAATACTTTACAAAAAAAAACTACGCACCTTATAAAAAAGAATTTAAAAAGCTTAGTTATTGTATCGACTTTTTTAATTTTAACTTTATTTAGTTATATTTTTTATACAGATTTAAAAAAAAAAAATGAAATAAAAATTTCAGAAGAATACATCCAAGCTACTATTCAATTTAAAGAAAAAAAAGATATTGCTAAGGAATTATTAGAAAATATTATTAATAAAAATCATAAGTTTTATTCACCTCTAGCTCTCTATTTTATTATTGACAATAGACTTGAAAAAGATTCTTTAAAAATAATTAATTTTTTTGATAAAATTTTATCAATTAGTTCCATGAATCAAGAAAATTTAAATTTAATTAAAATTAAAAAAGCTATTTTTTTGTTTAGTTTTGGTGAAGAGAAATTGATAATAAAAACACTAAACCCTATTATTAACTCCGAATCTGTCTGGAGAAATGTAGCTATAAAATTGATTTCGGATTATTTTTTATCTAAAAACCAAAAAACAAAAGCAGAAGAGTACATACAATTACTAAACAATAAGATAAAAAAATAATTTGTAATGAAAAATTTATTATTTGTTTTTGTTGCGGTAATAGTTTTATCTTGTTCATTTGATAACAAAACTGGGATATGGAAAGACGCTACAAATACACTAATAGACAATCAAACTACAAAATCAATTACAGATAATAAGTCAAACACAAGATATGAAGATGTTTTTATAAAAGATAAAAGTTTTAATGAGGAAAAAGAATCAACTAACGTTTCTAATGTTGAATTCAGTCCTGCAATAAAAATCATAAATTGGTTTGAACAATACGCGGTATCAACTAATAATATTTCTAATTTTTCATATAATAACAATAAAATGTTATTATCTAAAAGTGCAAAATTGAGTAAGTCTTCATCAAGGGGGAATTACTCAAGTAAAAAAATTGTTTTTTATAAAAATAATTTAATTTCTCATGATCATAATGGTACAATTTTTATTTATTCATTAAGTTTAAAAAAAAAAATATTTAAATACAATTTTTATAAAAAGAGCTTTAAAAATTTTGATAAAGAAATTTATTTTATAATAAATAAAAACATTTTATATGCAGCTGATAATCTTGGCTATTTATATGCCATTAATTTAGATAATAGATCTGTTGTATGGGCAAAAAATTATGGAATACCCTTCAGGTCAAATTTAAAATTTGCAAATAATCAAATCTTTTTAGCCAACCAAGATAATGTTATTTATTCTTTTAACTCAGAGAATGGAGATAAAAATTGGCAATTCGCTACGAGCTTAACTTTTCTAAAATCTGATTTTGAAAATAATTTTGCTGTAGATTTAGTAAATAATAATCTTTTGTTTCTGAATACTAGTGGTGAACTTTATTCTTTAAATTATCAAACACAAAAAATTAATTGGGTGCTTAATTTTAAAAATTCTTCTGAAGTTACAGACATAGAATTATTTTTAAGTAACCCTATAGTTATTAAGAATAACAATATAATTATAACTACGGAAAAGTCGGTTCTTAGTTATAACACTTTAACAGCTTTAAAAAATTGGAATCTATCTGCCAGGGCAATATTTAAACCAATAGTAACTTCGAATTATACCTACGCTATTTTAAAAAATGATCTTTTAATTTGTTTGGATAATACTAACGGTAATGTTGTTTGGTCAAAAAATATTTTTAAAAATTCAAAAAATATAAAAAAACTAGATAAATTTTCATCAATTGTTGATTTTAAAATTGTGAATAGTGAAATTAATATTTTTTCTAAAAATGGATATTTGTTATCTTTTAATCTTAATAACGGAAATCTAAATTATCTAAATAGAATTAGCAAAAATGGTATTAGTTCTGAAATAGTATTTCTTAATAACAATATGTTATTCTTTGACAGTGACAATAGGTTGTTGAAATTTAATTAATTTAATTGTTAGATTTAGAACTTAACAAAGACAGTTGAGTAACTTTTTTTTTATCTAATGAATCTGTTGGTTTTACCGGATAATCACCTGTAAAATAATGATCACTTAACTGAGGACATAAATCATTTCTTTGTCCAAACCCCAAAGCTTTATATAATCCTGTTAAACTTAAAAATTTTAATGTCTTAGCATTTATATAATCACACATTTCCTGATTACTTTTACTACTGGCTAACAGTTCTTTTTTTGTTGGCATGTCAACCCCATAAAAATCTGGGAAATGAATTTCCGGACAAGCTATTCTCACATGCACTTCCCTGGCTCCTGCATCGTAAAGCATTTTAACAATTTTATGACATGTCGTTCCTCTAACTAAAGAGTCGTCAACTAAAATAATTGACTTATTTTTTACTAAGCTTTGAGTTGCGTTTAATTTTAACTTAACCCCAAAACTTCTGATACTTTGAGTGGGTTCAATAAAAGTTCTTCCCACATAATGATTTCTTATAAGCCCTAATTCAAAGCTTTTTTTTGTGTATTGACTATAACCAAGTGCAGCCGGTACCCCAGAGTCTGGCACAGGAACAACTAGATCAGCATTTAAATCAGTTTCTTTGGCTAGTTCTTCACCCATTTTTTTTCTAAACTCATATGCACAACGACCATCTATTAAGCTATCTGGTCTAGCAAAATATATGTATTCAAAAGCACAAGGTCTGGCCTTGATAGATGGGAATGGCTTTACACTGTTTAATTTGCCATTTTCGACAAAAACAATTTCTCCATTTTTAACTTCCCTCACAAATTGAGCTCCAATAATATCTAAAGCACAAGTTTCTGAAGCAAAAACAAAAGAATTTTTTAATTTCCCAATAACAAGAGGTCTAATGCCAAAAGGATCTCGTAAACCAATAAGCTTTTTGTTGGTCATTACAACTAATGCATAACCTCCTTGTATTTGAAAAAGAGTATCAATAATTTTATCTATCATCTTACTTCTTTTTGATTTTGCAATTAGTTGAACTATTGTTTCAGTGTCACTAGTAGTTCTAAAAATAGCACCATCACGGACAAGATTATTTCTTAGTTCTATAGAATTAGTTAAATTTCCATTATGTGCCAAGCTTACGCCACCACTATAAAGATCAGCAAAAAAAGGCTGAATATTTCTCAAAGACACCTCACCAGTTGTAGAGTATCTATTGTGGCCAATGGCTGATTTACCGGGTAATTTTTTTATCACCGTTGGATCAGTAAAATGATCACCAACCAATCCTTGTCTTTTTTCTGAATGAAAAGTTTTTCCATCAAAAGAAACAATGCCACAACCTTCTTGTCCTCGATGTTGTAGAGCATGTAATCCAAGAGCAACCAAAGCAGAGGCATCTTCATGACCTGAAATGCCAAAAACTCCACACTCTTCTCTGGGTTTGTCTAATTTAAATTTTTTCAATTTTTTCTTTTGTATCTATTATATCTTTGTAATTAGGAAATTCTTCGATAAGTAAATCGCTACTTTTTTTAACGAATTTAAAAGAGAAAGCATTTGTTGTTGATATACCCCATTTTTCATATGGATAAAACCAATTTAAAAGAGAAAACAAACAAACAGCAACCACGTATCCTTTGAACAATCCAAAAAAAAAACCAAATGATTTATCTACCGAGCCAAGACCAGACCACGTTACAGTTCTGCCAATTGATTTGCCTAAAATAATACTTACAAACAAAGTAAAAATAAAAATAAAGATACCTATACCTACATTATTTATAAATTCAGACTCAACGTAACCACTAACCCAAGGCTGTAACTTAGGTACTAAAATTATTGTAGTTATTGCGGATACTATCCATTTGAGTGAAGCAAAAAAGCTTAGAGAAAATCCTCGAGATAAACATTTTATCATATTGTATAAAATGATTAATAAAAAAAATATATCAAACAATAAAACTTCATCTTTTATAAAATCTACAAAACTATTCATTACCAAAAGGTTTTAAAACCAATATGAGTTTTGGTAAAAGAGTTAAAACAGATATTAAAGCAAGTAACATTGCAATACCTGTAAATACACCAAAATATATTGTGGGTATAAAGTTTGATAAAACTAAAATAGAGAATCCAAAGACGATAGTGATTGATGTATTTAGTATAGCAACACCAACTGTGTTATGGCATCTATCCACTGTTTCGTTGTAGTTTTTTATTTTTTCAAACTCTTCTTTAAATCGGTAAATATAATGAATACTGTTATCCACCGCTATACCAATAGTGATTGCTGCTATAGTTATTGTCATCATGTCTAGTGGTATTCCAAGAAGACCAATAATACCTAAAATAAAAAAAGCAGCCATGAAATTAGGAACAACACCAATTAAAGATAAAGTTAAATTTCTAAAAAGAATTAGAAACATCAATGAAATTCCAGCCATTACCACGCCTAAAGTTAGAATTTGAGATTTAAAAAGACTTTGCAACAAATTATTAAATAAAATTAATACCCCAGCAAGCTTAAACTCTGCTTCATCTAAACCTACTTTTGATTTCAATTCAGAATTGATTTTATTAATTAAATCGTTTCTTCTTAAATCTTTTAAAGAATCTTTTATTCTAACGCTAATTCTAGCCTCATTATCTTCTACAGATATATAAGGCGATATAATTTCTTTTTTAATTGCTTCAGGTATTTTACTATAAAGCACCCCAGTTTCTAATGTTTCTAGTTTGTTGCCAGTTAAATCTTCTGCAACTCGAACAATTGAACCAAATGAAATAACTTTTCCTATCTCAGGAAGAGAGTCCAAATAGTCATGAACTTTTAAAATTTTATCAATTTTATTTCTAGTAAACCAATACTTAGATACATCATCTGTGCCATCCTTATTGTCTTCTTCCCATTCAGAGAATTCATCATCTTTTTCTTTTTTATTTTCAATTAAAGGAAATTTTAAAATAACATCTAGAGGAGTAGTGCCTCCTAATTGATCGTCAATTTTTTTCATTCCTTTATAAATTTCAGTTTTTTCATCAAAATAATTAATAAAACTATTTTCCACTTCTAATTTTGAAATTCCGTAGATACTTAGAAATATAACTATTAAAGACGTCCCAAATATTAGAAATGTATTTCCTTTTGAAAAATTACTTAATGCATTTGTAATTTTAGATTTTTCTTCATTTTGATTAATTGAATCCTCGGAACTGCTAAACAAATTCAGCAAAGCGGGAATGAGTGTGAAAGTTATAGTGATTGAAACAATAAGACCAAGTGTCATCATCCAACCAAAATCAATGATTGGTTTAATTCCACTAAATATTAAAGATAAAAAAGCACATATTGTAGTTAACACAGTATAAAAAATTGGCATAAACATTTTACTACTTGTTTCGTAAACGGCATCTTTAATACTTATATTTTCAAATTCTTTTTTTATTTGTAAGAATCGGACTGTGACATGCATATTCATAGCCATATTAAGTATTAGCATTAAAGCAATAAAGTTTGAGGAGATGACTGTAACTTTCCATCCTAACAGACCTAATATACCTACCATTGTACCAACTGAAAATGCACAACCAAGTAAAGGAATGACAACCAATTTAATTTTTTTAAAAATTAGCCATAAAGTAATTATAATAAATACAAAAACCCCAATTCCAAAAACAATAATATCACTTTGGATAAATGACATCATATCGTCAGTGATCATCGGTAAACCGCCTAAATGAATTTCAGCATTTACATTATATTTTTTTATAACGTCTCTAATTTCATTAATATTTTGATGATTTTTTTGGTTATAAATATTTCTATAAGCATCGTATTCATCGTTAAAAATAGAACGGTTTTTTTTTTGAGACTTATTTAAATTTCCTTCTAGTTCTAAATTAAAATAGTTATTTTTAGTTTTAACAAACTCATTTAATTTTTTATCTTGCTTCAGGTAAACCACTATTCCTGAAGTTTTACCGTCTGCGCTTATAACGTAGTCTTTGTAAATAGGGCTATTAATTATTTCTTCAAATCCCCTCTCTTTATCTATCTCGGGATAAGATAAAGTTTTGTAATTTTTTAACCTTTCCATTAAAGGTTCGTCACTACTTTTTAGAAGAGGGACATCTATTATACTTATTACTCCATCTACCCAGTCTAGTTTTTCTATTTTTGATTTAAGAAATTGAAGGTTAATTATAGTTTCTTCGTCTGTGAAACTTAAGACGGGGGCATATGTTAAGACAAGATAATCTTTTGATCCATATCTTTCGTTGACTTCTCTTAAATATTTTAAGTCTTTATCACTTTCAAGTAATAAAGAGTCTGAAGATGCGTCTAGTTTAAAATCTTTTGAAAAGTAAAGAAAATAAGCAAGTATAGAGCAAATTATAATGATAGAAATTTTTGAAAAATCAATAATTACTTTTCTGTAAATTATAGCAAACATCAATTAATTGAGATATATCTTAAATTTTAGATAACTAAAGTATTAATTTTTAGGTAAATCTTTAAATTTTGTAAACATTCCTTCAAATTCCACATGCACAGTACCAGTTGATCCGTGCCGATGCTTACCAATAATAAGGTTAGCCAAACCATGAATGTCACTCATTTTAGATTGCCATTCGGCATGTTCAATTGACCCTTGTTTTGGTTCTTTTTTTTCTAAATAATATTGTTCTCTATAAACAAATAAAACTACATCTGCGTCCTGTTCTATTGACCCAGATTCTCTAAGATCTGATAATTGTGGGATCTTGTCGTCTCTTTGTTCTACAGCTCGTGATAACTGTGATAATGCAATAACAGGAACATTTAGTTCTTTAGCAAGTGCTTTTAAACCTTGAGTGATTTCTGAAATTTCCTGAACTCTTCCATCCATTCTACTTGAATTAGTTCTCATTAATTGAATATAGTCTACGACAATTAATTTTAATCCAAATAATCTTTTAATTCTTCTTGCTCTATTGCTTAAAGTAGAAATCGCAATTGCTGGTGTTTCATCTATGTAAAGAGGTAAATCGTATATGTTCCTGGAAGTTTCTATATATCTATTTAATGTTTCTTCAGATGCTTTACCTGTTCTTATTTCATGAGAAGAAATTCTAGCCTGTTCAGATAAAATTCGTGTTGATAGTTGTTCTGATGACATTTCTAAAGAAAAAAATGCAACAGAACCTTTTTCATTGTTTTCCTGCATATTTTTAGCAGCGTAAAAAGCAATATTTGTTGCAAGGGCTGTTTTACCCATCGAAGGCCTTCCAGCTATAATTACAAGATCAGATTTATGTAGACCACCTAACTTTTCATCTAAGTCTGTTAAACCAGTTGGAACACCGATTATACCGTGATCACTCTTCATAGCTAAAGTAGCCATTTCGATGGTTTGATCAACCGCTTGATTAAATTTCATAAAAGTTTGAGAAAAGTTTCCTCTTTCAGCTAAATCAAACAATGATTTTTCTGCATATTCAATTATATTTTCTCCTGTCTTTTCTGTCTGATCGTCTTTGGCCTGATCCTCAATTCCATCAGAAATAAATATTAATTCTCTTTTGACATACATTTCATGAATAATTTTTGCATAATCAATTGCTTGTTTTATCGAAGAAGAAAATCTTGTTAATTTTATCAAATAGTCAACACCTCCAACCTCACTTAACCCTGAGTCATTTTCAAAATAATTTTTTAAAGTAATTGGGTTGGCTATCATTCCTTTATTGTTTAAACTTTCTATTACCTCATAAATTTTTCTATGTATTGGATCAAAAAATTTACCCGCATTTATGATATTTGATATTTCATCGATGATATCATTATTAACTAGTACTGATCCGATTAGAGACTGTTCAGCCTCTATATTTGAAGGTAATTTATTTTCTTCTGCTGAGGCAAGACTTAATTTTACTTTTTCCATAGTCAGAATATTAATTGAACTGAAATTAATAGAAACTTAAAAGTTACACACTTTTTTTGCCACCTGTGGAAAAATGAAATTTAAATAGAATCTATTTTATCTACGTGTAAATTGACACTAGCAGTAACTTCTGCGTGAAGGTTTATATTGATTTTGTATTTACCAATTTGCGTAATTTCCTGCCTCAAATCAATTTGTGAAGGGTTAATTTCAACTTTTAGAATTGTTTTAAAAGCGTTAGAGACTTCTTTAGGTTTTATTGAACCATAAAGTTCACCATTTTCCTTAGATTCTTTATTAAATTGTAAAATCTTATTTGTAATTTTTGAAGCCATTTCATTAAATTGACTTTTTGCATTTTCATTTTTTTTATTTAATTCAACTTTTTTTTTACTTACAAATTCAATATTTTCTTTACTCGCTCTCAAAGCTTTACCTTGTCTTAATAAATAGTTTCTAGCGAAACCATTTTTTACTTCGACTTGGTCCCCAATTTTTCCAAGTTTCAAAATGTTTTCTATTAATATAATTTGCATAATTAAATTAAACCTAAAATTTTGGCTTTTTTTATTTCACTTGTTAATTTTCTTTGTTTGCTTTGTGAAACAGACGTTATCCTCGAGGGCATAATTTTATCAGTATCTGAAACGTATCTTTTTAATAATTTAATGTTTTTATAATCTATTGTTGGGGCTTCTTTTCCAGACAAAGGACATTTTTTTGAAAATCTAGAATCAGACTTCTGAAACAAACTAAGTTTGTTTAAAGGATTTTGTGGTCTTTTATTAAATTTATTGTTTTTTCTTTTCATTAGTTTCTTTGAAATATTCCGTTTCAGTATCTAGTTTTTTGTATTTTACTGTTAAGTGCCTAAGAAGAGAGTTATCAATTACACTATTTTTATTTATTTCTTCCAAAGTTTTATTTTCAGCTTCAAATTTATAGTGAATATAAAATCCTTTATTATATGCTTTAATTTTTTTAGCAAAATTAAGTAGGCCCCATTTTTCTACTTTTATGATCTTACCATCTGTTTTAGTGATAATATCATTGTACTTTTTCTCTATTTTCTCTAATTCAGCAGTAGAAATGTCTTGTTTTGCTATTAGCGTATGTTCGTAAAAATTCATTTTGCAATTATTAATCGTTTATTTATTTAAAGAACGGTTTTATACTATTATAAATTCTTCAATTCAATACTAATAATGTTATAAAAAAACCATTAATACAAATGAAAGCTATATTATTTCCAGGTCAAGGTTCTCAAATAGTAGGCATGGGGTCGGAATTCTATAATAATTTTTCTACTGTTAAAGATTTGTTTGCTGAAGCTGATGAGATATTAAAGTTTAAAATTTCAAAAATTATACTAGAAGGTCCTGAAAGCGATCTCAGGTTAACCCAAAACACACAACCATCGATTCTTCTTGTGAGCTATTCAATTTTTACTGTTTTAAAAAATGAATTTAATTTTAATTTAGAAAAGGTTAAATATTTTGCTGGCCATTCATTAGGTGAATATAGCGCGTTACTCTGTGCTGGTTCTTTGAGTTTTCAAGATTCATTATATTTACTTTTCGAAAGAGGAAAATCAATGCAAGAAGCCGTGCCAATAGGAGAGGGTGGCATGTTAGCAATACTCGGGTCAGATATAGTCGAAATTAACAATTATATGCATGAGGTACAATCTAAAGGTATTTGTGAAGTTGCTAATGATAATGCACATGGGCAAATTATTATAAGTGGCAATATAGAAACTATTGAAGAGTTAAAAAATATTTTAAAAAAAAATAAAAAAAAATGTATTTCTTTACCAGTAAGTGCGCCATTTCATTGCTCTTTAATGAATCCCGCAGCAATCAAAATGAAAGCAAAAATAGATGTAGTAAAATTTAAAAAACCTGACTTTGATATAATAAGTAACGTAACTGCTTTACCTGTGGGCAGTCCAGAAGATATTAAAAAAACTTTAGTACAACAAATTTATTCAAAAGTCAGGTGGAGAGAAAGTATAGTTTTTATGGGTGAAAAAAAAGTACAAGAATTTATAGAAATAGGACCAGGCAAAGTTTTAACAGGTTTGGTAAAAAGAATTATTCCGAATAGTAACTCCTTTAGTATTAATACAATAGATGATATTAAGAGTATGAAAAATGAATCTTAAAGATAAAAAAATTTTGATCACAGGAGCAACGGGCAGTATAGGCCATAGTTTAGTAAAAAAATTTTATGAGCTGGATTCAATTATTTTAGCGACAGGAACAAATGTAAATAAATTAGACAAGTTGAAAGAAGAATTTAAAAATATTAAAATAAAATCATTTAAGCTCGACCAGCACTCAGAAATTGAAAAATTTATAGATACTTGTCACCTAGAATTAGGTGGTATTGATGTTTTGATAAATAACGCGGGCATTACTTTAGACAACCTCTCAATTAGATTAGCCGATGAGAATTGGAAAAAAGTAATAGATATTAATTTAACCTCAACTTTTTTAATGTGTAAGCAAACAATAAAAAAAATGCTAAAGAACAAACAGGGAAAAATTATTAATATTACTTCCATAGTTGCCCATACTGGAAATCTTGGTCAAGCAAATTATGCCGCGTCTAAAGCAGGTATTATTGGTTTCTCAAAAAGTTTAGCGATTGAGTATGCTAGAAAAAAAATAAATATTAACTGTATTTCTCCAGGTTTTATAAAAACTGAAATGACAGATAAAATTAATGACGAGTTTAAAAAAATGCTTATAGCTAAAATACCAAGCGGTGAGCTTGGAAAAAGCGAAGATGTAGCTAATTGTGCAGCCTTTCTTGCATCAAAGATGTCGGATTATATAACGGGTGAAACAATCCATGTTAATGGAGGTATGTATATGGCTTGACAATTATTAATATTGATTTAATAAGAAATTTTATCATAAATCGAATATAGGAATTTAAATGTCAGATGTCAGTACAAAAGTTAAGAAAATAGTAGCAGACCACCTTGGTGTTGAAGAAGATAAAGTAACCAATGAAGCAAGTTTTATTGACGATTTAGGTGCAGATAGTTTAGATACAGTAGAATTAGTAATGGCGTTTGAAGAAGAGTTTGGTTCTGAAATTTCTGATAGTGAAGCAGAAAAAATTTTAACAGTCGGGGATGCTATTAAATTTATCGAAAGTAAACCTAGTAATTAAATTTTTTTTAGCAAATATTCTATATGACCTCCAGTACTGGCAATATAATGCTAATACTATCCTCTCCCTCGGGAGCAGGAAAAACAACACTTGCAAAAAAAATTCAACAAAAATATCAGAATTTTAAGATATCAGTTTCTCACACTACAAGAAAACCTAGACCAAATGAAGTTGAGGGTGTCGACTATTTTTTTGTAAACCACGATGAATTTAAAAAAAAAATTTCCAATAAAGAATTTTTTGAATATGCACAAATATTTGACAATTATTATGGAACTACAAGAAATTCAGTGAATGGACTATTAAAAAACAATAACAATATTCTGTTTGATATTGATTGGCAGGGAACTCAACAACTTTCTAAATTTAGAGAACTTAAATTAATTAAAATATTTTTACTACCACCCAATAAAGAAGAACTAAAAAATAGATTGATACAGAGAAATCAAGATAATATTGAAATTATTTCAAAAAGATTAAAAACATATGATAATGATATACATCATTGGTCAGACTATGATCATGTGATTATAAACGATAATTTAGAGAACTGTTTTTTACAAATAGAAAAAATAATTTTATATGAAAAAAATCAGAATATTTAAATTTCATTTTCAAAAAACTCAGTAATTTTAAAGTATTCATTTTCAGACAATTCATTTGGTCTTAAGTTTAACTTCACGTTTATTTTTTCAGCAACAACAAAAGGTTTTTTAAATAACTTTATGAATGCTTTATTTATCATTTTTCTTTTTCTTGAAAAAAAAATATGCGAAATCTTTTCTAAATTTTCAATGTTTTTTACTTGAAAATTTTTATTTATAATAGGCTCAAACACAAGCACTGTAGATTTAACTTTTGGCACAGGATAAAAGCTATTTGGTGAAACATTAAAACATTTAGTAATTTTTAATCTAGCGGCTGTTAATATAGAAAGTCTACCATAGTGAGAAGTATTATATTTACCTAATATTTTTTCAGCAACTTCCTTTTGAAACATTAATATTAATTTTCTGTACTTAGGTAGCCATTTTTGAAATTTGATTAGCTTAACTAATATTTGTGAGGATATATTGTATGGCAGATTGCCAATAATTATAGAATTTTTTTTTATTTTATTTTCTAAATCAAATTTTAAAATATCTTCATTAAAAATTTCACAATTCTTATGTTTTTTTAGATCATTTTTTAAACTATTCGTTAATTTATGATCCTTTTCGATGAGAATTAAATTCTTTGGATTTTGTTCTATAATTTTTTTAGTTAAATTTCCTGTTCCAGGACCAATTTCTATAACATCGTTATTATTTATCCCTGCTAAATCTATAATTTTATTTAAAATATTATTATCAATTAAAAAATTTTGCCCTAAAGATTTTTTTGGTCTAATCATTAATTTTATTTAAAAAATTAATAGCACTAATTAAACTTTGTGGATTTGCTCTATTTAAACCGACAATATTTCGAGCAGTTCCATGATCTGGAGATATTCTTATATACTTAAACCCTAATGTTAAGTTGATAGCATCGTATCCAAAAAGAGCTTTGAAAGGTCCTAAAACTTGATCATGATACATGCCAACAATTACATCATAATCAGCTATATTTTGTTTGCTGAAAGCTGAGTCAGCTGGAAATGGTCCATTAATATTTATTTTTAGTTTTCTCAATTTAATCACAGCAGGTCTAATGATTTTATTTTCGATTGATTTAATTTTATTTTCACTGTTATGAGGATTTAATCCCAAAATGGCTATTTTTGGTTTTTTTTTAAATAATTTTAAATAAAACTTATTAAGAGTAATTATTTTCTCTGTGATTAAATTTAATGTAATTTTTTTAGTTACATTTTTGATCTCAACATGTGTAGTTAAGGGAGAAACTGATAATTCATTATTATGAATCATCATAACTTCTTTATTTTTACATTTATTTTTCAAAGAAAGGTACTCAGTTACACCTAAATATTTGTTTGGAAAAATTTTTTTATCAATTGGAGCATTTATAAACCCATAAATTTTTTTTGTTTTCGCTAAATTGTGTGCAATGTTTAAACATTTAAAGACGTAGGTCTTCACGTCAGATGTATTAACGTCAAATATTGATTTAAATTTTAAAGGGACATCAAGTATAAAAAGTTTTTTCTCTTCTTTAAAATCTTCAAGTTTATTGATTTTAATTATTGGAATTGAAATACCCAGTTTAGAAATTTGTTTTGTGAGAAGAGAATAATTTCCAATAATAAATAAATTTCTCAGTTTGTTTTTTTTTATTTTCCATGCTTTAGATATAATTTCTGAGTTTATGCTATTTGGTTCTCCAGCAATGATCGCAATCAAGTTTTTCATAGAAATTTTAAAATGGCGTTATTTTCAAGATTTGAAAAATGGGATCTAGAAAATAAATTTAATTTATCTATTTTTTTCTTACTTAAGATTTTCTCTCTAATTATTTTTAACTCTTCTTCATTCTTATTTTCTTTGATTTTTTTAATTTCATTATCAACCTCTACAATATTTATATTTGTTTGATTTGAATAAATTTTAAAAATTAAAGTATTCCACAAAAGTTCTAATTTATAATTTTTTTCAAATACTTCGAAGCTTATATTATATTCTTTAAATATTTTCTTTAAACCATTTATGTCAGTATTTAAATTTTTCGCAGTAATTTCTATGTATTTTTTTAAATCTTCTCTGCTGTAGTTCTTAATTTTAAATTTATCAATTTCATTTTTTTTTATTGTTTTATTTATTAAATATTTTATAGCGTAATTTTTATTGTTATTAATATTTTCCTGATTAATCTCTATACCGTTGATTATTAGATTCGTCATTATTTGATTTTGAATATCTATGGTGGTTATCAATGATGATCCAACTTTGACTGCAATCGTATTGTTAATTGTTGATTCTAAGTTAGAAAAAATAAAACTACTTGTTAAAATAAAAAAAGATACAATTATTAAATTAAACTTTTTCATCTAGATAAGCTTGGGCTATTAATATCTGCAAATGGAATTATTGAAATTCTAAACATTAGTGAATTTGTTGGCTCAACATCTCTATCGGTATAGAACTCTCTTCGGTAAACTAATCCTGCTTTTAAACAATCATTTATATAATTATAACTTAAGTTATAAAATTCAGCAGAATCTTTTAAAAGATTTCTTTTTGTATTAATGCTTAATTCTGAAGAGTTGTTAATTTTAAAGTCGACACCACTTTGAACATATTCTTGGTTTCCAATATGATTTTTTTCTTGTAAATAACTTAGATTAAATTTTGCTTTATCAAATGTTAACTCTGATCCAACTTCATTATAGTTAAAATTTTTATATCCTTGGTCTATAGCAAAACTATAATTTAAATTTAATTTATTATTAATATTATACTCAGCTACACCAACAATATCTGAGAAATGTTGATCTAATGAACTACTCGCCGGAATATCCATATTTTCGTTTGCGCTAATAACTTGTCCAATTGACAATGAAAGTACTTCATCGCTAACTATATTTGACTTATCCAATCTGTTTTTTTTATATTCAAAACCAACAGAAGTACTTAAACCGGTCTCTATTTGATCAAAATCATTTATCTTATTTAAATTAAATAAATTTCCATAATTAAGCCTGCCATCATCTCTATTACGCATATGTCCAGGAGCGTACCTTAAAAGAAGTTTAGGAGTTAAAGAATAAAAATTTTTATTAATAATATCTTCTTTGTACAATCTAAGTTTAGTAAAAAAACCTAATGCTGGATGCACTTCAGAATTAATTTTGTCATTTTTATATTCTTTTGTTTTTTTTGTATCATAGTTTACAGTCTTAACTAATCCTTCAAAATAGTTTTCTAGCCCGAGTGAATTTAACCACTTATTAGACTCCCAATTAATATCATTAACAAATAAATTAGCTTGCTTATTAGTTTCATAATTTCTAAATTTCAAATTGGATTCAAGATTGAAAAAACCATATTTATCACTAGACAAAATATTTTTTTCTATATTTAGAGGTAATAAATATTCATTTCTTGAGTGTCCGATTTTTCCTGTATCTTCATAAAAAGCAGGTGTGAAGCCTAAGTAAAAATCTTTATATTGATAAGAAAAATCTAATTTGTTTTCTAATACCACTTTGTTTTTGTCTACTAAAGAACTTTTAATATCATGGACTTTAAAATAAGTATCGTTTGAAACTTTCTCTACATTTATTTCAAGGTTACTTTTTTTATCATTCTCATCTATTAAATTCATATTAAGATTAGAAAAAAAATGGGCACGAGCACCGTCTGATTTTTTCGTATTCTTTTTCTTGTAACCTGGGGTATAACTTGTGTCTACAATCAAGAATGTGTTTAAAAAATCCTGTCTATATTCACTTAAAAAAAGAGGATTTTCATTAGAGTAAAATTTTGGTGTTAAAGTAAGATCTTTATCCTTTGCAATATTCCAAAAATACGGTGTAGAAAAACCAGTTCCTAAAGAAGTGCTATTAGTGAGTGATGGCGCTAAAAGTCCCGACCTTCTTTTAACTGTAGGGTCAGGGTGTGAAAACTTTGGAGAGAAAAAAATTGGAAAATCATAAACTTTTAAAATAACATTATCATAGTAAATCGTTTTTTTTGCCAGGTCATGCTTAATTTTTTTTGATTGTAAAGTCCATGGGGGGCATTTGTTGTTATCTCTAATTTTGCAATATGTAAATATTCCCTTCTCAAACGTGTTTGTTTTTTCATTTAAAGACATGGTGTTTGCAAAAAAACGTGGATTATTATTAATCGTTTCTGACATTCCAGCTTGATTTAAAAAACCTTTTACATCTGAACCTATAATTTTTTTTTTATTTTCATCAATATAAATTTCAGAAAATTGATAATTATTATTATTTATGTCTTTTATTTTAATATTACCTTTTGAAAAAAAAATATTATTTAAAATAGAATAATTAAACATATCTACTAAAATATTATTTCCATCTTTATCTGTAATTTGAGTTTTATTTTCTGAATATATTAAATTTTTTTTATTATCAAAAATTACATCACTACTGGAAACTTCATAACCCCCAGAGGTTAAAATTTTTGTATCACCTTTTGTTTTAATAATTTCTTCCAGTTTATTATATTCTGCATATTCAGAAAAAAGTTTATTACCTTTTTCGTCAATAGAATTTACACTTCCTTCGAAAATGGTAATTTTATTTATATCATCATATTGTATTTTAGAAGACTTGATTTCTATTTCCTGCGCTACTAAATCTAAATTAAAAATCACAAAAACTAAAATTGAAATACAAAAAAAACTATTTTTCATTAATATGAATAACTCCAATCGTACAAAATAAACTAATTAATATTAAAGGCATCCAAACTGATAAAACTAAACTTATTTTTGCAGATTGCCCTAGAGCAAAAGAGAGATCTTTAAAATAGTATATAGCAACACAAGTTAATATAGATATCAATACATAGTAAAAATTTTGTTTTTGTTGTAAAGACCCGATAGTAAATATTGCTGCTAAAAATACCATTAAGAACAAAAAAATAGGTAGGACAATAAATTTATTAATTTTTTCATTTAGTTTTTTTTTTGAATATCCTTTTTCATTTAATTGGGAATAATTAAGAATTAAATATACAAAAGATATTGTGTTTAAATTTTTATATAAAGAATTAATTTTATTCAATGTGTGTTTAGTTTGAAATTCGTAATCTTCTAAAAAGGTGACAGAATCTTTCTTCACATCATAGAAATAAATTTTTTTCATTTTCCAGGGATTGTCAGTAATTAGTGCAGATTTAGATTCTAATCTACTTACTAATTTATGGTTATTATCAAATACAAAGACTGAAATTTTTTCTAAATATTCATCATTTAATTTTTCAGCATTTATAACTTTATAACCTAAGTCACCAACCTCTCTTATCCAAACTCCATTTTTATTTATCGAGATTAAGTGATCTATGTCAATGGAGTACTTGGCTTTTTCTGTCTCGTAATATTTAATAAGCTTAGAAGTGACTGGATTTACAACAAACAAAGTGAACAAACCTAATAAAAAAGAATAAATAGATAAAATAAAAATTATTCTTAGGTTTGAATAGCCAAAAACCTTTATTGACAGTAAATTTTTCGAAGATCTTAATTGTAGCAAGTAAACTACCGAAGATAAAAAAATTATGAAAGGTAGTAATTCTAGAATTAATGTAGGAACAAATGATAATGACAAGATTACAGGAAGTGCCAAATTTAAGTTTAAATTTTTAAGAAATTCAATTTCCTCAAATAGATTTAACACAACCCCCAAAGAGAGAAAAATTAAAATCGCATTAATAATAACTTTAGAGAATCCAAGAATTAAATATTTATTCATAATATTATTCATTGTGATATTTTTTCAGTAAGTATTTTTTTTAGTAGGTAGATATAAAGTAGAAAAGACAGAACTATAGGTAAGACATAGTAAGAAATAACTACTAATAAAGAAGACCCAGTGTATTTTAAAAGAATTTCAGCGGCAATTAACACCATAAAAGACAATATAAAAAGTATGTATTTTTTTAAAAAATTATATTTTTTTTCTTTTTTGTGTAGCAGTAAAAAAGAAACTATTGTTGTAATTAATGTAATGTACAAAGGCGTCCCCATACGCCTAGAAAGATTTTGCACCACTTCACTTTTATATTTTGGATCTAAACACTTAGTAGGGGTTAAATTGTTATTCTGATTAAAGAGACAATTAGTTAATAAACCACTTGAAGTTTCTTGTATTTTTGTTTGCACAATTGTTCTTGTCGAAATGTTAGCCAAGCTTAATTCATTCTTTTTAAATTGAAAATTTTTGAATTCATTATTTTCGTTTAAAACTTGTACTGTTCCATTAAATAAAATTAATTTATCACCATCTATAAAACCTTTTTCTGCTATTATGGTTGTATTTATTTTACCAGCCTCATCTACTGCAATAGTGCTTATATTTCCACTTACATCCTTAATAAAAATATTTAATAATTCATTATTAGTATTTTTTGAATCTATGTAAAAAGTTATACCTTTAAAATTGTCATTAAATTCCTTCGATTTTATAACTGAATTAATTTGGAGTGATTCTGTATTGCTCATAAGAAATCTTGCCTTATTTAACAAGAAAGGATTAACAAACAAAGATAATATAAGCTGAAACAAAGTTAAAACAAAAGCGGTAAATAAAAAAAAATTAGCAATTTTTATTTTACTTAATCCTGAAGTCCACAATATTAACAATTCTTGTTGGTTTTCAAACTTTATAATGGAAACGGTCAAAGACAAAAGAAAGGCCAATGGTACAAAACGGGTTATAATAGTTGTGATGTTTAGTGCTGAGTATTTTAGATAGGTATTTAAGCTATGCCCATCCTCAACTATTAGATCTAAAAAATTAACAGCCCTTACAACCCAAGCTATCGCCGCAAATGTTAATAGAATAGTTATAAAGTTTTTGAAAATTTCACTCGACAGATACTTATAGATTTTGTTTTTAAGCATTAAAATTTGAGGTATATAACTAATGGAACTTTAGTTAAAACTCAACCTATGATAGTGAACAATAACAAATTTTCCATTGAAAACTGATAAATTAATACCTATATACCATCCAACTCTACTAAGAAGATGTTTAAAAAATTATGTCTATTAAAATAAACTATTCAAAAAAAACAATAGGTAAATCTTCAAATAATCTTGTCTTATTTACTGACGATAAATTCAATATTACCAACTTAAAAAAATATATCCCTAACGCTGAATTCTATTACATAAATGACTTGTTAAAAACAA
>Ga0209830_10000401_pt1 | contig 45401 bp, 55 predicted proteins | sample ArcticOcean_MG_C_12_FD_187439 | JGI IMG/M metagenome (GOLD analysis project Ga0209830, IMG submission 187439) | Marine microbial communities from western Arctic Ocean - ArcticOcean_MG_CB8_130 (SPAdes) (version 2) | ecosystem: Environmental > Aquatic > Marine > Oceanic | place: Arctic Ocean...
TTTTATTGTTTAAATTTTTAAGTGTAAAGAAATTTAAAAATTTTAAGGAAGACTTCACCAAAAGTTTTTTTTTAAAATTAAATAAAAAAAAACAATTATCTCAATTAGAATAATTTCTATGTGGGCCCTTAGCTCAGTTGGTAGAGCAATTCCCTTTTAAGGAATGGGTCGATGGTTCGAGTCCATCAGGGCTCACCAAAAAATTTCTAAGAAGTAGCTATTGGTGGATAATCTATAATTATCTCACTTTCCCAATTAGTAAGATTTTTAATTCTTGTATCTGAAGAGGGGTGGGTACTCATAAATTCTGAAATCTCTTTACCTTTTTTTGATGCCTTCATTCTTTTCCAGAGCTCTTTAGTTTCTCTTATGTCGTAACCTGATAATGATGAAAAAATCATTCCTAGATAATCAGCTTCACTTTCTTGAGTTCTGCTAAATGGATTCATTATACCTATTTGTGATAACAGGCCAACTGTATTCATACCAGTAACTCTATTGACCTGAGATAATTTTCCACCAGTAAAAATATCAATTAATTGAGTACCAGTATTTAGTATTACACCTCGGCTAGCTCTTTCTACGGAGTGCTTGGCAACTGCGTGAGCAATTTCATGACCCATTACTGCAGCTAGGCCATTTGTATTTTTAGTAACATCTAAAATACCTGTATAGACAGCAATTTTCCCACCAGGCATACACCACGCATTTTTAACTTTTTTATTATCTATAAGTATATATTCCCAATCAAAACCTGTCGTGGGGTCTTCAATGTTAGATTTTAAAAAATACTCTGATATAGAATCTTCCATTCTTTTTCCTATATTCTTGATAAGATTAAGTGTCTTTTTATCATCACTCATTTTCTCTTTTTCTTTAACCTTTTCGTAAATTGCTGCTGCTTGGGCATTCAATTTAGCTTCAGGAATTATTTTAAATTGCCTCCTCTCAGTAATAGGAGCCGTTGAACAACCATTAATCATGATGCCACAACAGCCGCAACCCACATAATTTAAAAATTTTCTTCTATCCATTTTAATAAATTTTGATATTTATATATGAATACAAACTTATATGAATTTAAACAATACAATTTTATTGGTACTTTTTATTTTTGCAGTCATATTTGTTATATACTCAAGTTATTACTAAAATTTTATGATTAAAAAGAAAAAAAAATCTATAGCTTTAAAATTAAGAAACTACTTTTTTACTGGTGTTATTGTCTTAATTCCTATTGGTTTTACTTTGTACTTAAGCAAATTTTTAATAAATTTTTCAGCCAAACTTGTGCCCTCTGGTTTAAATCCAAACACCTATCTTCCTTATTCAATTCCAGGCGTAGAAATTTTTTTAACTATTATTTTTATAACAATTGTAGGTGGCTTATCTCTTTCTTTTTTAGGAAAAAAATTTTTACAAATAATTGATGATTTATTTAAGAGAATACCGATATTAAGAACAATTTATTCAGCCTTAGGACAGATGACAGATTCATTCAGAAATCAAGAAAGTACTAGAAAAAGTGTTGTTTTAATAGAATATCCGAGAAAGGATACTTGGGCAGTTGGTTTTGCTACCAAAAAAAATGAAGGTGAGATTAAGAATAAAACTAATAGAGAGTTGATAAATGTTTTTGTACCAACGACACCTAATCCAACCAGTGGTTTTTTATTGATGTTTCCTAAAGAAGACTTAATTTATTTAGACATGACATTTGAAGAGGCTTCAAAATTCATAGTATCTGCTGGAACATCTAATCCAAAAAATTAAACTATATCGTTAATTATATCAGCTTGATCATATAGTTTTAATAAAGTTCTGTATTTTTCAATATTAGAATTTTCTTTTTCAATTAATCTAATTTCTTTTTCAGCTAATAGAAATAAATCTTCATTCTGAACAGGATCTGCTAGACGAAAGTTCTTCACACCACTTTGTTTAAACCCTAGTAAATCACCAAATCCTCTTAATTTCATGTCCTCTTCTGATATTTCAAAACCATCATTTGAATTCTTTAAGATATTAATTCTTTTTTTTGCATTAACACTTAAGTTAGATTTAAACATCAATATGCAGCTTGCCTGTTTAGTACCACGACCAACTCTACCTCTTAATTGATGCAATTGAGATAATCCAAATTTATTTGCATTTTCAATTATTATTACATTTGCATTAGGAAAATCTATACCTACCTCAATAATTGTAGTTGATACCAAAATTGAATATTCTTTGTTTAAAAATTTATTTAATATTATCTCTTTTTCATCATTATCAATTTTTCCATGAAGTAGAGCCACCTTGTTAGGAAAAAGCTTTTCTAAGAATTTGTGTTTATTAACAGATGACTGGTGATCTAATTTTTTAGATTCTTCAATTAAAGGACATACCCAAAAGACTTGATTGCCTTCTTTAATTTCTTTTTTAACAAAATTTAAAACATCATCTATTTTATTTTCCAATTTACTATAGGTTTTGACCTCTTTTCTATTGCTTGGTTTTTCTTTTATTATAGAGACGTCCATATCTCCATAAACTGACATCGTTAAAGTACGAGGTATAGGTGTTGCCGACATTAGTAGGACGTCGCAATTATCACCACCCTTATCAGATAAGAGCTTTCTTTGCCTCACTCCAAATTTATGTTGTTCATCAATTATAATATAACCCAACCTTGCAAAAATTATTTTTTTTTGAAAAATAGCATGTGTACCAAAAACCATTTGAGTTTTATTGTCATTTAAGCTTTTAATAATTCTTTTTTTTTCAATATTTTCACATTTACTTGATAATAACTCTATAGAAATATTTTTAGGAAATAATTTTTTAGCAAGATTATAGTGTTGTCTAGCTAAAATTTCAGTAGGGGCCATTAAGGCAACTTGAAAATTAGAACTTATAACATTTAATGCTGAAATTAATGAAACTATGGTTTTGCCACTACCTACATCACCCTGCAAGAGTCTAAACATTTTACTTTTAGACAGTAAATCTTCATTTATATCCATCAAGGATCTTTGCTGATCATTTGTAAGTTTAAAGTTAAGCTTATTAGTGATTTCTTTGTAAGACTTATTATCAAATTTTTTTGAAGTTTTTTTAATCTTTTTTATTTTTTTTCTTATCTCAGAATTTACTAAAAAAGATGCTAGTATCTCATCATAAGCTAATCTTTTATAAAAATTTGATTTGTAATTGTCTATATTTTTAGGATCATGTAATTTAATAATTGAGCTATTCCAACTTTCATTATCAAATTTTTTTAGAATACTTTTGTTATGCCATTCATCTAAAGTTGGTAGGTTTTTTAATATTTGATTAATAATCTTATTGTAAATTTTTTCTGTAATGCCATCTGTTAATGAATATTTGTTATGAATTACTTCTATTAATGAACTATCTTTAGAAACGTAGGTTGGATTTGTAATTTGATATCCCCCATTATAAGAACCAATTTTTCCACTTATACTAACTTGTTCATTTAAGGGTAAGATTTTCCTTACATAGCCCTCATAACTATTAAAAAAAATACAATCAATTTTACCTGTTTCATCTTCACAATTCACTTTATTGGGTAAATTTCTTATTCTTGGAAAGTTATATTTTATAGGAAATATTTTTATAGTTTGGACTTCTCCAATTTTAAGATCACAAATATTACTAGTTAAGCTCCTATCTGTGTATGACTTGGGTAATTTCCAGAGTAGATCAAAAATATTATTGACTTTTTTCTTTTTCAAAATTTCCATAGTTTTTTTACCAACACCACTTAATTTTGTTAAATCTGATAATAAATAATCATAATTATTTATATTTTCCATGATAAATCTAATATATTAAATTTTATCATGATTAATATAACGAATTTAAAAAAAAAAATTATCTATAGGTCTAATTATAGAGGAACAAAAGAAATGGATAAATTGCTAGGATCTTTTACCAAAATATATATCAACTTATTAAATGAAGACGAGTTACAAAATTTATCTAATTTATTAGATTGTGATGATGAAAATCTATATAAATTCAATCAAGGCCGTGAGACAACAATTAAAATTGATTCTAATCCTGTAACTGATCTTTTTAAAAATTATGTTTACGTATGTGATTAATGGCGGAGAGACTGAGATTCGAACTCAGGAAAGAGTTGCCCCTTTGCCGGTTTTCAAGACCGGTGCATTCAACCGCTCTGCCATCTCTCCGTTAGTGAGTGTTTTAACGATCAATCATAAATTTTCAACTTAAAATATCAATTTATCTTTATTGAAAAGCTGTCTCGTACTAGTTTAGTACTAGTTTCATCCTATAAAATCCTAGAATATTAAGATAAAGTTTATTTGATGAAACGAAATGGTTTTACTTTAATTGAGCTCTTAGTCGTAGTAGCCATCATCGGTATTCTTGCTGCAGTAGGTGTGGTTGCTTATAATGGGTATACGAGTGCTGCTAAAGAAAGTGTCTGTAAAGATAACCATAATAGAATTAAAAAACTTATAGTTGAGAAAAAAACCTTCTGTGAACTTGATAGCACAATTCCCCTAAGAGGATCTTATTCAAGCTATAAGATGGGTGCTGAATATAATTTTAATTGCTCAAGTAACTTTTCGACACTTGCAAATGCTATTACGAGCCACTTAACTAACTTTCTAAGAAACCCATATAATCCTAAAGCTCATTGGGGGTATAGTATGATTGGGAACAGCGGTTCTCCAACTAGTTCTAATATGGGTGAAACATTTGTTTTTGCACCTGATAGTAATACATTTAGAATAAGGACTTATTGCAAAGATAAGGTTATTGAAGATATAATTTCAATGAATTAATGAAAAATCAAAACTTCAATAAAGGTGTAGCTTTAACTGCCCTAGGATCCTTTTGGTGGGGCGTAATAGGAGTTATTTATTTTAAATATGTATCTTTTACTGGATCATATGAAGTTGTGATTCATCGTTGTGTTTGGACATCTGCAGTCTTATTAATATCAACGTCTTATTTTTCTAAGTGGGGTATATTTTTTAATATTATCACAAACAAGAGTAAACTTATTTGGTTATTTTTTTCAAGTTTATTAATATTCATAAATTGGGCTACTTGGATATATGCACTTGGTACCAATAGAATTATTGATGCAAGTTTTGGATATTTCATAATGCCAATATTAAGTGTTTTTTTGGGATATGTTTTTTATAAAGAAGAGATTAATAGGAGAAGAGGTATTTCTATCTTATTAGTTTTGATCTCAATAGTATTTCTTTTAATCTTTAACTTTAGTTCAATCCCATGGGTTGGAATAATTGTTGCACTTAGTTGGGGTTTTTACAACCTGTTAAGAAAAAAAGTTAATGTTGATACAGATGTAGGGTTGTTAATTGAGAGTCTTTTTATATTACCATTTGCTCTATTTGCATTTTATGTAATTTTTCAGAATAACTTAAATTACTTCAGTACTAATAATCCGTCATTAATGTTAATATTGATGATGGCTGGCCCTATGACAGTAATACCATTATTTTTATATGTCAGGGGGGTTGAGCTCTGTGGTCTTGGACCTACTGGGATGATTTTTTATATTACACCAACATTTCAATTCCTACTTGGTTTTTTTTACTATAATGAAGAATTTTCACTTGAAAAATCATTAAGTTTCATTTTAATATGGATTGCTGTGATTATTTATCTTAAAGATTTGTATGAAAACAATTAAAATTTTTATAACCATCATAATAGCAGCATTCTTTCACTTGCCAGTAAATGCTGGGGACTCCGGATTTAATGAATGGTTAAAAAATTTTAGAGTTTATGCTTTAAAAAAAGATATTTCTGAATCTACATATGACAATGCAATGTCTAACGTTGTATTTTTACCAAAGGTTTTAAAATATGATCGATTTCAACCTGAATTTTATGAAGACACAAAAACTTATATATCCAAAAGAACTTCCAAACAAAAAATTAAGCAAGGTCTTAATCTTCATACTAAAAATATAGATTTTATAGACTCTATAGACAAAAAATTTTCAGTGGAAAAAAGTTTATTACTTGCATTAATGGGTATAGAAACTAATTTTGGAACTTATGTTGGTAAAATGGATATATTATCATCATTAGCAACACTTAGTTTTGATAAAAGAAGATCAGAATTTTTTACAAATGAATTAATTACGATACTTCAGCTTGTAGAGGCAGGAACTATAGATTATAAAATTTTATATGGTTCGTGGGCTGGTGCATTTGGAAATTTTCAATTCATGCCTACCACGATAGATATGTATGCTATTGATTATGATAAAAATGATATAATAGAATTAAAGTCGATAGAGGATTCTTTTGCATCCGCAGCAAATTATATTAATAAAATTGGGTGGAAGAAGAATGAACCCTGTTTCATAAAAGTTAAATTAACAGCCAACATACCAAAGAAATTTTTAAATACGTCTGCAAAAAAAATTCATAACAAAAATAAATTTCAGAAATTAAAGAAATATATAATTAACTATAATAATATTGACATCGATAACTCTCTTGTTGGGGCCATTATAACACCTGATAAAGATATCATACCTAATTCTGATAATTTAGAACCTGCTTTTATAGTTTTTGAAAATTATGAAAAAATATTACAATGGAATAGATCACTAAGATTTGCCTTGGCTGTTTGTACTTTAAAAGAAAAATTTGAGAATGAACTATAAAAATTTTTTATTAGCAGTTATTTTTTTATTATTTTCAAATTGCGCTACTAACAATCTTTCGGTAAATAAAAAAAATACTATTATTAATAATAGCTATTCAAACACAGGTTTTACTTTAGTTTTTAATCAAAAAGATTATGAGGACGGCTTAATTGATAAAAAAATTGATGAACGTAGCCTAGTAATATTTCAAAAAAATTTAAAAACCAATACTCCTATCAAAATTACAAATATGTTAAATAATAAGTCTTTAATAGCCAAAGTAGGAAAGGCCTCCAACTATCCAATATTTAATAATTCTGTAATATCATTAAGAATAGCTAATGAATTAGATTTAAATCACGATGAGCCTTATATTGAGATTTTAGAGATATCAAAAAACTCAGTGTTTGTTGCAAAAAAAGCTAAGACATTTGATGAAGAAAAAAATGTTGCCAAAAAGGTGCCTGTTAAAACCATTTCTATTAAAGATTTAAATAAAACTATTAACGATAATAATAAAATTTTAAAAATTAAATTCTCATATGAAATTAAAATTGCAGATTTTTTTTACAATGCTACTGCAAAATTAATGGTTGACAGAATCGTTAATGAAACTGGAGTGAGAAATTCAAAAATTAAAAAGATTAATAAAGAAAAATATAGGGTATTCTTAGGTCCCTTTAATAACATTAATTCTCTACAAAAATCATATAATGCTATAAGCATACTAGAATTTGAAAATATTGAAATTATACGAAATGATTAAAATAAAAATATTAACTCTAATAGGTATTATAGCTTTATCAATTAATGCTAATGCTGCATTTGATATAAATGCAAGGACAGCTATTTTGCAAGATTACTATTCTGGAGAGATTTTATTTGAAAAAGAAGCCGACAAGTCTATCTATCCTGCTTCTATGACAAAAATTATGACGGCCATTGTTGTTTTTGATTTAATTAAAAGTGGAGATTTAGATATGAATGATAAGTTTATTATATCTGAAAATGCTTGGCGACTCTCTTCTGCTGGTTACTCTTCAATGTTTATAATGGTTGGAGATGAAGTTAGTGTTGAAAATTTGTTAAAAGGAATAATTATTGCATCAGGTAATGACGCGTGTGTGGCCTTAGCAGAAGGTATTGCTGGAACAGAAGATGAGTTCGCCTTACTAATGACAGCAAAAGCCATAGAGATTGGTATGGAAAATACTAATTTTGCAAATTCTTCAGGAATAAATAATACTGAAAATAATTCAACTGTTAGAGACATTATGATTATGTCAAGATATCTTATTAAAAACTATCCAACTGAGTATGAAATTTTTTCTGAAAAAGAATTTACGTGGGATAGAACTGGTGGTGACCCAATAACTCAAGGCAATAGAAACCCACTTTTATATAAAAACTTTGGAGCTGATGGTATTAAAACTGGGTATTTGGCAGTTGAAAAATATTCATTAGCCTCATCTGTCTTTAGGAATGGTAGAAGACTTATTGCAGTAGGTAGTGGCTTTAACACAAAAAAAGAAAGATCTAATGAAAGTGCTAAACTATTAACTTGGGGCTTAACAAATTTCGATTTAATTGAAATTGCCAAATCTAATATACCTATTGAAAATGCTGAAGTTTGGTTGGGAAAGAAAGATCTTGTAAAAACATATGTGAAAGTTGATGTTTATAAGACGATACCAAAAGCAAAAAAGAAATATCTAAAAGTATCAATTAATTACAATGGACCAATTGAAGCGCCAATTAAAAAAGACGACATTCTAGGTAAATTAAAGGTTACTTATAAAAATGAAATTGTTAAGGAGTATGATCTGCTTGCTTTTGAAGATGTAAAAAAATTAAATATTTTTTCTAGATTGTTTCAATCTATTAATTTCTTAATTTGGGGCGATGTCTAAAAAGCCACTTATTGTTTTTGAGGGCATTGAAGGGAGTGGCAAATCACATCATATAAATAATGTAGCAAACTACCTAACTAAAATAAAAAAAAAATTTATCAAAATTAGAGAACCAGGTGGCAACAAAAACTCTGAAAAAATTCGAGACCTAATACTTAATAATAAGTCAACTTTCAATAAGAATACTGATTTATTATTATATTTATCAGCTAGAAGTGAGAATATTGATCTTATTAAAAGAAATTATGGTAAAAAGATTATATTGATCGATAGATTTGTAGACTCAACTTTAGCTTATCAACACTATGGCATGGGTGTTAATATTGATTTTATTAAAAGTATTAATGACTTTTTATTAAAAGGTATCACTATTGATTTTACTTTTTTAAATTTAGTTACACTAAAAAATATGAAAACAAGACTTCTTAAAAGAAAAAAACTTAACAGATACGATCAATTTAGTTCAGGTTTTTATAAGAAAGTGCAAAATGGCTTTATTAAAATTCTCAAAAAAAATCCTAAAAATTATATGAAAATTGATTCAAATATGAATATTAATGATAATCAAAATATAATATTAAATAAAATTAATGAATTAATATAATAATGCACTTAGGCCCATCAGAAAATAAACATCTTTTAGAAATGAGTCCTTTTTTTAATGAAATCATTAATTTACATAATCAAAAAAGAATGCCTAATAAAATTTTACTGTCTGGAAAAAAAGGTTTAGGAAAATCAACATTGGCTTACCATGTGATAAATTTTATTTTATCAGAAAATGAAGATTATAAATACGATATTAAAGAATTCAAAATTCATAATGAAAATAAATCTTACAAATTAGTTCAAAATCATTCACATCCTAATTTTCATTTAATTGACTTAGTTGAAGAAAAAAAAAATATCGATGTGGCTCAAATACGCAATATGATAACTTACACTAATAAATCTTGTTTTAATAATATGCCGAGGTTAATTCTTATTGATAATATCGAAAGCTTAAATAAAAACTCTGTTAATGCATTATTGAAGGTAATCGAGGAGCCAAAAGATGGAATTTTTTTTATCTTAATAAATAATAATGAAAAAAAAATTTTGCCTACATTAAAATCAAGATGTTTGACTTTTAAAATAAACCTTACATTTAATCAATCAATTGATATAGCTAAACTTTTACTCAACAAAAATATCTCAGATAATATTAATCCTGATATTTTGAATTATTATATTACACCAGGAGAAATTATAAACTTGGTTAATTTAGCTGATGAGAAAAAGATAAACTTATTGGAGCATGATTTAGAAAGCTTATTAAAATTATTAATTGACAATGAATATTATAAAAAAAATATAATTATAAAAAAAATGATTATCAATTTTATTGAATTATTTTTTTTAAAAAAATACAAATTAACTAATGCAAAAAATTCTCTATTAAATTTCTACCATGATTTCCTTAAAAGGATTGATGTGGTTGAAAAATTTAATTTAGATGAAGAAAGTTTATTTCTAGAGTTTAAATCTAAATTATTACATGAATAAAAATTATTATATAACAACACCAATATATTATCCTTCTGCAAAGCCACATATGGGGCATGCCTATACTAGTATAATTGCTGATTTTTTTGCAAGATTTAAACGTATTGATGGTTATAATGTTCATTTTCTAACAGGTACAGATGAACATGGTTTAAAAATTCAAAGAGCTGCAGAAAAAAATAACACAGATCCATTTATTTTTTGTAATGAGATTAGTCAAACATTTAGAGATTTATCAAAAATATTAAATCTTTCTAATACAGATTTTATACGAACCACAGAAGATAGGCATAAAAAAACAGTTCAGCATATTTGGTCTGAGTTAAAGAAAAATGATAATATTTATTTATCAAAATACTCTGGTTGGTATTCTGTTTCTGATGAAGCATTTTATAATGAAGATGAAATTAATGAAAAAGATGGAGTTAAAATAGCAATTTCTTCAGGTTCAGTTGTTGAATGGATTGAAGAGGAGTCATATTTTTTTAGATTATCAAAATGGCAAGATAAACTAATAGCTTACTATGAAAAAAATCCCGACTTTATTTCACCTAAATCTAGAAAAAATGAGGTTGTTAATTTTGTAAAAGGTGGTCTCAAAGATTTATCTATTAGTAGGCAGGCTTTTTCATGGGGAATTAAAGTTCCAGATAATCCAGATCATGTTATTTACGTTTGGCTTGATGCTTTAACGAATTATATCAGTGCTCTTAATTACCCAGATATTAATGATGAGTTATTTAAAAAATTTTGGCCAGCAACAGTACACTTGATTGGCAAAGACATTTTAAGATTTCATGCTGTTTATTGGCCAGCTTTTCTAATGGCTGCTAAAATTCCTTTACCAGAAAAAGTATTTGGACATGGGTGGATATTGTCTGGAGACGAAAAAATGTCTAAATCTAAAGGAAATATTTTAGATCCTTTAGATATAATTGAAACCTATGGACTAGATCCTTTAAGATATTACCTAATAAAAGAAGTTTCATTTGGTAATGACGGAAATATTTCTCAAGATAAATTAGAGGATTGTATTAATAGTGACCTTGCAAATAATTATGGAAACTTATGTCAAAGAGTTACTGCATTTGCAGAAAAAAATTGTGCTTTAAAGATTCCCTCAAATAAAAAACTCAATAATGAAGATTATATAATTTTAGATAAATTTACGCAAAATTTATCAAAATTAAGAAATGAAATTGATAAACAAAATATTAATTTTTATATAGATTTTATTGTTAATGCTTTATTTGATGCTAATAAATATTTTAATGATCAAGAGCCCTGGAAAAAAAAGAATGATAAGGAAAGATTAAATTCTATTGTTTATACTGCTCTTGAAATAATTAGAAAAATTTCGTTTATGCTCTATCCAATTATCCCTGACACGATAGAAAAAGCTCTAAAAATTTTTAACCTTAAACCTATTAATGTTATTTTTGAGTCAATCGCTCTTCATACTTCATTAAAGCCTGGAGATGATATCAATAAAATTGATATTTTATTTAAAAAGATAGAAAAAAAAAATGATTGATTCACACTGTCATTTGGATCATGAACCTCTATGTTCAAACATCAGTGATGTTATTAAAAGATCAAAAGATATAGGTCTCCAAAAATTATTAACTATAAGTACTACATTAGCTAGTTTTGAAAAAATAAAAGATTTGGTAAATATTGATCCTATAATCTTTGGAACGTTTGGAATACATCCGCACGAAACTGAGACTAATCTCGTCAATACAGAAACATTAATTAAAACTATAACTAAATTTAAAAAAATTATTGGTGTTGGTGAGACTGGTTTAGATTTTTTTTATAAACATAGTAACAAAGAAAGACAAATTCAAAGCTTTAAAGATCATATAGAGGCCTCCATTGAGCTTAGAATACCAATTATAATTCATTCAAGAAATGCGGAAGAGGAAACTTTTAATATACTTAATTCATATAGAGATAAGAACTTAAAAATATTAATGCATTGCTTTACTGGTTCATACGAATTCTCTCAAAAACTTTTATCTCTAGGAGCTTTTTTTTCAGCCAGTGGAATAATTACATTCAAAAATAGTATTGATCTTCAAAATACTTTTAAAACTATTCCATTAGATAAATTACTTATTGAAACAGATAGTCCTTTCTTGGCTCCGATACCCATGCGTGGAAAAAAAAATGAACCGAGTTTTATAAAATATACCTTAGAAAAATTATCCACTATTAAAGAAAAGGCACCTGATGACATGAGTAAAATAACTAGTAATAATTTTAATTTATTATTCAGCGTTTAAATTATTGTTTATGTCTATAAAATTTATTATCTTAGGTAGTGGTAGTTCCATGGGTGTACCTAGAGCTGATGGTTATTCTGGTGCGTGTGATTTAAATAATAAAAAAAATCATCGATCTAGATGTTCAGCGTTAATCAAGTTTAATAATGAAAATATTCTAATAGATACATCACCAGATTTAAGACAACAATTATTAAAAAATAAGATTAAAACTATTAATAAAGTTTTTTACACACATCCACATGCGGATCAGACACATGGTATAAATGATTTACGAGCTTTTTTTTTAATAAATAAAAAACCAATTCATGTTTTTGCTAATAAAGAAACAGCCAATTATTTAATCACAACATTTAGATACTGTTTTCATTCGTCTTATGACTATCCATCAATATTAAAATTAGTTAGATTAAGAAAAAATCATACATTTAGAAAAAAAAACAAAAAAATTATAATTGAATCCATAAACGTTGAACATGGGAAAATTGATAGTTTGTGTTATTTAATTAACAAAAAACTTGCGTATGCTAGTGACATAAGTTTGTTTTATAAAAGAGATATGAAGAAGTTAATGAAACTAGATTATCTTATTATTGATTGTCTTTGGCACAAAAGTCACTCTTCACATTTTAATTTAAATCAAGTTTTAGATCTTGTTAAAGTTCTCAAACCAAAAAAAACTATTTTAACAAATATGCATACAGATTTAGATTATAAAGTTCTTAAGAAAATTTTACCAAAGAATATAGTACCTGGATTTGATGGGATGACAGTTAATTTATAAAATTAATTCAATCTCATTAATTATTTTTTTTGAGAGAGGTGTTATAAATGAATTGAAAGTATCTTGTACTTTTCCTTCTTTATTAATCAATATTTTATGAAAATTCCATTTTGGAACTGTAGAACTCCCATAATTATCTTTAGCCCATTTATATAATTGATGGGCTTTATCACCTTTTACGTCGACTTTATCTGTCATAGGAAATGTAATATTAAAATTAGTTTCACAAAAGTCTTTAATTTCTTTATTTGTTCCTGGTTCCTGTCCACCAAATTGATTGGAAGGTATGCCGACCACCACTAGGCCTTGGCCTTTGTATTTTTCATATAGAATTTGAAGATCACTATATTGTTTAGTAAAACCACATTTACTGGCCACATTTACAAGAAGAACTGTTTTTCCTTTAAGCTGAGTTAAATCTAATTCTTCTCCATTTATATTCTTAATATTCAGTTCAAAGAATAGTTTTTCATATTTTGCATCGACTTTATTAAAAAAAGAAAACATAATAATAAATATTATTAACACTAAATAATTTTTATTTACCATGATTTATTTTTTAGTAGCTATTGAAAGGGTGAAATATCCAACTATTGTTGACAAAAGAGATCCTGCTAAAACACCAATCTTAACACCATCTATATACTGTGTACTTTCAGCAAACGCTAGGTTGCCAACAAATAAACTCATTGTAAAACCAATTCCTGTTAAAATAGAAACTCCATATAAGCTAAACCAACTTGAATTGTCAGGCATTTGCGCAACTCCAAATTTAACAGCAAAAAAAGAAAAAAACATAACTCCGACTTGTTTTCCAACAAATAAACCCAAGAGTATCCCAAGAGGTACAGGCATCATTAATGAGGATAGTGTTAAGCCCTCTAAAGAAACACCAGCATTAGCAAAAGCAAATAAAGGCATAATCATAAATGCCACATAAGGACTTATTATGTGCTCTATTTTTATTAATAAGGAAAAGTCTTTATGTTTGATTCTATGTGGTATTGTTGACGCGAGAAGAACACCAGCTATTGTAGCATGAATTCCAGATTTATAAGTAAAGAACCACATAAAAATTCCAACAAATAAATAGGGTAGAAATTTCTTAATCCCAAGTTTATTTAGTATTAATAGAAATATGTATGAAATCAAAATTAGGCTTAGATAACTGATACTGAGGTCTCCCGAATAGAAAAAAGCAATAATTAAAATTGCACCAAGATCATCAATAATTGCCAAGGCTGTTAAAAAAATTTTTAAAGACATGGGTACTCTAGATCCTAATAATGATAAAATCCCTAAAGAAAATGCAATATCAGTTGCAGACGGAATAGCCCAACCATTTAGTGTTTCGGGATTTCTAAAATTAATAATCACATAAAAAAGAGCAGGGACAACCATGCCACCAACAGCAGCAATTATTGGGAGCATTGCTTTTTTTAAATTAGAAAGCTCACCTTGAATAAATTCTCTTTTAATTTCTAAAGTTACAAAAAAGAAAAAAACTGCCATAAGCAAATCATTAATCCAATGATGTACAGAGAGTTTTAATCCAAAGTCATTAATGCCAATAAAAATATATTGCTCTAATGTATTAAAATAAAATCCACTGAAATTAGAGTTACTAATAATTAATGCAATTATAGCAGCTATTAAAAGGATAAGACCACTAGCTGCTTCTAACTGAAAAAACCATTTAAAAGGCTTTGATAAATTTTTAATCATGTGTTTATTTAATCAAATCTTCAAAAAATAATCCAATATCTTTAATGCTTTCATATAAATTGTAAAGTAAAAATTCAATATTAGGAAAAATCACACTTATTGGAACCTTGAAAGTATCTATCAATACAATCAGTGCTATAAAAGATATTATAAATACGATTATTATATTTAGAATATTAAATTTTTTTTTTTTATTTTTTTGTTTTTCTATATTAATTTTAGTAAAGGTTTTAAATTTAAAAGTATCATTATTAGTTTCATATATCTGTATTTCAGGCTCCTTATTAATTAAAATTTCTTCATCAACTAAATTACCCTTAATGTTGATATCATCTTTTTCTTCAGTCGAGGGACTATGAAGAGTATTAGTTGTGTTAGATAATTCTTTTTTAACCCCATTATTTGAAATTACATCTTTAAAAAACCATCTATGATTACAACTACTACATTCTAGTAATCTTCCTTTTTCAGGTATCAAACGATCATCAATATCAAATTTTTTATTACATTTTAGACAAGCAATGATCATGGTTTTTATATACCAGATTCATTTAAAAAAACCTTATTTAGATATTCTTTATCCTTTGAAATTAACAATATCTAATGTATTAGTACCTCAATCGGGGCGTAGCGCAGCCTGGTAGCGCATCTGGTTTGGGACCAGAGGGTCGCAGGTTCAAATCCTGCCGCCCCGACCATAATTATGAATAAAGCTAAAATTTACATACCAACAAAGAGCTCAATGCAATCTGGCTTGGGTAAGGCTGACAAGTGGCTCATAAAATTTAAAACTAAAGACACTGGTATTAACCCGTTAATGGGCTGGGAAACAAGTTCAGATACATTATCTGAATTGAATTTAGAATTTTCAACTAAAGATCTAGCAATAGAATATGCAAAAAAAAATAAGATTGATTTTGAGGTTATTGAACCACAAAAAAGAAAAACTGTAAAAAAATCATACGCTGATAATTTTTTAAAATAATTTTAATGTTTAGATTCTTTACTCAAAAAAAATGGCAACTATGGGCTTGGCTAGGTTCATTTGTAATTTTATCATCATTGTGGGTTCAAGTAAAAATTGATGTAAAAATAAATGAATGGTTTGGTGTGTTTTACGATATGATTCAAAAAGCGCTTGCTTCACCGAATGCTATTACAATTGATGAATACTGGAGTAATTTAGCTTCTTTTATTACACTAGCTGGAATATATATAGCTCTTTACGTTGCAATAAGTTTTTTTACAGCACATTTCTTGTTTAGATGGAGAACTGCAATGGTGGAATGGTATCATTCTGTTTATGATAAAGCTCGTAAAATAGAAGGTGCCTCACAAAGGGTTCAAGAAGATACGATTAAGTTTACACGTATTATGGAATCTTTAGGTACAAGTTTTATTGAATCAGTTATGGTGTTGATACAGTTCACTCCCATACTATTAGGATTATCAGTGGGTATACCAATTTTCTTTTTTGGTGATTGGCAATATGGATTAATAACAGGTGCATTAGTTTGGACTTTGGGTGGTACGGCGTTCTTGATAGGATTAGGATGGATATTACGTCTAGTTGGAGTTGAATATGATCTTCAAAAAAAAGAGGCTGCCTATAGAAAAATACTAGTAGTGGCTGAAGATGACAGTAACGTTAGGCCTAAGACGATAAATGAATTATTTGATGATGTTCGTTCAATTCATTTTTTAAGCTACGTACGTTATTTATATTTTAATGTAGGTCGTATGGCATATTTACAGGCAAATGTATTGTCAGCTTATGTTTTTTTGGCTCCTGCTATTGTAGCAGGTGTTGTTACATTGGGAGTTATGCAACAAATAATAAGAGCCTTTGGAAGAGTTGAAGGTTCTATGCAATATTTACTAAAAGCATGGCCAACCATTATAGAGCTGGCAAGTGTTTACAAACGTCTAAGAGAATTTGAGAATGTAATAAATTCTACCGAGTCTTTAAAAGAAAAAATTTAATGACCATTGATAAAAAGTATATTAATCATTTTATTAGTGTGACTTCTAAAGCTGCTTTAGCCTCATCGTATTTAGTTGGAAAAAAAGACAAGAATGCTGCTGATCAAGCAGCTGTTGATTCAATGAGAACTGAATTAAATAAAATAAATATGAATGGTAAAGTCGTAATAGGAGAAGGTACACTAGATGAAGCCCCAATGCTTTACACAGGTGAATTATTAGGAAATAAAAATGGACCAGAGTTCGATATTGCAGTTGATCCAGTAGAAGGAACTAATTTTGCTGCAAATAATTTACCTGGTGCAATATCAGTAATAGCAATGGCAGAGAAAGGAAATCTTTTTAATGCCCCAGAGACTTACATGGATAAGATTGCTACAGGTAAAATTGAGAAAGGATTAATTGATCTTGATTATCCTTTGAAAAAAAATATTCATAATTTAGCAGAATTTATGAATAAAGACATTTCTTCAATAACAGCATGTATTTTGGATAGGCCAAGGCATAAAAAGATGATCGATGAACTAAAAAATTTAAAAGTGAACCTTAAATTAATTACAGATGGGGATGTTCTTGGTGCACTATATGTCTCAGATCCCAAATACAATGTAGATATTTTTTTAGGTATAGGAGGGGGGCCAGAAGGTGTTTTGGCCGCGTCTGCACTTGATGCCTATAATTGTCATTTTCAAGGAAGATTTATTTTTGATAATGATAAAGATATTAGTGATGCAAAAAAAATGGGTATTATTGATTTAAATAAAAAATATGAATTGAACGAAATCGTAAAAGGAGATTCTATTTTTTGTGCTAGTGGTATTACATCTAGTGAGGTTTTGAAGGGGATAAAAATTGAATATAAAAATTATGTCTCTGAAACTCTTGTAACACATAAAAGTACTGGGTTTAAAAAGATTATAAAAAATACAAATGCTATCAAAGAATGATTTCAATCACTGGTAAAAAGTGGGTACAGAAAAAAATTAACAAAAATTCTATAGAAAAATTAAAACAAGATTATAATTTTTCTGAAACTTTATGTAAACTGATAATATCAAGGGATTTTGATGATAACGAAGTATATTCCATTGAAAATAATTTAACATTAACAAACGTATTCACAAACAATGATGATTATAAAAAATCAGTTGATCTTATTATAAATGCTATAAATAATAAGGATAATATATGTGTTTTAGGTGACTATGATGTTGATGGTTCAGCGGCAACGTCATTAATCGTTAGATATCTTAATAGTGTAAATCATCCTTTTTTTTATTATATACCAGACAGAGAAATAGACGGTTATGGAGCTAGCAAGAAATTATTTCAAAAATTAATTTTAAAAAAACCTAAATTAATAATAATGGTTGATTGTGGATCAACATCAAATGAAGCAATTGATTTTTTAAATCAAAATGAAATTAAATCATTAATTATTGACCACCACGAAATTAATAAACCTTACCCAAATGCAAATGTAATTATTAATCCAAAAAAAAATAATGGCTATATAGAATATGATTATCTTTGTGCCACAACACTTGTTTATTTTTTTTTAGAATTATTGTCAAAAAAAATTAAAAACAAAATTAACATAAGAGAATATTTGATTTATGTTCTTTTAGCAACAGTATGTGATGTAATGCCATTAAGAAAGTTAAATAGATTAATTGCAATTACTGCACTAAAAGAATTTAAAATTACAGAAAATTTTGCATTTAATGAATTATACAATCTTAATAATAAAAAAAATAAAATTAATATTAATGACTTGGGTTATTTAATTGGACCAATTTTAAATGCGGGGGGTAGGCTTGGAAGATCCAATTATGCCACAGAATTATTATCTTCAGATGATTTTAAAATTATAAATAAAAGATCAATTGAATTAATTAGATTGAATGAAAAAAGAAAAAAAATTGAAACATTAATTATAAATGAGATTGATTTTGCAAAGATAGAAAAGGACAATAAAGATATTATTGTTTATTATAGCCCTAATATTAATGAAGGGTTGATAGGAATTATAGCGGCAAGAATAAAAGATCACTTTAATAAACCAGCAATTGTTATCACAACATCAAATAATGTATTAAAAGGCTCAGCAAGATCTACTTATAATTACAATATAGGGAGAGCAATCAAAAATGCTTTAGACAGTAATATAATTATTGGTGGAGGTGGACATAATATGGCTGCAGGCTTTACATTAAAAAAAACTGATCTTGTAGCTTTTGAAAATTACATGTTAAAAAGTTTGACTTATAGTAGCACTTTAATAAAAGATGTTTTTAATTTTGATGGAGAAATTTCATCACTTGCATTTAATAAGAATTTTTTTAACGATATTAAGCGAATAGAACCATTTGGAACAGGCAACTCTATACCAACGTTTTTATTTAAGGATTTAAAGATAATCAAAACAAGTGTATTAAATAACAAGCACATTTCACTAATATTGAAATCCAAAACAAGTTTCTCTATAAATTGCATATCTTTCAACTCTGTGAACAGTAAGATTGGTGATTATCTGCTTAACTATAAAAAGAATTTGAATGTCATAGGTCAAATCAATGAAAATATTTGGAATGGTAAAAATAGACTACAATTAACAATAAGAGATATAATCTTGTAGTTAATTAAACTTGATAAATAATTACTTTTAAAATAAAAGATCAACAACATGGTCCCTTCGTCTATCGGTTAGGACAGCTGGTTTTCATCCTGCAAAGGGGGGTTCGATTCCCCCAGGGACCGCCATAAATATGTTTTATTACGCATATATGCTTAAATCTATATCTCCAGGCATTAACAAAACCTATGTGGGTTATACAAATAATTTAGATAATAGACTTCATAAACATAACTCTAATAAAGGAGCAAAATCAACAAAAGGATATAAATGGTTGTTAATTTATAGCAAAAAATTTAAAAGTAAGAATGAAGCCATGTCATTTGAATATAAATTAAAAAAAAATAAAAAAATGAGAAAAAAAATTCTGGAAAATTCTAATTAATGAAAATTTCAATATTGTTGCCTTATAAGGAAAATTTTGCTCCTAACGATGCTGGTGCAGTTTCATTATTTGTTAATGATATAACCAATGTAAGCATTTTTAAAAAAACTACTTTTATATTTGGAAACACTAATTCAAAAAAAAAATTATCTAAAAATTACATAAATCTAGAATTAAATAAAAAAATTTTTCAGAGTACTAGTAAAAATTATATTAAAACATTTCTTGATTATCATAAAAATATAGTTGTAGATCTTGTAGAGGTGCACAATAGACCGAATTATATCAATTTAATTAAACATAAGTTTAGTAATAAAATTATTTTATACTTCCACAATGATCCGCTTACTATGAATGGATCTAAAGATATAAAACAACGTATTGATTTATTGAACAATGTTCACAAAATTATATTTAATAGTGAATGGTCAAAAAAAAGATTTTTTATTAATTTACCAAATAATTTAGGCTTGCTTTCACAAAAAACATTTGTCTGTTATCAGTCTTCATCTAAAATCAAAATAAATTTTAATAAAAAAAAAAATATAATTTCTTTTGTTGGTAAACTTAATCGTGCAAAAGGTTATGATTTATTTGGTGAGACTATTTTAAAAATTCTTAATAAACATAAAGATTGGTCTGCTAAAGTAATAGGTGATGAACCTAGAGAAAAATTAATTTATAAACATAAAAACTTAAAAATTTTAGGGTTTAAGAGCAATAAGTATATACTTAAACAATTAGAACAAATTAGTATATCTGTTGTGTGTTCAAGATGGGATGAGCCGTTTGGAAGGACAAGTTTAGAAGCAGCTAGCCGAGGCGTTGCTGTGATAATAAGTGATAAAGGAGGATTGCCTGAAACTACACGTGATGCTCTAATTTTAAAACCCTTAAATTCAACCAATCTTTTTAATATTATTGATAAACTTATTTTAGATAAAAAAAGATTATTGGTTTTACAAAAAAAAAATTATGCAGGTTTTATACTGACTCATAAATATGTGGCAAACATTATTGACTCTATAAGAAAAAGTTTTGTTTTAAAAAGAAAATTTAATATATTTAATATAAAAAAAAATGTCATATTAAAGATTCTTCACATAACAAATTTTAATCAAAGATTTAATGGTAGACTACACTACAATACGGGTAGACGCCTAAATAACGGTTTCATTCGATTGGGACATAATGTTCTTACTGTTAGTGACAGAGACATAATAAATAAAAGTAAAAATATTACAGACTATAATGGCAAAAGAGCACTTCAAAGCTCAATTTTAGAAGCTCATCAAAATTTTAATGCAGATTGTATCATTTTAGGACACGCAGATTCTGTTACTAATGAAACTCTGGATTATCTTAAAAATATTAATAAGAATTTAAAAATTTGCCAATGGTTTTTAGATCCTTTAGGAGTACATGGACCAGATTATTTAAAAAATTTGGCAAGAATTGAACACAAACAAAAAAATCTGGATGCTACTTTTTTAACTACGGACCCTACGGTTTTAAAAGGAAGCATGAACAACTCTTACTTTATACCCAATCCATGTGACAAATCTTTTGAAACTCTAAAAAATTATGAAAATGACAACCTTAACGATGTTTTTTTTGCAATGAGTCATGGTGTTCATAGAGGTGGATTAAAAAAAGGTAAATATGATGATAGAGAAATTTTTATTAATAAACTTATAAAAAGAAACAATCAAATTAAATTTGATTTATATGGTATGAACAACGTACAACCCATATGGGGAGACAACTTTATTAATAAAGTTTCAAGTTCTTCTATGGGTTTAAATTTAAGTAGGGGAAAGCCAATAAAATATTATAGCAGTGATAGAATTGCTCAACTTATGGGCAATGGGTTGTTAACATTTGTAGACAAAAAAACTTGTTTTAGTGATTTTTTATCTAATGATAAAATTATTTACTATGATGATATTAATGATTTAAGCTACAAATTAAATAAATATAAAAGAGATCATAAGGAAAGAAAACGTATTGCTAAAAATGGAAAAGAATTTTACTTAAAAGAATTAAACTCCACATTAGTAGCTGATTTTATACTTTCAAAAACACTTGATTATAAAAGCAAAAATAAATTTATTTGGTCTAAATAAATGTTTTCTATAATAATTCCCACATTCAATAATCTCAATTACTTAAAAAATTGTATTAAGAGTATAAAAAAGAATTCCACTTTTAATCATGAAATTATTCCACATGTAAATGAAGGTAAAGACGGTACAGTTGAGTATTTAAAGAAAGCTAATATTGAATACACTTATACAAATTATAATTCTGGTATCTGCACTGGGATGAATATGGCGGCAAAAAAAGCTAAAACTAATTATATTCTTTATGCTCATGATGATTTTTATTTTTGTCCAAAGTGGGATCAAGTATTAAAGAGTGAAGTAGAAAAAATTGGACATAACCACTTTTATTTATCAGGCACAATGGTCAACAATGGTCAAATTGAACTTAATTGTGGGAATGATCTGGACACTTTTGATGAAAAAAAATTACTAGAAAAAATTGATGAATCTAATTATTACGACTTTCAAGGTTCGACCTGGGCACCACATTTAATACACAAAGATATTTGGAATAAGATTGGTGGGTTTAGTGAAGAATTTTTTCCAGGTACAGGCTCAGATCCAGATTTAAACATGAAACTTTGGATGGAAAATGTTAGAATCTTTAAAGGTATAAATAATTTTAAAGTTTATCATTTTGGATCAATAGTTACTCGAAAATACAAAAATCACCCAACCATAACGACAGAATCAGGCAGTAGGGGGGCAAAAATTTTTTTATTGAAATGGGGTATTACAATTGATTTTTTCAAAAAATATATAATAAAATCTGATACAAAATATCATGGTGAACTAAAATTACCCAAAAAAAATGTAAATTTTTTTTTAGGACTAATGCTTTGTAAAATGAATTATCTGTATATTAAATACGTATATAATATAAATAATAAGCATAATCTTATTTAATAAAATGAAATTACTCAAAACTAAAATTGATGGTCCAAAAATTATCAAAACTACAATTTTTAAGGACAACAGAGGTTTTCTTAAAGAGGTTTATAAGAAAAATATTATAGACAACACTGATTTTCCTTTTGATGTTATGTCTTTTTCTAAAAAAAATGTTTTGAGGGGCCTTCATATACAGGTTAAAAAACCACAAGCTAAAATAATAACTGTTACACATGGAAAAATATTTGATGTGGCTGTAGATCTGAGAAAAAAATCTAAAACTTTTGGTAAATATGTTGGTATCAATATTTCTGATAAAGATGATTTTTCTTTTTATATACCAGAAGGGTTTGCTCATGGTTTTATGTGTTTATCCAAAGAATGCACAGTTAACTATAAATGTTCCAAATATAGAAACGTAGGATCTGAAAAAACTTTAAAATGGGATGATACTGTTGTGAACATTAAATGGCCTTTTAAAAAACCTCTTTTGTCAAACAAAGATAAGAATTTAGGTTTAAGTTTAATGGAATTTTTTAACCTAAAGTAATGATTAAAAAATTTTTGGATTTAGGATATCAGCCATTAGCAAATAAATATTTAAAATCCTATAAAAAATTATCCATAAAGAAAAAAGAGCTTTATAGACTCACTGTTGGTTTTGATACCAAAACCAAACTTGTTTCTTTATTTAATAAAATTCCTGATAGGATAATGTTTGATAGCAATTATCCCTATAAATCTTCAATGTCAAAAACTATGACTGACTCTTTTAAAAAACTTTCAATTAAAATCAAAAAAAGGTTTAATCCAAAGTTATTTCTAGAAATTGGAAGTAACGATGGTGCTTTAATAAAAAATTTTAATAAAAATCAAGTTATATGTGTAGAGCCATGTTCTAATTTAGCTCAAATCACTAAACGAAAAGGCTATCTTACATATAATAACTACTGGGATTTAAATTTATCAAACAAAATTAAAAATAGATTTAATTCTGTTGACGTTATCTATTCAGCAAATACGCTAACTCATATAAATGACCTTAATCAAGTTTTCAAATCAATCTCAAACTTATTAACTCAAGATGGTATTTTAATTATTGAAGATCCTTCATTTTTAGAATGTATTAAAAAATTATCTTATGACCAATTTTACAATGAACATATCTATATTTTTTCAGCTTTATCTGTAACAAAATTGATTCTTCAATTTAATCTAGAATTGTTTGATATTGAAAAGTTAGACACCCATGGTGGCTCTCTTAGATATTATATTAAAAGAATTAATAATAATAAGATTCAAATCAAGGATACTGTTTCAAAACAAATATCAACAGAGTTAAAATTTGGTTTAGCTAACTTTTTGACTTATAAAAAATTTGGTATTTCTGTAAAAAAGTCAAAAAATGATTTAATTCAAATTTTTAAAAAATTAAAAGATAAAAATAAAAAAATCATAGGTTATGGAGCTACCGCAAAGGCCTGTACTGTTTTAAATTATTGTAAGATTGACAATGAAATGATTGATTATTTTGTCGACACAACTCCTGATAAATCTAATAGATTTATGCCTGGAAAAAGTATTAAGATTAAGAGATATAAAAAAACTCTATTGGATAACGTTGATTATATCTATCTAGGTGCATGGAATTTTAAGAATGAAATTTTTAAAAAAGAAAAACAATTTATCAAAAGAGGTGGTAAATTCATAACACACGTTCCATTTCCAAAGATTATTTAAGTTATAAACTATGCATGATACTGCCTTATTTTATGGAAAAAAATTTTTTCAAAATTATTTATTAAAACCATCTAAAATTCTTGATGTAGGTTCAAAAAATGAAAATGGTTCTTTAAAATATTATTGTGGCGATACACACGAATATATTGGTATCGATATGATAGCAGGTGATAATGTCGATATAATTCAAAAAGATCCATATGTACTTCCATTTAATGATAACACTTTTGATATAATTACTTCCACCTCTGTATTTGAGCACTCTCAAATGTTTTGGGTTTTAGCGAATGAAATTTTTAGAGTTTTAAAACCTGATGGACTTTTTTATTTAAACGCACCATCAAATGGACCTTACCACACTTACCCCGTTGATTGTTATAGATTTTATCCAGATGCAGGTAAAGGGATTGTTGAGTGGGGTGTTTATAGTGGATACAAAAACTTGACTGTTCTGGAATCATTTATTGGTGATAAAAAAAATGACAACTGGAATGATTTTATTTGTATTTTTTTAAAAGATAAATACTTTGCAGATAAATACCCATTTAGAATAATTAATAAACATAAGTCTTTTATTTTTGGACGGAAAGACTCTGATCCAGTTTTATATCAGGCTAAAATTAAAGATAATGCCTCATTAATGCCTGATCAAAAAGTATCTGGTATTTTAAAAATGTTATTAATAAAGATAAAATTTTTACTTAGTGAGATATTTAAAAGGGTATTTTTTCTACGAAAGATAAGAAAAATTTATAAAAATATTTATAAAAAAAATGCATAATAATTTAGTTTGTTATTTATTCACTGGTTTTGACACCACAAAATGTTTCATAAAATTTATTAAGTTTTATAAAAAGTATCCAGCCGGGTCAAACCACACCTTATTAATTTGTTTCAAATTATTAGATAACAAGAGAATTGTTTTTTTAAAAAAATTATTAAAAAAAATTAAATATATTGATTTTATTGATCCAACACTTTCAAATGATTATGATTTTGGTAGTTACAAACGTGTTGCTAAACTTTACCCATCCTACAAAATTTTTTTTTTGAATAGTCATTCCTATCCTATAAAAAAAAATTGGTTAAGGAAAGTTTTATTCTACTACAAAGAAAAAACCTTAATTGGTACATCAGCGTCGTATGAGAGTTTATTAACATCATTAAAATTTAAAAAAATTAACAAAATTTTTTCCTATTTGATTAAACTAATTATATATAAAAAAAAATTTAAGAATTTTCCTAATCCACATATTAGGACTTCAAGTTTTTTGATAAAAGGAGAGGATTTTATTTCATTTATCAAAAATAAAAAAATTACCAATAAGGAGGATGCTTGGTTTATCGAAAGTGGTCTTAATGGTTTAACCAATTATTTTAAAAGAAAAAAGTACAATATATTTGTTATAAATTCAGATGGATTTAAGTTTACAGAAAATAACTGGAAGTTCAGCGAAACTTATAATTATTTAAAACAATCTAAGTCTTTAATATCCGATAAGCATACCAGGAAGTATTTAAAATTATCTAATCAAAACCGCCTATCTACATCATATAACTCCTGGGGTAGGTAATTAAATCTAACAATAATTTTCGTTTATGGTCTTAAGCTTGAATTTTTTCCTCTGATAGAGTTCATTAAACCACTTAACCTATACTTATATTTTTCTATCAATTCTTTTTTGTTAATCGTTTGATAAAAAATAATTTTTAAAATTATTCTAATCATAATTGGAAAGAATATTAATAATGACATCGTTATTCCATAATTTTTTTTTATAAAGTAATATTTTGACCATATGAAATGCCAAATTAAAACATTATTTAGTTCTTTTTTTTCTTTTTTGTTATTAATGAATACTGATCTTCCTTCCGTTTTTACCTTTATTTCATTTATTTGATATGCTTTTAAACCTCTATTAAATGCTCTTTTACAATAATCCGTTTCCTCAAAATATAAAAAAAATTTATTATCAAATCCCCCAATTTCTTTAAATCTTTTTTTGTTTATAAACATAAAAGACCCATGTATAGAATCTATTGAGCCTATCTCCAAATTTTGGTTTATTTGTTTGTGGCTTTTGCTATTAACATTTAAAAATCTAGGACCAAGAGCTGAAAATTTATTATTAAGTTTTTTTGCTACCTTGATGAATTTATTTATATCCTGATAATTAAATTTTATATCTGGGCTTATTTGTATAAAAAATTCTGTTTTAATTTTTTTAACTGCATAATTTATAGATGCACCCACTCCTTCATTTTTCTTAATATATACTTTTATATTTCTATATTTTTTTTCTACTTGTTTTTTTAGCAATAAGTTATTTGAGTTTTCGACTATTATAACTTTAATATTATTTGGAATTTTTTTTACAAAAGCATTAATTATTTTTTCACTTTTATAAGCTATTAGGATAATTGTTAATTTTTTACTAATATTCTTATTCATTATATTTTAATCTTATTTAATGCATTATTTTTAAATAAATTTGCTTCTTTAATATATCTTCTTACCATTTCTGTCGATTTATGACCTGTCATTGCCATAATACTTCTTTCTTCTGCTCCTGCTTCTGCTGCTGATGTTGCAAATCCTGATCTTAAACTGTGGCCAGAGTAATTCTTGCTGTCTATTCCTGCTAATTGTAAGTATTCTTTAATTAGTAAAGCTACTGTTTGATCAGTTAATCTTTTTTGCGATAGTTTAGAACCCTTTAAAAACCTTCTAAATAAAGATCCTGAGTTAATCTTCGATATACTTATCCATTTCTTTAGAGATACTACTGGGCAATACTTAAGGTTATCGAAGTAGGGTAGTGCTTTAATAGAACCTTCTCCGAATTGGTCAGTTTTAGATCTTTTAATATCAATTTTTACACCTTCTGGAACAAAATCCAGATCATCATAATCCAGTGAGACTATCTCATTTCTCCTAAATCCACCCGAAAAACCAATTAGTATTATTGTTCTATCTCTTAATTTTTTAATTTCCTCATTTATTTTCTCATCTATTACATCAATTAACATTTTTAAATAACTGATTAATATAGGTTTTTTACTCTTCTGAATACTTCCTTTTCTTCTTTTTATACCCATTATATTCTCAATAATTGCCGGATGTTTTGTATCAAGGTAAAACCCTTTTAACTTATGAATAACTCCTATTGATACTAATCTTCTCTTTAAAGTACTCATTTTAGCGTCTTTAGTAGATAAGAATGTTAAGTACAGTGAAACTATTTTAGGTTCTGATGGAAGTGATTCAAATCCATTTTGTGCACAGAATAATCCAAAATCTTTAAAATCTGATTTATAAGCTCTTACAGTATTTATAGCTTTAGAGCTTTGAAGGTTTAACAGCGTTTCTTCTTGTAAAGCTTTTATATCTGTTATTATATCACTCATACTTATTACTATTGATAACCATTAATTATCGTTAGTAATATATCAAGTGATTTATGATGTCAATAGTATAAAAAAGATTAATGTTATATCTGGTTCAAATAATTGTAATGGCACTTGACCCAATAATATTTCTTGTAGTTTTACTTTTAAATTTCATTAGCCTAGACAATAAGAAAATCATTATTTATGGAGTTATAGGTGGTTTAATTGCTGAAATAATGGTTGCTTCAATGAACTACTCAAGAAGCTTTGGAGATACGATATTTCTAAGAATAATAGCAGCTAGTTTGCAGTCTTTGTTAGCTTATTACATTGCAAGGTATTTTAAGAATAAAAAAAAAGTCATAATTTACATATGTTTATAGTTCAAAATTAAACTAAATGATTAGGAAATTAGAGAAAGAAGATAAGGAAAATTGGTCTAAATTATACAATGGTTATGCCGATTTCTACAAAGTCCCAATGAATACTGGAGTTTTAGACACTCTTTGGGGATGGATTCACGATGAAAGCCACGATGTTAACGGTCTTTGCTTTGAATTAAAGGGTAAAATCGTTGCTATTGCTCATTATAGAACAATGCCAAGACCAATCAAGGGTCAATATATTGGGTTTTTAGACGATTTGTTCGTAGACCCAGATTTTAGAGCTCAAAAAATAGCTCAAAAGCTTATTAGTCATCTAAAATCATTATCTAAAACCAATAATTGGCAAGGAGTTCGTTGGATCACCCACTCTAGCAACGAACATGCAAAGAAATTATACGATAAAATAGCTAATAACACAGGTTTTGAGCTCTATGAACTTAAAGGGGACTAAGTTTCAGCTAAAAGTCTGGAATTACTTGAAAAAAATACCCAAAGGCAAAGTGAAGACTTATACTGATGTTGCAAAAGCTATTGGAAAACCCCTAGCAGTCAGAGCAGTCGCTAATGCTATAGGTAAAAACCCCTATTCTCCTAAAATACCCTGTCATAGAGTGATCAGATTAGACGGAAGTCTTGGCGGATATTCTGGAAAAGGTGGAATTCGAAAAAAACGCCATTTATTGAGATCCGAAAAGGTCTTCATAAAATAGTATTTTTAGCCTATTAAAACCTCTAAAAGTGTTGATAATAAATACTTTTAATTGATATTGTTATAAATCAATATAAATTGGATAATGCATCCTTCGGTTGTACTGCAAACGAGCTATCAGTCAAAATAAGGTACTCTATGGAGCTTTAAAGGGTATATTCTCAGACTGCATTGCTCTACTAGTCAATAATATCAGCACTTTTAGACAATCACTAAAAATCCCTATTTTAAAGGGTTTTTTGACCCCCACCCTATATCCAAAAAAAATTATAAATATTACATATTTTCATAGTGTCTAGAAACGTTGCTATTCAATACTTTTTTATACTTCTCTTAATATATCAATAAAGAAACTTTAAATTATTTTATTCAGTTAAAATTTAAGATGATTTAATTTTATTATCTTGAATATTTGTTATTATTTGTAAAATCATACTAATATTTTATATTAAATAAAACACAATAATTACATATACTTATTTATATAAATTAATGTATAGGATTAAGTAATAGTAAATATATGTTACCTAATATTAATTACTCTTAATTGTTGCTTCTCTTCTAGATATATAAATTCCACTAATGACAATTATAGCTAAACCGAGAAAAGTCCAATTGTCAGGGAAGTTACCAAAGAAGTAATAACCAATAATTACATTTGGAATGATCTCTGTATAGCCTAAAGGAGCTAATTTTGATGCATCAGCATATTTTAAAGACAATATAAGGAATAAATGACCAATGCAGGCAAAGAACCCTATTCCAGCCATCATAGACCACTGAGAAAGGTTAGGATTAACCCATATAAAAGGCATAATACCTGTAACAGCAACTAGTCCAACCAACCCAGTAAGTAAAAGAGTTAGTAATGGGTTATCAGAAGTGCTTAATTTACGTGTAATGATTAAATAAAATCCATACATTACTCCAGTTCCTAGAGCAGCTAAACTTGCAAGATTAATTTCGAGAAAACCAGGTCTAATAACAACTAGAGAGCCGACAAAACCAATTATAACTGCTGTCCATCTTCTAACACCCACCTTCTCACCCAATAACATAGGAGAAAATGCAGTCACTATTAATGGTGCCACAAAAGCTAGTGTTAATGCTTTAGCTAAAGGAATTATTGATATTGCATAAAAGAAACAAATATTTGCACAAAGTAAAATTAAACCTCTGAGTATTTGTAACTTTGGTTTGTCAGACCATACTAACTGCTTGTTATAAAAAAAAAACATTACTGGAAGAGTAAAAGCTACAGTAAAAAAATATCTAGCCCATGTAATTTGTAGAACAGGTAAATCTGCACTTAAGTATTTAGCAAATCCATCCATTACTGGAAGCATCATCCAACCCAATAAACTAAAAGTAATGGCTTTCATAAGCCAATTAATACAGTTTAATTGAAGTATTTCAAAGCAAAGAATACAACTACAGGAATAGTGATAAAAGACATAACTGTTGAAACCACAATCATACTTGCAATGCTATCGACAATTTTTTTTGGCGAGTAAATTGAACCTACGAGGTAAGTTAAAACTGCACTTGGCATAGAGCATTGAATTAATAATGCACCAGCAGCAAAACCCTCAAGATCAAAATATTTAATTAATAAAAAACCAATAATGGGTCCAAGTATTACTCTTGCTATTGATGAAATAAATGCTTTTTTAAAAGAAAAAACCTTCAAACGAGTTAAGGCAATACCTAGTGTCATCAAGATTAAAAAAATTGTAGCATACATTAAAAGGAAGGTCGTATTTTCTATAAAGTTTGGCAGCTCTATTTTAAAATAAAGAAAAATAACTGATATTATTATTGCATAAAAGGGAGGATTTTTAATTATAACATTAATATTAAATTTTCTATCAGCAAGAAAAACTCCTAAGGTAAAGTGACAGAGAACTATTAACGCACCAATTGCTGCGGCAACACCTAATCCTTCAAGACCATAAGCAAATAAACAAATAGGCATACCTATATTACCGGTATTAGGCATTATAAATGGTGGAAGCTCACGAACTATATCTTTAGTTTTTAAGAAAAATAAAAAAATGATTCCAACGCCAGTAAAGGCTACAATTGCAATTAGATAGTACCAAAAATAATTTTTAAAAATCTCAAAAGTAATACCAGTTGATGTTAGTGAATATAAAATCATTGCTGGTGTTCCAATATTAACAGCAAAATTAGTTATGAAAGTGATGTCAATTTTTGGGTTTTTTTTTCCCAAATAATATCCAATACCTACAACAAAAAAAACAGGAAATAAAACCTCCAATAACTTAAAGTATATTTCCATTAATTGTATATTCTAATCAATGTAGGATATTTAAGAATATTTTTATTATTTTTGAAGACAGAAAGGCAATTCTTAGAATTAAGCTCATTTGTCTTATGAGTAATAATGACAATTGTAGCTTTATTATTTTTTTTATCAGGAGTTTGGATTAATCTTTTTACAGAAATTTTGTATTTAGCCAATCTATTAGTAATAGTTGATAAAACACCAGGCTTATCCTTAACTTCAAATCTTAAGTATAAAGAATTAGTATAGTTATTTACATTATAACATTTAATTGATTTACGTTTATTGTTTGGAACACCAAAAGGATTTTTAACATCACCACACAATATTGAAAGTAAATCAGATAATAGAGATGATGATGTTGGACCAGGTCCAGCACCCTCACCTTGTAAAATACTTTCACCAACTGGTTTTCCTTCTAGAATAACAGCATTCATCACTCCACTGACATTACCTATGTATGAATTTTTACTAACTAAACATGGATGAACAGTTTCAAAAAGTTGATTATTAATAAGTTCAGAAATACCTAACAATTTAATACGTAAATTTAATTGGTTGGCAATTTCAATGTCTTTTAATTCAATTTTTTCAATTCCTTCCATTAAGCATTTGTGCTTTGAAATCTTAGTATTAAAAGCAAGAGCAGATAAAATTCTTACTTTAGCAAAAGCATCAAAACCATTTAAATCTAGTTTAGGGTTACCGGGTTCAGCGTATCCAAGTTTCTGAGCTTTTTTTAAAACATTAGAAAAACTATCTTTAGAATTTCTCATTTCTGAAAGAATATAATTCGATGTACCATTCAAAATTCCATAAACTTTTGAAATCTTATTTGTTGCAAGACCTTCTTTAATGGTTCTTAATATAGGAATACCTCCTGCAACAGATGCTTCAAATTCTAAATTTACATGATTATCTTCAGCAAGTTTTCCTAGGTAATCACCATGTTTAGAGATGAGTGCTTTATTTGGTGTAATTACATGTATTTTATTTTTTAACGCAGTTTCCACAACTTTTTTTGATATTCCATCGGATAAACCAATAGCTTCAAACAAAATATCTACTTTAGTCTTATTGAATATTTCTAGAGGATTTTTATAAAAAATTTTTTTATTAAAATTAAATCTTCTCTTTTTATTAATACTTTTAGCAGAAACTGCTACCACATTAATTTTTTTTCCAGTTTTAAGTTCAATTTCTTTTTTTTTTGTATTAAGTTCATTTAATAAATAAATACCAACCTGTCCTAATCCAACAACAGCAATATTAATTTTTTTATTCATTTAATTAATCTTTTTTTATTAAAATTATTACTTAACGAATAATTGTATTCTCCAAGAGATAGGTCTTTAATTTTAAGATATTGAATATCTAAGGTATTTTTTTTTGCCTGAAAACTACATGATGTTAAAAATATCAATAATATCAATTGTTTCATAATTTATTTATTAATAGTTGGGTAAGGGCTTTGTTCAGCATATATAATTAGTAAATCACTAAACTCTTTCAGTGTTAAATCATCACCAAATACTAGAGTTTTATATTCTGCATTTTTATTTGAACCAGGTAAGGTACAAGATATTAGAAATAAAAATAAAAATAATATTTTCATTTTAGTCCTTTAAATATTGGAAAATTAAATCTTAAATTCATATTTTGTATTGCTTGCCCTGCTCCACCTTTTATTAAATTATCAATGCTTGATAAAATGATAACTCTATTTTTATACTTAGTTTTACAAATTGATAGATAGCAATTATTTGTGTTAATAACATCATTTGTACTTATCAAAGTATTGTTTTTTAAAATTTTAACGAATCTACTTTTTGAGTACATATTATTTAATGTTTTTTTTAATTTTTCAATATTTACTCCTTTATTCAAATCAAGATAGATTGTACTCAGTATCCCCCTGAACATGGGTGTTAAGTGAGGTGTAAATGTAAAAGAAAATTTATTTTTTGTGTGACTATCAATCTCCTGTTGAATTTCAGAGTTATGTCTATGAAAGCCTACACCATATGAACTTAATGATTCATAAAGGTTTTTATCTTTATATTTTTTATGAACATCTCTACCAGCACCCGAATAACCAGATTTAGAATCTATAATAATATTCTCTGTTTTAATTAGATTTTTTTTAATTAATGGAATTAAAGGTAATAATATTGAGGTTGGATAACATCCTGGACATCCGATTATATTATATTTTTTAACCTGACTACCAGTGATCTCTGGCAAAGCATATATTGACTTTTTTATATTTTTAACAGATCTATGTTTTTGTTTATACCATTTTAGATAGTCAGATGCTTTATTAAGCCTAAAGTCAGCAGCTAAATCAATTAACACATTGTCTTTTAGTAAGTGATTTGAAATATCTTGTGCACCTCCATTTGGTAATGCTGTAAATACAATATCCACATATTTTAAAAAAGATTTGTTAAATTTTACTATTTTAGGTAATTTATTTTTACTTAATAACTTCTCATAATAAGAAATATTTTTTCCAACAGATGTGTTTCCACAAAGATATTTTATTTTGATGTTGTTGTGTTTAACTAGTAATTTTATTAATTGAACACCAATATAACCAGTAGAACCAGCAACTAATACATTAAGTTTAGGCATTTTTTTTATTATAACAGTTTAAAGTTAAAAAAGAATTATCTTTTCGAGAACTGGAAGCTTCTTCTTGCTTTTCTACGACCAGGCTTTTTTCTCTCAACTGATCTAGAATCTCTGGTATTAAGCTTTTCAGTTTTTAAGACTGCTCTATTCTCTGAATCAAACAAAATTAAGGCTTTAGCAATACCATGTACCATTGCACCTGCTTGACCAGTGTGACCACCACCTGCTACGCTGCACCTAACATCATAATCAGTTGCTTGGTTTATAATTTCAAATGGTCTTGTAATTTGCATTTTGTGACTACCACTAGTGAAATATTCATCCATAGTTCTGCCATTAACATAAATTTTACCAGTACCTTTTTTTACCCAGATCTTGGCAATAGATTTTTTTCTTCTACCTGTCGCATACTTACTATCTTTAAAGTCTAATTTTATTTTAGGTTTTTTTGAGACTATTTTAGTTGCCGTCGCAGATGCTGTTTCCATACTAATTTCTTATTAAATTTTTACTGTTTAATTTTCCTAAATCCAAAAGTTTAGGATTTTGTGCTGCATGAGGATGCTCTTCACCAGCATAAATTTTTACTTTAGTTAATTGTTTTCTACCAAGCACTCCACCTGGTAACATTCTTTTGACCGCTAATTTTAATGACTCTCCAGGCTTGTCCTTTTCTAATAATTTTTCAGGAGTTATTTCTTTAATTCCACCAGGGTGACCGGTGTGTCTGTAATATTTTTTATCCTTAAATTTTTTTCCAGTAAATTTTGCTTGTTCAACATTTTTAACTACAACAAAGTCACCATCATCCATATGAGGAGTATAAGTAGTTTTGTTTTTACCCCTAACAATCATGGCAATAATAGATGCTAGCCTTCCAACTACAGCATTTTTTGCATCAATTTCAAACCAGTTACTAGTTAATTCACTACTTTTTAGAAATTTTGTCATTGTGCGAGGATTAATACTATTATTAGATATAATGTCAATTTTATATTTAGCTTGCTATATTAACGTATAATGTTATATTTTTTATGCCGATTTGTTCCTATTGCAGGCTAAGTTTTGCTAAACAGGATAATTTACACACATATTCGGTAGGCATTTGAACTATATTGTACGCCTTGCATAAGCTTAAAGTACTAAAAAGGAGCATAAGATGAGCACAAAAAGACAAAACCCAGAAACTATCGTTCTTCACGGTGGTGATTACAGAAGTGACCCAACAACAAAAGCTGTAGCAGTTCCAATCTATAGAACAACGTCATATTTGTTCGATAGTACTGAACATGCTGCAAATTTATTTAGCTTGAAGGAGTTTGGAAATATCTACACAAGAATAATGAATCCCACAAATGATGCTCTTGAAAAGAGAGTAGCTGCATTAGAAGGTGGTTTGGCTTGTTTAACAGTGTCCTCAGGGCAAACTGCATCAACATTTGCAATTTTAAATGTTGCTCAAGCTGGAGATAATATTGTTAGTTCAACTGATCTTTATGGTGGAACTATTTCTTTGTTTACCCACACTTTAAGTAAACTTGGAATTGAAGTTAGATATGCAGATCCTGCTGATCCTAAAAACTTTGAAAAAGCCATAGATGATAAAACCAGAGCTTTTTATGGAGAAACTTTACCCAATCCATATCTAAGAGTTTTTCCTATTCAAGAGGTATCAGATATTGGAAAGAAATATAACATCCCTTTGATAATGGATAATACTGCCTCCCCTATTCTCTGTAAACCTTTAGAGCATGGTGCTGCTGTAGTTATTCACTCACTTACAAAATACATTGGTGGTCATGGGACTGTTGTAGGTGGGTGTTTGGTTGATGGTGGTAATTTTGATTGGACTGCAGACCCTAAAAGACAACCCTTATTTAATGAACCTGATGCAAGTTATGGTGGAGTTATTTGGGGTAAAGCTGTTCCAGAACTTACTGGCGCTAATGTGTCATTTGTTGTTAGAGCAAGAGTTACTCTTTTGAGAGACCTTGGTTCAGCTCTAGCACCAGATAATGCTTTTGGAATCATACAGGGGCTTGAAACAGTAGCTTTAAGAATGAAACAGCATTGCTTAAATGCTGAAAAAACTGTCGAATATTTATCTAAACACAAAAATGTTGCTAGAGTAATCTATCCAACAAAATATGATGGAGAGATAGGCAAAAGAGCTAAAAAATATCTTAAGGGTGGATATGGTGGTTTAGTTGGCATAGAACTAAAAGGTGGCATTGAAGCTGGTAAGAAGTTTATAGAAGCTTTAAAAATGTTCTATCATGTGGCTAATATTGGTGATGCAAGAAGTTTAGCAATTCATCCAGGGTCAACTACTCATAGTCAATTAAATGAGAAAGAACTATTGGCTGCTGGTGTCACACCAGGGTATGTGAGATTGGCGATAGGTATAGAGCATATAGATGATATTATTGAGGACTTGGAGCAAGCTCTCAATAGAACTTCACATAATATTGAAAATATTAAAAAAAATAAAGCCGTTGGTTAGAATTTTTGTACAAAATTATAAGATAAGTAGTCAAAACAAAAATTGAACCTAGCTGGTGTAGTGATGCATATTTTATCTCTACACCAGATATTAAAGTTACAATTCCTAAAAACACTTGAATCAAAATAGCTGCATCAAATAATAAAATATTTTTAACATTATCTTTATTTTTTATAAAAAAATAATTTAAAATTATAATAAAGAATAAGAGTAAATAGGCTGTAAACCTGTGTAAAAATTGAATGATTGATACATTATTAAATAACTGAGCACTTAACAAATCTGAATAACTAACATCACTGGGAAAGAAACTCCCATTCATATCTGGCCAAGAATTATAAATAAGTCCTCCATCTAAGCCTGATAAAAAAGCCCCTAATATAATTTGTAAAATAATAAGTATAAGAATGAACAATAAAAGAAAATTTGGAAATTTAAATTCAAATTTTTTAGTTTTAGAAATGCTTAAGATAAACCAAAAGATTAAACATAAAATAAATAAAGCTAAAGATAAATGAATACTTAGTCTAAAATGACTAACATCATTATTTTCAATTAATCCACTCGAAACCATATACCAGCCTACAAACCCCTGAAGACATACTAAAAAAAATATCCAGTAATATTTATTTGAATAATATTGTGTATCTTTAAATTTAAGACTAAAAAAAATTAAAGGTATTAATGTGAACAAGCCTACAAATCTCGCTAATACTCTATGGGCATATTCCCAAAAAAAAATTACCTTAAACTCTGCTAAGGTCATGCCATAATTGATATTTTTATATTCTGGAATTTTTTTGTATTCAGAAAAATAAAAATTCCACTCAGAAATATTAAGTGGTGGTAATATTCCTGTAAAGAGTTCCCAAGCAGTAATAGATAGTCCAGAATCTGTTAATCTAGTAAGACCACCAACAGCTACCATGATAATAATTAATAAAAATAATGTTATTAACCATAATTTTAAATATTTTATATAGTTGTCGCTATTTACAAACATAAATTATACTTATAATAATTATCTTAATAACCAATTGTTTAAATGTCGCCTATAAATAAAAAAAAGTTAGACCTGTTAAGAATTAAGCTTGATAAACTTGATAATGAATTACTAAAACTAATAAAAAAAAGATCTAATTTGGTAAATGAAGTTTTAAAAGTAAAAATTCATAAAAAAGAAATAATTGATCAAAAAAGAATAAATTTTATTCTTAAGAAGATTAAAAAAAAATCCATTCAGTTGAACATAGACCCAAAAATTACTAACAGAATATGGAAAAATATGATTTGGTCTTTTATTGATTACGAAAAAAGAAACTTTAAAAAAAAGTAAAGTTATTTACTATGTGGAGGTAACTTCTTCTCTACAAACATCTCGTGTTTTCTTGTAGCGGGGTTATACTTTTTTGCTGATAATTTTACTTTAGCTTTTTCACCACCAGCAGGTTTTTTAACATAATAGAAATACGGACTATCAGGTTTGGCCTCTGGTACAAGTCTAACTTTAACGTGGGTTTTTTTTGCCATATTATTTAAATTTTTTTATTTGTTTAATTAAGTCTGAAATTTTTTTAAGCTTTTTTTTAATGTTATAATTAGCATTTATAGAATTATTTGGTAATACGTCAAGTTTTAATGATTTTTCAGAATTTAAAACTTTTTTTGCCCCAATAATCGTCATACCCTGATCTTTAAGTAGGTATTTGACTTTTTTTAAAACTTCAATTGCATCAATATTATAATATCGTCTATTACCATTTAATATTTTGGGTCTGATTTGTTTAAATTCCTTTTCCCAAAATCTAATTGTATGAGTGTTAAGTGTACCTTTTTTTTTATTAACTAAATCGAGAATTCTTGCAACCTCCCCTATAGATTTATACGCATAAATAGTTTTATGAATCATTCCTAGAGTTTACTAAATCTTTAAATTCTTTAGAAGGCTTAAATAAGACTACATCTCGTTGAGATATAGTTTTTTCCTCTTTTGTTAGTGGATTTCTGCCAATTCTACTTTTCTTATTACGTACAGTAAAAGTGCCAAATTTTGACAATTTTATTTTTTTTTCACTTTGTAAATTTTCAATGATTGTTATTAAAAAATCATCAATAAGATTTTCTGAAATACTTTTTGAAAAACCAATTTGCATATAAACCGAATTAATTAAGTCTTTTTTAGTTAAGTTTATTCTAGCCATTAACTTATATTATTTGTTATCTTTTCAATTAAATTTCCACGAACAATTCTCGAGCAAACACTTAAAGAATTTGAAAAACCAATGTAATCTGTGCCTCCATGGCTTTTTACAACAGGGGAATCTAAACCAATAAAAATAGCTCCATTATATAAACGTGGATCCAATCTTTCTTTAAATTTTTTTAAATTTGAAAAATTTAATAAAGATGAAATTTTACCAATTATATTTCCTGTCATAGCTTTTTTGAGTTCACTAGTAATAAAATTAGCTGTTCCTTCTGCTGTTTTTAATGCAACATTACCTGTAAAACCGTCTGCAACAATAACATTCACATCACCATTCATTAGTTGATTGCCTTCAATATACCCTTTAAATTCAAAATCTGGATGATCTCTTTGATTTAATTGTTGATACGTTTCTTTAATAACTTCATTGCCCTTAAGTTCTTCTGATCCAATATTTAATAATGCAACTCTTGGATTATCGTTTGGATATAACGATTTATATAGTGATGAACCCATTGTTGAAAAATCTATTAAATTTTTTGGACTACATTCAATATTAGCACCTAAATCTAATACAACACTCATACCTTTTTTATTTGGCCATAAAGCTGATAGCGCTGGCTTATCTATATTCTCAATCATCTTAAGGTTTAATTTAGCTATTACCAATAATGCACCAGTATTACCGGCTGAGATTACTATATCTGATTTCTTGTCTTTAACGCTCTGTATAGCAAGCCACATACTTGTTTTTTTACCTCTTTTTGCACCCTCCAAGGGACTGTCCGTTCCTCTAACAGTATCCATTGTATGAATAATTTCAAAAGAACTATTTGTTAAATTTTCATTAATCAAATCTAAAATCTTATTTTGATCACCAAAAATTTGATAATAGGAATCTTTATTATTTTTATAATGATGAATAATTCCTTCAATAATTTTTTTTGGTGAGCCATCACCGCCCATAGCATCTACGGCAATTTTAACAAATTCGTTCATAATAATAAGTAAGAGTAGTTTTTAATCTTTAGGGTCTAAGACTTGTCTACCCCGATACATACCAGTTTTAAGGTCAATGTGATGAGGCAATCTGTATTCACCAGATTTTTTATCTTCAACAATATTTGTAGATTTAAACTTCATATTCTGAGCTCTTCTCATTCCAGTTCTTGACGGGGATTGTTTACGTTTTGGTACAGCCATAATAAAATTAATGTTTAATTACACCTTTTATATAAGAATTTAAAGTATTATTTAACAATTTTAACCTATAATTTTCAAAGTAATCAACCAAATCATCAACATTAACAGCATTATCTAAAAAAACTTCCAATAATTCAGATCTTGATTCTGAAGTTAAATCATCCCAATCATGAATCTTATCAATCATTCCGTAGAATAAATTGAGATAATCTTTCATTTTTTTATTAATTGATTGGTCGCCATAACCAATTTCTCTTACACTTAGCTCTACCTGCCTAAATGTTTGATCATAAATTTCTTGTAAAAGCTTTTTATCATTATTTTCTTTATATATCTTTAAGAAAAAAGCAAAATGCAGTAAGAAAAAAATCAATCTATCTGAAAAAGTATCTTGATTTTTAAAACCTTTATATAAATCTTTATTTCTAGTTAATTTAACTAAATTATTGTAAATATTTAAGTAATTATTGCTCATGAAAAATATAATTTTATTATTAAGTATTTTTTTAACAATTGCAAATTGTTCCCTGCAAAAACCTATAAAACATCATGGTGTTCATAAATTGGAATTAAAGCAAAAAAAACTAATAGTTAATGTAACTAATAAAAATGACATCATTAAAATTTTAGGACCCCCTTCTGTTCAAAGTAGATTTGATACCGAGCTTTTATTCTTTATAGAAAGAAAAATCACAAATACCTCATCATTAAAGCTTGGTAAACAAATAATTATGACTAACAATGTTTTAATAGTTGAGTTAGACAGTTATGGTATTTTAGAAAAGAAGGTGTTTTACGACCTTACAAAGATGAATGCTCTTAAATTTTCTAAAAATACAACAGACATTGACTATTCAAAACAAAGTTTTGTTTACGACTTTTTATCCAGCATGAGACAAAAAATAAATGACCCACTTGGTAAAAGACGTAAAAAATAATCTAACCAGCAATAACTGCCAATAATAATAAAGCTACAATATTTGTAATTTTGATCATTGGATTAACCGCAGGTCCAGCCGTGTCTTTGTATGGATCCCCAACAGTATCCCCTGTTACTGCAGCCTTATGTGCTTCAGAACCTTTTCCACCATGATTCCCATCTTCAATATATTTCTTGGCGTTATCCCACGCTCCACCACCTGCAGTCATCGAAACAGCAACGAACAAACCTGTTATAATTACACCAAGTAACATTGCACCAACCGCAGCTAACGCGGCAACCTGACCACCAATAGAAAGAATAACAAAGTAAAGAACGATTGGGGAAAGCACTGGTAATAAAGAAGGTATAACCATTTCCTTAATCGCAGCTTGAGTTAATAAATCTACAAGTCTAGCATAATCAGGTTTTTGTTTTCCCTTCATTATGCCAGGATATTTTTTAAATTGTCTTCTAACTTCAACAACAACAGCTCCACCAGCTCTACCCACTGCTTGCATTCCCATTGATCCAAATAAATATGGAAGCATTCCACCAATTAATAATCCAACAACAACGTAAGGATTTGATAGATCAAAGGTGACAACTATCCCTTCTAATTTCGATCCAGCAACACCTGAAAAATGTTTAATATCCTCTACATATGCGGCAAATAAAACTAACGCTCCTAATCCAGCAGAACCAATTGCATAACCTTTAGTGACTGCTTTAGTTGTATTTCCAACTGCATCTAAAGCATCTGTAGTCTTTCTAACATTGTTGGGCAATTTAGCCATTTCAGCAATACCACCAGCATTATCCGTCACTGGACCATAAGCATCTAATGCAACAACCATACCAGCTAAAGCTAACATTGTAGTGACTGAAATCGCTATTCCATAAAGACCAGCAATAGAGTTTGTAGCTAATATTCCAGCAACAATAATTAAAGCAGGTATAGCTGTAGCTTCCATAGAAACAGCCAATCCTTGAATAACGTTAGTACCGTGACCAGTAGTTGAAGATTTGGCAATACTTCTTACAGGTCTATATTCAGTTCCAGTATAATATTCTGTAATCCAAATTAATAAACCAGTAATAACTAGACCAATAATCCCACAATAATATAAACTCATACCAGTAAAGTTTTTACCATTAACAGTGTATTCACTTGCAAAACCAATTACAAAATCAGTTACTGGATATAAAATTGCCAATGAAGAAACAGCAGACACAACAAATCCTTTATATAAAGCATTCATAACGTTTTTACTTTTTCCAAGCTTAACAAAAAAAGTTCCTAAGATTGATGTTAAAATACACGCACCACCAATAGTTAGTGGATAAATCATCATATTCATATCACCTTGAAAAAATATGGAAGATAAAACCATTGTAGCAACAATAGTCACTGCATAAGTTTCAAATAAATCAGCTGCCATACCAGCACAGTCACCAACATTATCTCCAACATTGTCAGCAATTACAGCTGGGTTTCTAGGATCATCCTCGGGTATTCCTGCTTCAACCTTACCAACTAAGTCTGCACCAACATCAGCCCCTTTTGTAAAAATTCCACCACCCAATCTTGCAAAAATAGATATTAATGAAGCACCAAACCCTAACGCAACTAATGCATTAACAATTTCTCTTTCATCAACACCAGCTTTTATTAAAATATAATAATAAACAGAAATCGATAATAAAGCTAAACCAGCTACAAGCATTCCCGTTACAGCACCAGATTTAAAAGCAACAGCAAGACCGTTTGCTAATCCTTTTCTAGATGCCTCAGCTGTTCTAACATTAGCTTGAACAGAAACTAACATTCCAACGTAACCAGCTATACCTGATAAAGTAGCACCAATAAAATAGCCTAAACCAACTAACGGGCTAAACACGAAACAAATAATAACTAAAACAACAACTCCAACCACAGCTATCGTTTTATATTGTCTAGCTAAATAGGCTTTTGCACCAATTTGAATCGCTGAAGCAATTTCTTGCATTTTTGCATTACCTGCACTTAAGCTTAGAATGTTTTTACCTGTGAAATACCCATAAACGATTGAAAGTAATCCAGCCGCTATTGTATAAAGTAATATCTGTTCTATTAGTATGTTCATATAGCCTTTTAGGTTGTTTGATTGTTAAATTTTATTATTCAAAGTCGGACAATACAAAAAAAGCTGTAAAAGGCAATATTTAACTTACTAAAATCGATGAAAAAAACCATGGTTTTTAAGGTTAATTTGACAGTTTTTATGATCAACTATTGATGATTTTTTATCTGGAGTTTGAATGGAACCAATTTTGGTAAGCTTAATTCTATAATCAGTAGATATTTTTTTAATGATTCCCCTCTTACTTTTAGAGGCTGTAAATAGCACCTGATAGTCATCACCATTAGAAATATATTTAATTTTTGGCAGTTTTTTCATATCAAGTATTTTTTTTAAATTAGCTGATATGGGAATATCTTTTAAATAAATTTTATATGATACTTTTTGATAATTAATCATTTTAGAAACATCTGCTAATAGCCCATCAGAAATATCAATAGCAGTATTAGCAAATTTATTAATATGACTTACTAATTTTAATTGAATTTTTGGCATATAATATTGATTAACAAAATATCTATTAAGTGAACTATTAAGTTTAATTTTATTTTTTAAAACTAATAGACCTATGTAACTGTCACCTAAGTTTCCTGAAACGTAAATATCATCATTAATCTTTGACTTATTTCGAAAAACAATTTTTTTTGCAAAACCAATTGACGTAATTGTAAAACTCAATTTGTTTGAAAAAACAGTATCACCTCCACTTAAAAATATCTTGTATTTATTTTGTTCTTGATTCAGGGACTTGCTTATTTTTGTTAAATTGGTTTTAGAAAAACTTTTTTTATTACCTGAGGCTGAAATAAAATAATATTTTGGTTTAACACCTTTACAAATAAGATCCGATATCGAAGATCTAATTATTTTTTTAATAACTAAGTCAGGTTTTTTAAAATTTACAAAATGATTAGCTTCAGTATATGTATCTACCGAAACTACTAATCTGTTTTTTTTATCAAAAAAAACATCATCATTTAAATTTAAAGCACTTAATGATTTTTTAGAAAGTTTTTGAAAATAATTTTTTATTAATTCAAATTCATGCATTACTATTTCTTATTTTTTTTGCTATCTTATCAAGTATTGCGTTTAAATACTTAGTTTGTGAGTCTTCTAAAAAGAAATTTGATGCATCCAGATATTCTTTTATAATTATCTTAGTAGAAACCTTAGGTTTATATAAAAATTCGAATATGGCAGATTTTACTATTACTTGAAAAACTTTATCTAAATTTGTTAATTGTAGATCGTCACTTAGATGATTTTTTACTTCTTCTTTAATAACATCATCTCTTTCAATCGTTCCTAAAACAACATCTTTAATAAATTTTTTAAATCTATGTTTTGGAAAGGACAAATCACCATCTTCATTAAAAAACTTACCATATAATTTTTGTATAATAATAACCCTAGGACTTTGATTGGGGTTATATGGAGTTTTCATTATTTAATGAGGATATTCTTTTATAGGTAATTCATTGAGAACTGTAATAACGGCTTTAGCTGCTTCTCTACCCTTTCTCGTTGACCTAATATCTGCCTGCTTTTTATTAAGGCATGTTATTATACCATTTCCAATAGGCTTTTTACTATCAATAGAAATTTTCATAATTGCATCAGTTGCAGCAGTAGAAATAAAATCAAAGTGCGGAGTTTCACCTTTGATTACACAACCTAAGGCTATAAAACCATCAAATTTATTTATATATCTTGATATAACCACGGGTATCTCAAAAACACCTGGTACTTCAAAAAAAAAATATTCACTAACAACATGATCATTATTCTCTAAAATAAGTTTGGCATCAGCCTCCATATTATCCATTAAATCAGTGTAATATCTTGCTGACACTATTAATATTTTATTCTTTTTCATTATATTATTTCCTGCTTAGTGATCTTTATATCATAACCCTCTAAACCAATAACTTTTTTAAGAGATTTGGTAATTAATATCATATTTTTAATCTTTAAATCTTTAATTATTTGAGCCCCAATACCATAATTTCTTATTAGTTTATCATTTCCCTTTTTATAGAAATCTTTGTTCTTATAATCCTTTAGTGTTTGTGTAACAGATTTTAAGTTTGTATCTTTTATAAAAACTAAAACACAGTTATTGAATTTCTTAAAATAATTTAAAGTTTTATCAAATGAATTTGGTAATTGCTGATTGATTAAATAATTTTGAACTACGTTAGATGAAATTACTCTAACTCTTGGTACTATGCCTTTTTTAATATTTCCTTTAATTAAAGCAAAATGCTCAGATCCATCTAAAAGATTTTCATAAATTCTAATTTTATATTTCTGATTTTTAACTTCAATATCAGATTGTTTTTTAAGTTTAAT
>Ga0209830_10000405_pt1 | contig 45102 bp, 61 predicted proteins | sample ArcticOcean_MG_C_12_FD_187439 | JGI IMG/M metagenome (GOLD analysis project Ga0209830, IMG submission 187439) | Marine microbial communities from western Arctic Ocean - ArcticOcean_MG_CB8_130 (SPAdes) (version 2) | ecosystem: Environmental > Aquatic > Marine > Oceanic | place: Arctic Ocean...
ATTATCTACCGTGTACTCACCTTACAATGAGGGAGATGGTGTTGTACATATAGGAAGGTGGCCAGGCGACTCACTTTTTGTGCAAGTAAACGAAACAATAAATGAAGTGCCTGTAGCGCCAACGCTTTACCCTGGAACATACGTAGGAGATCCAACTTTACGCAATTATAATCCGCTAGGATTTGAAACATGGAAAGTGGTTGTTAAACAGCAAGAGCAGGATTATTACAATGTTTATTTGCCTGGTATACTAGCTTCATACCCTGAAGACGTAACTAAAGAACTAGGCCTCACGTCTCATGTGGTTTTACTTAATGATAATATAAACAAAGTACCTAGAGACCTATCTGAAGTAGGTCCTGACCAGCAACAATTTAGAAGTTCAGTTCAGTTATTTGGTAGGGTTCAAAACACAGCTACCTCAAGCCCAGCCATTAGTACAGCTGATATTGGTCGAGTAAACGAACAATACTATCCTTCAAGATTTTCAGATACAGTTTCTACTATACAGGATGAAGTCGCTATTTTTAATCTAGAATCACCTATATCTCCTGCAAAAGTTATACTTTATAATGGTGCTTTTTACGAAGCAGAATCAAACCCGAGTATAGGTAGAATAAGTACAACTAATCAAATAGGTCAAATAAATCCCACATCATCAGGCTCGCTAAGTTACTCAATACAAAACCTAGCTGTATATGAGACAGAGCCTGTAGAATCAAAACTAGATATATACTGGGAAACAAGTACGAGTGGTACGATAGAAGATTTGAACGCTCAGGTTATAGAAACAGGTGGGCAGACTATATTTGAAATGGTGAACTTTGATTGGTATCTTTCAGAGTACTTCGGTGTATTAGATACTACAGTCGCGTGGGATCCAGCTATCGTTAACTCACCAGAGCCAGGTAGCGGACCAGATCCAACTGGTGTAAACGGGTATTCAGGAAGATTTAGATCTGTCATAGGTGGACGAGATACTGCCACAGGGGCAGACAATGGTGCTTTTTATTTTAAAGATTTTTCTGGTACTCCTCTTGAAAGTATTACTCTTGTTGATTTTGTTGTTACTGACGGTTTCGGTGTTGACGTCACTAGTGACTTTGATATATTGAAAATAGACGGAACAGCTAATGGTGGTTTCGGCTACTATACAAACTACAAGAGCCAGCCGTCAATTACACCAGCTGCTACTTATGATTCATTTATATTAGTAAATAAAAAACACAGGGTGTTTCTTACAAGCAACGGCTTAGCCAATGATTTTTTTATTACAATAAAATTTCAAGATGACAATAATACAAGCATTCCAATACCTACAAAAACATTTTATTTTCCAGGTGACAATCAAATTGACGAGACTTCTTTAGAAAATCTACAGACGATACATGTTGGTGGCGAGCAGTTGATTACTCCTTTTGTAACATGGGGACAAACCTCACTTCCTATAGAAGACTTTACCTTAAATACACCTAATCTACCAGGCTGTACAACAAGTTTTTGCCCTGGTTTATTTTATGAGTATGGTTACGAAGAAGGATTGACCCTCCCTGTGGATTTAGTTAAGTTCTATGGAATGAACGGTGCCAATAAGAATACCAACGGTGGTATCTCGGTGGCACAACCTAATCAGGAAACACTTCAGTGGTCAATAGTTTTTGAACAACAACCGTTTACAGGTGATAATGACCCTTCAAACACTACGCCAACAATATTTGAAATCATCACCGATGCAAGTGGTCAAGGTGTGTTAAGAGAAATTACGCCTGGTGTAGGTTTTGGTTTATATGCTTTAAGAATACTAGTACAATCTAATGATGGTTCGCTACTCCCCGCTTATTTTGACATAAAAATAACTATTGGTAGAAAAACAGCAGATGGTTCTTTTGATAACAACGTTATAGACTTCGACTTATACTATGATAACAGCTATGTCCTTAGTTTACACAACACACCTACCGATGCATTTGATTTATTGCCAGGTGGACAGAACACTAGCATACTAAATACTTTTCCGAAAATATATCCATCCATAGCTGGTCTTGCGGGACAAATAGCCCCGGGAGACTTGACGGGTACTTTTGCTAATACAACTAACGGTGGTTATAGCTATGGGGGAAGTGTTCCCGCACAATTTCAAAGACTTAACGTAATGCAAACTAGCCCTGCTGGGCCGAGTTCTGAAGGAGCATTAACTCAGGGTACGGGTTATATAAATATAGAGATGTTAATAAAAGGTGTTGAAACAGGACCGTACGAAAATACTTTTCAAACTTCACAAGTATCTTGGGCCGTAGAGTATAGAGAGATAACACCAAGCGTAGGTGATTGGAAACCAGCTACAGATATAGAAGGGAATGTACTTTCTTGGAACAACTTACTAACTGGTAGCACTACACCTGAAACAAACCCACAGCAGTCAGGCAAAAGATTAGATGGAGATGTTCCTACGGCTGGCGGTGGAAGATTCAGCACCTCAACACATTCATCAGCCCATTCAACTCCAAATAGCCAATCAGAGACTGAGCAGATATACGGAGCCGGATACGATGAACAACCATTGGGAGATCCGCCTTACACTAACGATAATCCAGCTAACTTTGTACAGTACAGAGCACAATTCAAAAAAAGCGTATCAAGCCCTTCAACTCCTGAAATTTATTTGGGTAGATGGGTTGTGGTGGGTAAAAGTCATATCTACGGCGATATCACTGCACCCCCTTGCTTTGGAGAATACCGAGTGATAATACAAAACATTGGTGGCGAGTGTGATACATGCCAAAGTCAAATAGTAGGAACTTTGCCCGGTCAAATCTCTCCAAACCCATACTCCTTGGCGAGACAGTTGGCTGGAAACATGAAGGTAGGTGATTTTTACTATGACTTAAAACCACCAGATTCTCCTAGATCTTATGCTTACATAGTTGACACTACTGTTCGAGGTACACAAGCAATCGCCTTAAATGTTGATATGAACCAAAATACAAACCCTAACATAGTAACTATGTACGCTGAAGAAGGTGTTAATAGATATGTTAGTCAATTTTATGCTGATGCAGGTTTAACAGAGTTGGTTACCTCTACTTCACCAACATATCAATGGTCTAGTGGTAGTGTAGGCTTTGTATCTTATACAGCTGCAGCGAGTACTGATGCTAACTCTAACGTACCTTATAGTGTGTTACAACCAACCCCTCCAGGCCAATCATTAGACAAAAGAATAGGACCAGCTCTTGCTGCTGAAAACTCAGCTGTAAAAGGAGGTGATGATGAATCCGAGCAATGGCAAAGGTTATGGGCGTGCGAGATAACACCTACCACTGGTTTAAAAATACCAAAATCATCTGTAGGTAGATCTACGCAAAGTTAAGTAAAGCGTTCTTAAAACATGTAATCTAATATATATGGCATTAATAGAAGTAAAGTATTTTAACTCTTTTACATTAAGGAAGACTATAACTAGCAATGCGGCTTCACCTGTTCCAGCAAATTATAATGTCAAATGGTTTGGATCAAGAGGTATACCTAGTGCTATAGGTGGTTATGGAGATTATGGTTTTCCAGATGAAAACACTTTAAACTGGGCGATAGAAGAATCAAGAATTAGAGGTGGATATAATAATACGTCTGTTTCTTTTGGAGCCAAAGCTTATTTAGTAGAAGACGAGCCACAAGGGAGTATTAGAGGTAACGCTATGATATACTCTGGTATATTTAATTCTAGAACAGGGATTAATCAAACAAATCAATTCTCAGTAGCAAATGATATAACAAAAGCAACCGACCCAGCTAACGGTAGCATACAAAGACTATACGCTGAAGACAGTAATCTTATTATATTTTCTGAGAAAAAAGTAAGTAGAGCTTTAATAGACAAAGATGCAATATATACAGCAGAAGGCGGTGGTGTACCTGTCAGTCAATTAAACTTGGTTATAGGTCAAATAACTCCTTACGCTGGTAATTTTGGTATAGCGGACAATCCAGAAAGCTTTGCTGTGTATGGTTACAGAAAGTATTTTGTAGACAAGAACATGAATGCTGTTTTAAGGCTGTCTAGAGATGGTATAACAGAGATTTCAAACTACGGTATGATTGATTGGTTTAGAGACAATCTAAGCACTGTAGATTCAGTTAGCTTTGGACCAGGTAGAATAGTTGGTGGATGGGATATTTACACAAAACAGTTTACGGTTTCTTTACAACAACCAAGTAATGGCTCAACAACCAGCATATATAACACGCTTCAATTCGACGAAACTGTATTAGGCTGGCCATCGTTCTACAGCTTTAAACCAACTTGGATGTTAAGTTTAGGCGGTAGGTTTTATAGCGTGTCAAAAGGAAGTGGAACAAGTGATGTTCTTTGGTTACATAATGACCTTAATTCTAGTAGAGCAGAGTTTTACGCCGCTAAATATAAATCAAATATAACATTTGTGGTTAACCCGGATGTGGGTAGAAGCAAGGTTTTTAAAACTGTAAACTACGAGGGTAGTAATGGTTGGGAAATTATATCCTTTGTATCTGACACAACGGGTGTTGATAGCATAGAAAACACAGCTTCTAATGTACCCGTGTGGTTATTACCACCACAAACTAGAGATACAACCAACGGTATATACAGTTATTATGAAGGCGAATATATAATAGATCCTAGAACAGCTGCTGCTACATTCAACACAGCGGTTTATAGAACAGACTATGTGAGTGTATTCGGAACTAATAATCCACCTTACAATAGACTTTATGCTGGGTTTACAAGAAAAGAAAATAAATACTATGCAAACTTGGTTAACGACTCAGAGGCCACGGCAGCTGAGGTTAGGTTTGGTAATCAAATGACCGGTATAAAAGGATACTACTGTACGGTAGTAATAGAGAACGATACTTATACTAATCCTGGGGGAGCAAAAGAATTATTTGCAGTTAACTCGGATTTTAGTATAAGTAGTTAAATTAAATCAAATCAAATGGAATTACAAGTTAGAAAACTAGAGGAAACTGATTGGGATACTTTAGTAGGTTGGTGGAAGTGGTGGAGATGGCCAGTCATGCCTAAAGGTTTTTTACCAGACAATGGCACTGGAGGATTAATGGTGTACAAAGAAGATACACCTATTGCAGCTGGGTTTTTATACTTTACAAACTCAGATGGAGTATTTCTAGAATGGATAGTATCTAGCCCAGATTATAGAGAAAAAGACCGTAAACAAGCTTTAGAATTATTGATATCTACAGCTGAAGAGACTTGCAGATTAGCAGGTAAAAAACATATGTTTAGTATAGGTAGAAATAAACACCTAATAGAAACACATAAAAAATTAGGGTGGATTGTAGATTCAAATCCATCTTACGAACTTATTAAAAATATATAAATTATGGCAGTAGCAATAGCAGCAGTCGCAGTAGGAGCGGTGGTCATTGGCGGAGCAGTTCAAGCTGGCGCGCAACATAAAGCAATGCGAGGTGCAAGAGGTGAAAGAGACAGGGCGGCAGCAAAAGTTACTTCATTGCAAAACAGTAGACAGACTATAACAAACCCCTACGCGGGTGTTACATCTTTAGCTAATTTAGCATCAGACCTTTCTGGTCAAATGTCTAATCCTTACGCTAGTCTAGGTGTTGCTACTCAAGCTGCAGAGATACAAATGGAGCAAAGTGATATAGCATTAGCTAATTCACTAGACGCTATGATGGCTACTGGGGCCAGCGCTGGTGGCGCAACTGCTTTAGCTCAAGCAGCTTTAAGAAGTAAAAAAGGTGTGGCTGCTGGCATAGAACAACAAGAAGCTCAAAACGAAAAACTAAAAGCACAGGGCGAGCAAAACCTACAAACAAGACAAACTCAAGAACAACAAAGATTACAGCAAATAGCTATATCTGAAGGATCAAGAGAGCAACAGGCTGAAGCGGCTGGGAATATATTTACATTCAATGCACAAGAAGATAGAACAAATGCTGATATATCTTACAATATTGCTAAAGAAACTGGTGCTGCACAAAGACACGAACAAGCAAGGTCAGATAGAGACGCTGCTACCGCAGGTATATTTAGTGGTATAGGTAATATAGCTATGGGAGCTATGTCAGATAGAAGGTCAAAAGCCAATATAGTAAAAATCGGTAAATCACCTTCTGGGTTAAATATATATTCCTTTAGTTACATTAATAAAGACTTTGGAGAAGGAACTTATAGCGGCGTAATGTCTGATGAAATACCAAAAGAAGCGGTTACAAAAGGAAAAGACGGACTTGATAGGGTTGATTACTCTCAGTTAGATGTTGAATTTAAAAGAATAAAATAACATGGGATACAGTATACCACCTGGAGATTATTCAAGACCACCAATGCAAATAAACGTTGCGGCTGAGTTAGGTAGAAGTCTTGGAGCTGGATTAGCTAGCATGCGAAATAGAAAGGAAAAAGAAAAAGCCGACGCTAAACGAGAAAAAGCAACTCAAAATGCTTTTAAAAACAATCTTTTAATAAACGCTACAAAGGCTCAAGATACTTTTATAGCTAATTTAAATAAAGAAGGATATATAGATGATCCAGAAGACGATGGTCAGCTAATAGATCAATGGAAGATGGAAATAAAAAATAAAGGGATAGCTGCTATAGAGGCTAGAATGAAAATGGAATTTGATCAAGATCTTAGTGACGAAGATAGAATGGGTTTTGCTCAAACAGTCAGCGACTTTGAAACTTATTCTAGTGGTAGTCTTGAGCAGCTAGGTAATTTTGTTACGGATGCAACGGATAGTACCAGTGAAGGATTTGTAGTAACAGGAAATTCTAAAAATGGAGAGCAAACAGTTAACATGATGACCTTAGCGAATATTCAAGGTAATTCTTCTATGTTTGGCCCAGGGGCTGTAAGTACAAGAAACTTACAAGTAAGAAACAATCAAAACTTTGTTACCTCTACGGTTAAGATACCTGTAGATTCTGAGTACCTTAAAGGTGTAAACACGCAGGGTGGCGGACTAGCTTTTGATCAACTTGATCAATGGAGTCAACCAGGTGGAACTATAAAAAAAGAAACAATAGGAGATAAAGATTACTACGTTTTTGAAAGTGAAATAAACTTAAGTTCATACGGTGGACCAGGAGGAGTAGACTTAGTTAGCGAAGCAATAAAGGTGCCTGGAAGTGATTCGGTTTTTGAAAAGGCAGGTCTTATGGAAAAAGGTTCCTTTAATGCTCGATACAATGACGAAACCACGATAACTACACAAGAAGTAGAAAAGGACAGTATAACAGGTAAGCCTACTGGATATTTGAAAAACGTTAGCTATAACATAGTGGATGTTGGGGCAATGGCGCAAAGCCCAGCATATTTAGCCGATATAAATGCCCAGTACGAGTCTGTGTTTCTTGATCCAAAAACTAACCCTGCTTTAAAAAATGAGTATCTATTAGACTTGGCTAAAAACCAACCAGGTGTAAAAGCCCTTGATTGGAACGATCTTTCGGACATGGATCCGGATAAAGCCAAGGAGTTGGTTACTAACGCTATGGTAATGCATCAATGGACAGGTTATTTTCCTAAACAATTTGGGGAAAAAACATCACTAGCTCAAGTGAAATTAGAGAAAGGCTCAGCTCTTCTTAAGCAGGCTGGAAAATTTAAAAATCCAACATCTCCCGATAATTATAAAGTGGGTGATATGGTCTACGTAACTAGACACGTTAAAGAAAGGTATGATGATCCAAAGCCTAAAGAAAACAAAGCAAACTCAGATTTTCAAGTTAGAATGGGTAAACTTAACACTAAAATTAATGATGCCGCAAATAACGATACTATTTTAGATTTGTTTAATACAGTTCAACAAACTCCTGGTCAAGAAACTTATCTAAAGCGAATAGGTAAAAAGGTGGTTGAAGTTAAGCAGCTGACAACGTCGGGCGAATGGGTAATGGTTGAGGGTTCTGTTGAATATGGTGTTGCTGATTTAAAATCAATTTACGAAGGATATTAATAAAATAAAATGGCAGATATAATTTATATATTAAATGGTAGAGAGGTTTCGGCTAAAATGCTAGAAAGTTTAGCTAGAGCGGCTGGTATCAGTGTACAAGAGTTTAAAGATAAAAACAACGTAACTGTAAAAGAAGCTACACAAGTACCGGATGAGTCAAAAACTGTTGTAGAAAACGAAGGCTTATTTGGTGATGATTTTCAAGAAGTTACTGCAACGGAGGATGTACCTGCAGTAACGGGAATAGAGGATGCGTCCAAGCCAATAGAGGAGATGCCTACCTCAGAATTGGAATTACGATTGGAAGAAACTTCTTTGGCTATTGCAGAGAAAGAAAAAGAACTCGATGATAAAGGTCGTTATAAGCAAAGTAATAGACCACTCATCACTGAATTAAATAGGTTAAAGATTAAAAAAGAAAAAGAAAGCACTCAACTAGATGTAAGATATACAAACAAAGAAAGATTAGATTTTAATAACGCACTAGAACCTGCCAATCAGTTGGAAGACAGGATTGTAGAAGAAGCTAAATTAGAGTTTCCTTATTTAAACATAAAAACAACTGGTATTGGTAACGAGATTGTAATTAAAAACTATCTTGACACTGGAAAAGATTGGAATATAAAGTTAGATGGAAGCCAAGAAGCAATAGATGCGTTTAAGAAACTAGCAGACGACAAAAAAGCTTTAAAAAGTGGAGACACTATTGATTTAACTATAGATCAATCAATACAAAGAATTCCTGAAACAAATGACATAGAGTCTTTAAATTCTTTAATAAAAGATGGTGGCTATGAAGTAAAGCGTGAAATAAAAACACCAGCATATACAGTTGTAGAAAGTGGAAGTAGCAAGTATGGTGGTGGCGGCTCAGAGGTACCGGCTACGTACTTTTACCAACTATATAAAGATGACAAAATTGTCGCGTACAACATAAATGGATTTAGTAGAATACTAAAAAGTGATAATAAAGTAAAAGTAGCTGTAGAAACGGAGGCCTATGATATACAAAAACAAGGGCTTATAGCAAATGAAAAAGCACTAGAGAAGCAATACAATATAACAAGAAAAAATCCAGATACAGAGCTTAGGTATTACCAAGATGGTTCGTTTCAGAAAAGCATTATTAAAAAGATACAAGATAGCGGTATAGAGGTTACAGATGAAGATATAGATGCTATAGAAGGTTACTTCGGCTCCATAGATTCTAGCTATACTGGACTTGGTGGCTCGACCGCTTTGGGAGCTATGCCTGATTGGTATACTAAAGGTATGCTGGGCATGGCTAACAAACTAGGTTTTGGAAATGAAACTGCCATTGAAAAAGAACTTAAAAGCGACGAAGATAAAATAAAGCAATATAGAAATTTGTCTGAATTACCTGAAGAGCTACGTAAAAAAATAATTGAATCTGGTTTTAACGAAGAATTTTGGCAAGAGGGTGTAAACGATTTAGCATTTCAAGAGGTTTTAGATAGATCAGAAACTATATTCGAGGACCGCATAAAAGAAGATGGAAGCCAGCAACGAACACAGCAAGCTCAAAGGTTTATAGCCGCTACAGAAATAGAGCATATAAAAAGCGGTAAGCAAAAAATAAATAAAGCAGTAGAAGTTAGAGACAATCAAGCTGAAATATTTACTACCCAAGCTAAGAATATAATAGAAAGTATAGCTCCAAAAGACTCTAAGTTTGCTGTTCAAGTTCAAGATGGAGTTGCTCAATTAGGTTTAAGCATAGATAGAGACATGACTTCGGTAGAGCGTAAAGCGTTTGAAAAAGCTTCTGATATGCTAATGGACTTGCAGTACACGATGAATCTATCACAGCAAGATTACAATCGCGCTGTTAAAAATGTGGAGTCAAGCAATCAGCTTTTTTATCAAGGTAAAGGAGGTGTAGATGCGGGTTTATTTAATACAAACTCAAAAGAGTATGGACTAGGTAACATACTAGCTAAAGACATCAACGACAGTTTTGCTAGTCTAGCGCTTGCAATTCCTACGCTAGTAAACAGTGATTGGGCAAACCTTGAACAACAGAAATTAAATCGTAAAAACAACTACTATGAAACGGCTAGAGCTTACGACGACGGGGACTTTGGTAGATATGTTCTTAGAACAACAGCTCAGCAGTCCGCCAACATAGTTACAGCTATAGCAACAGGTGGAGTTGCTAGTGGTTTGGGTTTAGGTAGAATGGCGAGTCAGCTTGCTATTGGTACTGTATTCGGGGTAAGCAGTGGTACTCAAACTTTTAGAGACTTATCTAGTCAAAACACTATATACGATTTAGCTAAGCTTAGAGGTGAGCAAGCTAAACGGGCTAAAGCAGAGGGTATTATAGGTGATTTTGAATACACTCAGATAATGCAAGATGTAAATAACACGCTCGCTATGGGTAGATTATCTAACACTCAAGTGATGGGTGCATCGTTTACTAACGGTGTAATAGAAGGTGGTGTAATGACATTAATTGGTCAAGCACCAAACACATTAAAACTTTTAAAAGATTTTAGAAATCCGACTCAATTAGCTGAAATAGCAAAAAACATATTTAGTAAATATGGTAAAGTAGGACAACTATATAACTACATAGGAAAACCACTTGTCACAAGACCACTTGGGGAGGTTGTAGAAGAAGGTACCGTATACGGTCTTCAACAATATATTACAGAATATGGTATACTAGATAGGGAACTAGATCTTAGCCAGTGGGACGACACGGCTATGGCTGCTATAACAACGTCTGGTTTAACTCAAAGCCCTGGTATCGCCTATTCTGGTATGATTACATATGGCAAAACAAAGCAGTATGAAAGAACAGTAAATGGTATAAGAACTGTAAACACTAACTTAAGTAAAATACTACAAAATACTACAAACGAAAAAAGTAGAGAAATACTTTTAAATGACATGGCAAGTAATCTTGAGCAATTAGGCTTAGAGACCGATATGTTATCAATAGATATATTAAACTTAGGTGCTAAAGATGTTAAAAGATTAATAGGTAGTTCGTTAATAAAGCAAGATATACTAGCCTCGGCGGGTGTGCCACCTGGTTCAAGTGAAGCTAGAACAGCCGAAATATTAAACGCTTATAAAGCCACGTTGTCTTCTCAAGAAGTAGAAGAGTTTGATAACCAGCTAAGCGCCATTGATGATCAAATATCTAGGACAAAAGAAGGTATTGAAAAACCTGGCAACTACAAACTAGCTAAACAATCATTAGGGAATATATACACCCAATACGATTCTAGATTTGAAAAAGAAGGTGTTGTGTTTAAAAACGATAGAGAAAAGCTAGCTAAAATAGTTCAAAGGTTTAGACAAGACATGGCTGACTCTAACATAGAGCAAGCTAAAAACGACAAAGATATTGTAAAAATTGTTGAAGCTAAAAGAACAGAAGATGGTAAAGAATTAAATGAAGCTCAAAAAGAAGCCTTGTACGCTTCATTTGGGCACATGCTTACCGAAACTAAAGGTAGAGCAGTTGCTAGTAGAATAAACTTAGACACAGCTGTAGATGAAATATTTGAAAAAGGATCTAATGTTGATGTAGTTGCTTGGAGCACAAAAGATGATTTAATAGAAGCGTTAGATGCAGTCACTATTATAAACGAAGAGACTGGCAAAAGAGAGAAATTATCTAAGGACGATTATAACAAAGCATATTCTAAACTATTAAACAACGAGACGTTTGGTTTGATAGTAGGTAACAAATTAATAACTCAAAACGAAGCAGACGCAAACGCAGATCTTGAGAGAGGTGTTATTAGAGCAGGTACTGTAAAGCTACATGAGCTTACACATGTTATTAACGATGGTAGAATAAATACTAAAAAAGGTAAAACAGACTACGCTAACAACTTATTCAAAGCCGCTAGCACTAGCAAAAATCTAGCATTACAAGCTGCGCATGATCAAGTAATGAGAGATCTTACTCAGCTGTATGAAGATAGAAAAATGACTTTTGAAAACAGTGCGGAGTTTAGAGATGAATACACAACTCATCTTCAAGAAAAGCTTTACGCTAGAGAAGATGAATTACAACTAGAAAAAGACGAAAACTTTTTAGTTAGAGCATTCAATGACTTGACTACAAATGCTAATTCACTTAATACACCAGAGCGTGCATTGAACTTTTTATTAGCTAATAACTCAGGTTTTAGAAACGGTAAGTTAAGTAAAAAATCACAACGAGCTATAAAGAATCGAGATAATGGTAAATTAAAAACTTCAGAGAAAAATACTGTTAATAAGTTAGCTGTAGAATATAAAGAAAATAAAGATACCTTCATGAAAAACCCTGAAAAATACGGGGATTTGTTCATGCAGTTTCAATCTGTAGCATTAGACGCTATGGGTTACAACGTTGGGAAAGGAGATATAGCGGCTGCTGATGCTATGGGCTTTGTTGCGACTGAGTTTGAAAGCATCATGAGAAACTACAAACCGGTACTAGACGGTAAAGACGTGGCGTTTACAACTTACGTTACCAACGTTTTTAAAATGGGTAGAGGTAACAAGTTCTACAAGCAAGAGCTAGGGTCTAAGGAAGGTAGAGTAACTATAACTGATGCTGGTGAAAATAGATTATTATCTACTGACACAGCTGAGTCTGGACTAGAGCTAGAAGAGAGAAAGGCTAAAGAAGCTAAGTCAAGAAAAAAACTAATTAACCCTTTATCTGCTAAAGAAGTAAACTCAAACAAAAAAAATATAGAAGACGCGGTTGTTATAACGCCAGCCATGGCACCTATCGCTGATTTTAAGAGCATATCTAAGGATTATGGAGGAAAGATTGCCAGCATAATATTCAACGTCCCAGAGACTAAGATTGATGACGGTGCTAAAAACCTAACTTACGCTAAAAAAATAGTTGATGGGGTACCTGAACCTTCTGAAGCTGGTAACATACAAGGATTATATTCAGATACACAGGTTCTTGCTAGAGATATTAGATTACTTCCTGATACAAATGTTACATCGGAGGAATCTAGGGTTGGTGAGCAAGGTGAAAAAGTTCCTGTTACTAGAGATGTACAAGGTAGATCGCTAGGATTACCTAATAGAATTATAAAGTATTTCTACGAAGACACAGGCAAGAGATCTAAGGGTACAACTTCGCAGACAAAGGTGTACAAAAAGAAAGCTAAGTTTGATAATCCAACTCCTCAAGTATTAAAAGAGGTTCAACGGGAAATGGGTATAACTCCAGCTGGGCAGTTAAACCAATACAATAGAACAATAGGACAGTTTTTAAAAGGGTTTGCTAAGGTAAAAGGATCTGTGGTAGCTGTTGCCGTGGCTAAGAACAAAGTGGCTACACTAGACACTAAAACATCTAAAGGTGCTAAGCAAATAGAAGCTGACATAGGTGCTGGTAGATCTAAGGTTCAGTTTAGCATGAAAACACTATTTGATCTACAGTTGACTGGTAGATTAAAGGTTAATAGCTTACTTAGCAGAAGCAACTTGGGTAACACTTTAGATTTAAAATCCTTAACAGTAACTGATCAAGGAAGAAAAGAAATTATAAAAACATTTAGAGAAAGCGCTTTTCCTTTACTGCCTAGAGAAGCTTGGTTACAAAGAGATTCTTTTACTAGCAGTAATTCTAATTTTGGCATTAGCATGAGTAAGGGCTCTAAAGTTGAAATAGATGGTTTTAATAAACTTAAGGCTGATATAAAAAAAGAAATAGAAGACCTACCAGATAGCGCTTTTGGTAAACCAGTAACATACATAGACTCAAACGGTAATAAGAAAACATTAACAGACTTTAAATTAGCCGGGTACAACTCTATATTTAACGGATCTACTTTAGAGATTAAATCAAAAGCAGATAAATTTAACACCCAAACGAATGCGATCCACAGTGCGATGTGGAAGAGAATAGCAGATGCAATAAGTAAAGATAAATCAATAGCACCTGGGATTGCTACTTATTTAAAATTAACTTCAAATGATAAATCTTCTTGGCATAGAAGAGGCGCGAACATATACGGGTACTCTCCAAACCCCACTGGTATTGGTAAAACTAAATATGAAATGGAGCATGCTATGCCTGCTTCTGCCGCTTATTTATATTTATTAGATTCAGCTATACAAAACGCCGGTAAAAAAAATAGCGACTTTAACGAAGCATACGACTTAGTTATGCGCAACTACAAGCTTATTGCACTAGACAAACTAGAGAATAAGAAGATAGATAAAGCTGGTTATAGCAAAAGAATGCCTATTGGTTGGGACGTGTTAAATAACTTCTGGTGGCAAAGATATTTTAATCCAGGTGTTGCTAAGTATGATGGAGGTATAAACCCAGCGAACATAGTAGATATAGATGGTAATACACTACAAGATGTTTTTGGAATCAATGCAGACGGTAGTATTTATGTAGAAGGATTTAAGGGTAATGCTAGCTCAGAAATAACAATAAACAACACAGCTGATAAAGCAATGGCTAATGCTAGAGATAGTAGGAAGTACAAAGAGTCTGCTAGAAAAGCTAGGGTATTTGATTTTGACGATACACTTGCTCAGTCTAACAGTATGGTCATAGTTAACAAGCCAAACCTAGAAGGAGGGTTTAGTGAAGGAACTACAAAGCTTAAAGCTATATTTATGGTTGGTGGACCTGGTGCAGGTAAAACAAACGTTGGTAAAGGATTACAGTTAGGTAGACGCGGTTATAAAGTTGTTAATCAAGATATAGCACTAGAAGCAATGAAGTCTGAAGCTAATTTACCTGGTGATGAGTCTGGTTACACAGCAGAACAAAGATCTATGAGATCTAAGCTAGGGTTTGCCGCTAGAAAAGCCGCTGTAGCTAAGTTTGATAAATATGCAGACGCTGGAGACGGTATGGTTATAGATGGCACGGGTGCTTCATACAACGTTACTACTAAGAAAATAAAAGCATTACAAGATAAAGGGTTTGAAGTGTTTATGGTGGTGGCTAACACTCCGTTAGAGACGGCACTAGAAAGAAATAAAGCTAGAAAAGAAAGATCATTACCTTATTTTGTAGTGAAAAAAACATATGACCAAGTACAAGAAAGTTTAGCTAAGTATAGGCAAGACCTTGGTGGTAAACTATATGAAATAAATACAGAGAACATAGAGTACGGTAAGCCACTACCTAAGGACTTCTTAGATCAAGTCTATGCTGGAATAAATTCTACTAAAGTAGAAAGAATAAACGCAACAGAGTTTGCTTTAGAAGCTGGAAACCTAGAACAAGAAGGAGCTACGTTTAATTTTTCAGAGTTCAGTAAGGTTATTGATGGTAAAAAAGGCCCACTGTTTGATGTGGCTAAATTTATAAGTGAAGCTGAAGGACAAAGAGACATGTTTGTTTTAACCGCTAGACCAGCAAATTCTGCGCCAGCTATAAAAGAGTTTTTAGATGGACTTGGCTTAAACATACCTATAGAAAACATAGTAGGTTTAGGTGATGGTAAAGCTCAGGCAAAAGCAGATTGGTTTACAAAAAAATATAGTGAAGGTTATAATGATTTTTATTTTGCAGATGATGCGCTTAAAAATGTTAAAGCAGTTAAAGATATATTTAATGTACTAGATGTTAAGTCACAGGTACAACAATCTAGAGTTAAGTTCAGCGAGAAAATGAGCACTGAGTTTAACGACATGATAGAGCGTAATAAAGGGATTAAGTCTCAAGCTACATTCTCTGATGTTCAAGCTAGACGAAGAGGTACTAAACAAAAGAAATATACATTCTTCATACCTCCATCGGCGGATGATTTCAGAGGTTTAACCATGTACACATTTGCTGGCAAAGGTAAACAAGGTGAGGCTGATCAAGAATTTTTTGACAAAGCTTTAGTAAAACCTTATCAAGCAGGTGTTGCTGCTATCAATAGAGCTAAGTTTAGAATTAGAACTGATTATGGTGCTCTAGTAAAGAACAATAAAAGAATAGCTAAAAGATTAAAGAATACGGTTGCTGGAACTAATCACACTCTAGATGAAGCAATAAGAGTTTACTTATGGAATAAAGAAGGGTATGATATACCTGGTATGTCTAAGAGAGATGTAGATGCTTTAGTAGGCCACGTTGAAAGTGGTATGAATGGTGAGTTGATTGCTTATGCAGAGGGTGTTAAGCTTGTTACTAGAAAAGATGCGTTTCCACCACCCACAGAATTCTGGGACGGATCAACAATACTAGGTGATCTAAATGGTATAGCAACTGATGCTAACAGAGCTGAGTTCTTAAAAGAATTTATAGATAATTCTAAAGTAATATTTTCACCTGAAAATTTAAACAAGATAGAAGCTGTATATGGCTTTAGAGTTAGAGAGTCTATTGAGAATATTTTGTTTAGAATGGAGACAGGTCAAAACAAAGCTAAAGGTTCTGGTAGAATAGTTAACGGTTGGAACGACTGGGTTAACAACTCTGTTGGGGCTATAATGTTCTTTAACAGACGATCTGCGTTGATGCAAACGTTGTCCACGGTAAACTTTGTAAATTGGAGTGATAATAATCCTATAAAAGCTGCTGCAGCATTTGCTAATCAACCTCAATACTGGAAAGATTTTATTACATTGTGGAAATCACCTAAGCTAGTTGCTAGACGTTCAGGTTTAGAAAGTGATATACAAGAAGCAGAGATTGCTAGAGCTGCTAAGAAAGGTGGTGCTAAAGGAGTTATATCTTATTTATTAAAAATAGGTTTTACACCAACACAGCTGGCAGATAGTTTTGCTATTGCGGCTGGGGGTTCTACGTTCTATAGAAATAGAATAAAGTCTTATTTAAAAGAACAAGCCCCAGATAAAGAGTTGACTAAGCAAAACAGAAAAATGACGTATGGTCCTAAGTATACTCAGGAGCAAGCTGAACAAAAAGCATTTGAAGACTTTAGCTCTATAGCCGAAGAGACTCAGCAGTCAGGTGATCCAATGCTAGTATCACAGCAGCAGGCTAGTGTACTGGGTAGATTAGTATTAGCTTTCCAGAATACACCGATGCAGTATACTCGTCTTATTAAAAAAGCTGGTCAAGATATTATCAACAGAAGAGGCAATCCAATGACTAGCATGAGTAAGATAGTTTATTATGGGTTTGTTCAGAATTTAATATTCTCTACTTTACAAAATGCATTGTTTGCTTTGATACCAGGATTTGACGATGATGAAGAGGATTTTAAAACAGATAAAGAAAGAGAAAAATATCTTGAAAAGCAGCAAAGAAAAGAAGACGGTAAAGTAGTTCGTGTTGCTAACAGCATGATTGACACCTTGTTACGTGGATCTGGTTTAGCAGGAGCTGTTGTGTCTACTATAAAGAATGTTATAATGGCATACCAGAAGTATGATGAAGCTCCAATGATACAAAAAGAAAATGCTGATATAATTTTAGCTGCACTAAATATATCGCCACCAATAGGATCTAAGGCTAGAAAAATAAACAATGTTTTACAGACTATGCAGTTTGAAAAAGATGTATTGGCTGAGAGAGGTTTCAGTGTTATGATAGATGGTCACTTCCAGTTAAGCCCTGCTTACGATATGCTAGGCGATCTTACGTCTGCTACTTTAAACCTACCTATAGATAGAGTTGCTGACGAGGTTAATGCTATAACAGAAGCTTTAGATACTAGAAATACTCAATGGCAAAGAATAGCTTTAGCGTTAGGCTGGAGACAATGGGATGTAGGAGCTAGAGCTGAAGAGCATGATCTTATAAAGACAGAAGCTAAAGCTAAACGTAAGATTGAAGGTAAACAAAAAGCTAAAGAGACTAGAGAAAGAAATAAGATAAAGAAATACAATAATGAAATGGTCATGGTTAGGGTGTTTAGAAATATACCTAAAGAAGTAAAAAAACAAATTAGAGATAAAGAGAAAGCAACTGGATTTCCTACGCCTGTTTACAAGCTGAAAGAGCTAGCAAAAGAATATAACATAGACATAAGTGATTATGAGTAAAGTAGATAAAAGTAAACTCAAATGTAACAGACCTAAAATAACATCTGGTCATAAGACTAAGTCTCATATCGTTAAGGCTTGTTCTGGTGGTAAAGAAAAAATAATTAGGTTTGGACAACAAGGTGTTAGCACGGCAGGTAAAAAAACTGATCCTAAGTCAAAAGCAAGAAGAGCTAGTTTCAAAGCGAGACACGCTAAGAATATTAAAAAAGGCAAGATGTCTGCGGCTTACTGGGCCGACAAAGTTAAATGGTAATATGGATATACAACAACTAAAACTATATATAATCAACGCGTCGACTCTGAGTGTTACAACCTTTACTAGAATAGAAATGGGATTAAAAATGATTCTAATACTAGTTACTATAGGTTATACAGTTTCTAAATGGATCGGTTTAAAAAATAAAAAAGATGGGAAAGATAAGTCCGGCATGTAAGACAGCAGCAAAAAAGAAGTTTAAAGTTTGGCCTAGTGCTTATGCCTCAGGGTGGGGAGTAAGATGCACTAAAGCCGGTGGTCCAGGTAGCTTTGGCGGAACAAAGAAAAAGAAAAAGTAATGGCTGAGAAATATAAAGTACATATGATGTACAAGGATTGCAAGGAGATTAAGGCTAAGACAATGGCACAGCATTTGTCGTTAAAGAAAAAAGGCTATAATCATAAGAAATCTAAAGACTGTAAAAATGGCAAAAAGTAAAGTCAAAGGCGGTGGAACTAAAAAGGTTTGTCTTCCTTATGCTAAATATAAAAGCATGAGTAAAGAAGAAAAGCAAAAAGTCATCAGTGCCAAGCGCAGTGCCGCAGCTAAAGGTGAATACAAAAGATCAAGTAAGTCAAATGTTAAAGGCGCTAGAAAGCCCGGCGCTACACTGCGTGACTGGTTTCAAAAAGAAAAATGGGTTAACATAGCGACGGGTGAACCGTGCGGTAAATAATTAATCATGGCAAAAGAAAAAAAGAAACTACCTCCATTTTTAGAATACAATGACGATGGTAAAGTAGTAAAGAAAACAAGTGGACCAAGTAAAAAGAAAGACGACGATATAAGCATTGATCCTAAGAATGAAGGAAAATTTACATCATGGGTAGAAAAAAATATGCCTGGTAAAGATACATGTGGCGCTGCTAAATCAGTAATGAAAAACAAAAAGAAGTATACTACAAGAGTAGTTAAGATGGCTAACTTTGCTAAAAACTTTGCTTGTAAAAAATAAAACTATGGGAGTACTAAATAAATTAAAAAGTAGAATAAGCGGACCTGGTAAAAATATCGGAGCATCACCTGTATATGGGTTTGATGTTGGAAGAGGTAGGACAAGTGGAGTTGATGCTGTAAACGCAGGTTTAGCAGCCGGTTATAGTCAAGCACCTGTAGTAAAAAGTAATGCAGGGCAAGATATGGCAGATCTTGGATCTTCTATAGGATCCGCTATTGGCAACATGGATGATAGCAAAAGGTCAAAATCTATTTCCAAGTCTAAAGAAGAAGGTAAAACAGGTATGGAAGCTAGGTCGCAATGGAAGAGAGAAAAATCTGAGGATCTTGCGGATAGAGGAAAAAAAGCTGCAGAAGAGGGAAGAGATAAAAAAGCTGATAGACTACTAAAAAGAGCAGCTAAAAATGAAGACCGATCTATAGATTTAGAAGAAAAAGCATACTTTAAAAAACATGGAAAAAGAAAACCTAAAGAAGTTGTTTCTCTTGAATCTGAAGACATAGCTCCTATGCTTAGATCTATGCCAGGTGCAACTTATCTCGAAGAAGAAGAAGAAGAAAAAAAGTTTGGGGCTAGATTCGGTAACGCTCCAATAGTAGATGAAAACTTAATTTAATGCTTAAGTATTTTAGTTATAAAGAGTTTGATTCGCCTGATGAACCAGGCAGTGGTAGGAATATGAGTGATGAGTTATTACACATGTTAGATGCTACGCGTAAGAAGTTTGGTAAGCCTATAAAAATTAACTCAGGCTATAGATCAGAAGCACACAACAAGCTTGTCGGTGGAACATCTGGATCATCTCATCTAAAAGGTTTAGCAGTAGATATTGCTTGTAATAATTCTGTAGATAGATTTAATCTATGTGAGGTATTAAGAGAGAAAGGTTTTAAAAGAATAGGTGTTGGTAAAACATTTATTCATGTAGATATAGATAAAAACAAATCGCAACACGTAATGTGGTTGTATTAAAAATAAGTTATGAAAAAGATTATAGCAAAAATTAAACACGAGTGGAATTCATTATTGTATTTCTTAATGTTTAAAAATAAAAGTAAATAACAGGTCAAACATAAAGGGCGTACCATACCCTAAGATCTGTAACCAAGAAAGGGGACCTCGTTTGAGATCCCCTTTTTTAATTATCCATCACAAGCTAAACAGTCTTCGTTCATTGCTTGTTGTGCTATATCTCCTCGCAGCACAGACTCTGATCTAGTATAGTATAGAGTTTTAATACCGTTTTTCCAGGCTTCAAAATGAACTTTATTAATCCATTTTGGTGTAGCAATACTAGGAAAAGCTAGGTTTAAGCTAACTGATTGATCTACATACTGCTGCCTTAGTCCGGCCTGGGTAATGAGTTCCAGCTGATTGATCTCTTTAAATGTTTTAAAAACATCCTTGACAGGTATCTCGTGGCCAATAGTAATATTATCCAACTCGTTGATACCCTGAACGCTACCTCCGTCCACCAGTATTTTATTCCACGTTTTTTCATTGTTTAAATTATGTTTAGTTAATACTTTAACAAGCGTAGGATTTTTTCTAATAAAAGTTCCATTTGCTCCTTGCTCTGTGAAAACATTCGCAGCCCACGGCTCAATGCCTGGCGAAACATTCCCACTAAGCTTGCTATTGCTAACAGTAGGAGCAACAGCACGTAGGTGGGTGTTACGCATACCAGTTCCAGCACACCACAAAGGTTCTCCATAAATCTCCGCAAGGTCCATAGAAGCTCTTTCACTTTCAATTTTGATTTGTGAAAATATTTTCCTAGTTTCAAACTGAGATAGTAAACCTTCGAAAGGTATTCCTTTTTCTTGGAGATATGTATGCCATCCGAGGACTCCCAAGCCCAATGCTCTCCCTTTCTGCGCAGATCGAACAGCATTTTCGAATCCTCGTAGTCCTTTGGCTCTTTGAATAAATTCCTCCATAACTCCGTCAAGAAAGAATGTGGCGTCATATATAAGGTTAGTGTCCTTCCATTCTTCATATTTAGCTAGATTTAATGATGATAAGCAGCAAACAAAACTATGATTCTCATCTGTATGTAATGTTATCTCGCTACATATGTTTGTCATGTGAACCTTTAATCCGTTATCTTTATATGCCGGTGGGTTTGCTTTATTAACGTTTCCTTTAAACATAATATACGGCTCTCCAGTTGCCTTACGCTTTCTAAGTAATTTACTCCATCGAGTTCTTGCTTCTCCATCTCCTTGTTCAAGTTTACGCATAAACTTATCACCAACAATTGCGCACTGATGTAGATTAAGCGACTGTCTGTTAACATCCCCTTTAGGTTCTCTAATTTCCAACCACTCCTCGAAATCGTCATGCTCAATATTAATGTTAACGGAAGCAGCTCCTCTTCTGACAGATCCTTGATTGGTAGCGAGGATTGTGCTATCATAGATTTTGCAAAAAGGTACGACTCCGTCTGATGTTCCATTTCCTGTAATTTTAGCGCCGGCGGGTCTAATCATATTAATTCCAACGCCAACTCCACCGCCATGCTTAGCAAGCAACATCATCTCTAAATTTTTCTGTCCTATGTCCTGTATGCTATCAGCAACGTCAATACCGAAGCAGCTAATAGGCAGGCCACGATCAGTACCTGTATTAGATAGTACTGGCGAGGCGAGGCAAAGCCACCCACTCCAAATGTATTCAAAGAACGTTTCTGCCATTTCCGGTTTATATAATCTACGAGCAACTGTTTTAGCAACCCGTAGGTAAGCTTCTCTCGGTGTTTCTCCGTCGAATAAATATCCCCCGGATATAGTCTTCTTGTATACGTCGTTATCACCCCACGCAGGGTAATCTTTGTTTTTTTCCCAGTCTTCATTCCAACTCATTATCTAGTTTTTCTTTATCTTTTAATTGTTCTACTATCTTTTCCCATTCATCTTTACCAATATACATTTGAAAAGCTGTTAACGTTCCTTGAGCTAAACTTGCGTTAGCCTGTATCTCCGTTATCAACTGCTTGATTACATTGGTTAATGCCTGTACTTTATTTTGTAAGACCTCTATCTTACTCTGTTTTTGTCCTTTCATATTATAAGTATTTATAAAACATTACTACAACTATTCTTTGATCTTCAAACTTATTAGGATACTTGCTATGAAAATATTCACAAGGATAAGACAATAGTCTATTAGCTTTGTAACCAACAACAGAATTTAATTTCCATTTTGATTCATCGTTTGCATCTTCTAGTAGCATCCTATTAAACTCTTCCTGATTTGAATCGTCGTATGTGTGACCATAATCTACGTGTTCCCAAAAAGCAGTACCATTTAAGTTATGCTCATTTGCTTTCACATACAACACTATAGCTCTATCAGGTTGTTGGCCATCTATTATAGTATCATTGTGTATTCGCCAATCATTATCTTGATCTTTTTTAGCTTCTCTAGCAAATGATAATATGCTTTTTATTTTCTTGCCTTCTATACTTTCTAATTCACTTACTATATAGTCTTTAAAAGCTAGTGGCAATTCTTTAACCCAAAAAGATTTACCTGGAGTTTTATATTCTGTAAAATTTTCACAGTGATTAATTAGCTCTTCGTGTAAATCGCTTGTTAAAAAATTATCTTTTATGTATATCATAATTTATATTTGTTACCATATATCTTCAAAGTCCTCTCCTTCATTAGCCTTCGAGTAATCCGTCGGGCGAATAGCAAAGAAATCGGTATGAGTATGCCCCCCGGTAAGATGATAGAACCAATCAAGATTGCCTGCTGCTTCTTTGTCATACGCGAAATACGAACCCAAGTCAATGTAACCAAGTTCCACAAGTTTTTCATTTGTTCTTTTCTTTATAAAGTGTTTTAAATCGTTTGACTTTATACCTTCTATATCACCCATCTCAAACATTTTTTCAATGTACTTCGTTTCAAGCTTTACCATTGTTTCTGCTGCATTGATTATATCTTCTCTACACAAGTGTAATAACTGATTGTTTTCATTACACATGTCTCTAAACAGCTTACAACCCATTTTACTATGTAATGATTCATCTCTTACAGACCATTTCATTTGTTGACCTATACCCTTAAGCAAGTTTCTTAATTGAAAAGAGTATAAAACAGCAAAAGCAGAATAAAGGCTAACGCCCTCAGCAAAGGCAGAAAATACAGCCAAGCTTTTACCGATACCAACAGGGTCGTGCCCATCATAAGCAACAAGATTGTCAAACCTCGCTGACGTATTTGGTTCATGAAGAAATGCTTCATAGTCTTCTAGTTTTAATGTTTCGTTTAAATAACTATATGCTACAGCATGTACAGTTTCTTGAGACCCAAACATCATTGCCATTTGTTTGATCTCGTGTTTAGGAAACCAACCTACTACGTTTTGAGTCCAGTAATCTGATACTGCACATTCTGTTTGAGCAAAACCTAGTAGAATATTTCCTACTAGGTGTTTCTCTTTTTCATTAAGCTTTTCGTTCCAATCTTTGATATCGCTTTGCATTGATATCTCAGTGTGTAACCAAAATGCTTGGGCTTGCTTTAACCAACCCTCAGTGTAATACTCAGGGTATTCAAATGGTTTATACGCTATGCGCTCATCAAACAATCCCATTACTTATAAACTTCTAATGCTAAGTCTATAAATGGTAAGTATAATACGTGTGTAACCATTTCTTTTTCTTCATATGATCTAAAACCCAGTAATACGCCTGGGTAAAAGCCTATAGATAGGCTCCAACTAGTTTCTTGTTTATCCATAACATTTTATATTATATTTATCTTGTAATTTTATTATATCTTTAAACTTAATGTAACCCTTGCTCTCAAAAGACCACTTAACAAATTTAGCTATTTGTCTTTCAGCATATTTTTGCTGTGCTGTTAGCTTCGAGATTCTAGGATTAACCTTATTGTTTCGTCGCATTCCTTTTGATTTTGTGGTTTATATATTTTTAAAGGTTCTTTTTTGTTTTCAGTTAAAAGCTTTTTAAACATCTTCCATCTAAGAGGAAATGACTCGTTGGCTCGGCCTTTAGTTTCTATAATAAAGCCTTCACCTATGAAGTCGGGAGTATATTTTATATTAAGTATTTTCTTTTTACCTCTGTTTTTATATTCTCCTTTACCATTTCCACACCTTTCGTATGACTCGAATGGAAAATCAAAGGCCTCTTGCAACTCAAAAGTTTCTCCTTCGTAAAATGATTTTATCTTAGCTTTTTTTAGTGCCATATACATATAGCGTTCTAGTCCTGAAGCAAAGTTTATACCATCGTACGAGATCTTTCTTGATTGTACAGGCCCTTTTTTTCTTTTATAAGATTTCTTCTTCATTTACTTGTATTAGTTTTATCATTGCCTCTTCGATCTCGTCTTGTAAGCAATGACGTGCTGATTCTAGATACAGTATTGCATCCATTAATTCTTCTTGAACATCAACTATAAACCTTGACAAGTCTTTCTTTTGACCTTCAATCTCTTCCATCATAGTAGCTCCATATTTCTTTTGACCTATCAAGCTACGTTCGTCCATCTTCCTTAGTACATCTTGTACTATCTTATCTTTAGTTTTAATCTGCATCTTTCACGAATGTTCCATTAATCATTTTACCTGTTCTTTTGTTTATAACATCATAAGCACTATCAATACAAGACTCGATGTCAAATCCTTCTTGATGAGCTAAGTTAGTTAACACTACAACCATATCACCAATAGCATCGATGATCTCAGGTTCGTCTTTATTTAGTAAAGCTTTTGCTAGCTCACCAGCTTCTTCCATCAGCTTAACATATTGTGTATGTGAATTACCTTTATCGTATATACCTCTATCTTCAGCCCATTGACGTATTAAATCAAACCTGCTCGGTGCCACGACATCAACTACTTTAGATGAATAGGCTTTTAATTCGGGTTTTGATGCCCTATTGGCAGCTTCGTAAAAAGCTTTGTTGTAAATGTAACACCTGTTTTCATTATACATTGAAGGTCTTACATTCATCATTATCCACGGAATATTTTGTTTGGTTATTTCAAACTGGCCGAAGTCCGGTACTTGCCAAGTTAAACCTATGTTATCACTTAGTCTACCTTTAACCTTAGTTATTGGTACAGGGAATGTTGAGGTTTGTTCTGTTGCGTTTATCTTCATATTATTAAATAAATTTTTATATAATTTTCTATCTTTTTTATAGCCATAAGACTGTTGAAGTTCTATTTCCTTGTGGGATATATAATCTATATCTTCACTAGTAAGTAGAACTTCGTATTCATCTGCGGTGTAACCTTGTTGCCGCGTAACCCTGTCTTTAAGATCACACGTTACCCCTATCTTTTTACCTGGTATGTGGTATAAATAATACATCATTTTAAAGTTTGTTATTATACAAGTGCATGTTATGTGCATGGTGGTAATACCAACCTGTTTCAATAGACAGTCTGTCTGCAACCATTTCCTGCAATGACGCAAATTGATACTGATCATTACAGAAACCGTACCAGATGTCATTAGAACGCATGTAGACGGACATACAAAGCTTATTGTTTATAATACTAAATTGTACTGCATAAGTACAGGGTGTATCACAAATATATCTATCCCACTCTTTGCCATCGTAAATAGAAATAGCAGCCTGTCTTGTGCTAGGATTATACCTAAGCATGTCTACAACTTCGTCTAATTGACCATTACGTTTCCATTGCCACCCATAGTTAGAATTAACGTTACCATTTTTATCTGCCATACGTTTCCATATTGGTGGTATTTTACCGTATAAGTTACCTAGTTTTTCTACGCTACGATCTCCTGATAAGTACCAAGCCCATTCCGCTGCTGCATATTTTTGGCTCCAGTTTCGTTCTTGGTTTGTTATAAGCTTATCAGAAGGATTGTCTATATAAAACCCACAATTAAATATAGCTTTAGTATCACCAAAGTTTATACCTTGTTGTAGTATCTCATCGAGCACAGCTTCGTAAGCTTCATTTGCGTTATTATATCTTTTTGTCATTGTTTTTATTTCTTTTATTATAATAGTATTTACAGTATTCAAATATCTTTATCCATATATCTGTTTTACCATATGCTTCAGGGTCTCGATATGTATTGCCGTTATTAGTTATGTCAACATACCATTTTATGTACGACTTAGCATACGGTGCAATATGTATATTGTTTTCTATACACCAATGGTAGGCATTCCAGTCTTCTACTTCATAACCTGGATCACCCATATCTATCTTAGCTTTCTTACCCATTAGTCCCAAGGCATTTTATCATCGCTTATATTCATCTGTTCATGAGGAATAAAGCAACCTGACTTTGGTTCCCATTTAAAATTAGCTTCAGCACCGTTTTCACCTAGGTTTTGAAACTTAACTTTTAAAACTTTAGCTTTAACTGTTTTAGCTTCATAATCTCTGTGAACAAGTATACCATGATAACTAGCATCATACCATTCACCACCACCTTTGATATTGTACATTGTAGGCTCTTCAATCTTGCCATCGTTGTTTTTATACATCTTAGTTGGGTGAGCAACAATAAACACCAATACATCAAATTTCTTAGCAAAGATCTCTATCTTCATTAGATATTCCATTGTGTACCTATTGACATCATCAGAACCTCCAACGTCTCTAACTTTATTAAAAGGATCAATAACTAAACACTTAATACCTTTACGTTTAACTAGCTCAGCCCCTTTCTTAAGTACCGAGTCTAACGTATATCTTTCCATATCAATATGAAAATAATTAGTATTACAATGATCTGCTATTTGATTCCACTTTTCGGTGTTTATGTCTTGAGTCGTTGGCATACCTTGCCAAGTCTTACGCATTAACTTATGTGCGTGAAGATACGTTGGTTGATTTTCCGGCGAAGCAAACGCTGTTTTCCAGCCATAGTTCGCATTATAACCAACAACCATTTGGTCGACAAAATCACTTTTGCCGGAAGAAGGAATCCCAGTGACAGTAATAAATTGACCGGTATAAGTAGAAAATATGTCATCAAAATTCTGAAGGCCAACTTGAAAGCCGGGCTTAAAACCATTACGAACAAAGTCGGTAACTTCATCTTCAATATCCCTGAACGTCGTAACATTCTCCATTGGTACAGGCTTTGCTCCTGTAATACGCTCTGATAGTTTTTCTCTTCCATGTTTTTGTAGATATTCGTTTGCATCTTTGCAGTCATCAAACGTAGCTATATAACATACCTCTGATCCTAGTCTTCGTATAAGCTCAGCTTGTAATGCTTGACCTGCTTCGTCTGAATCTACGGCTAAAATAACCTTCTCTTTGTCCTCTAAATAATCTATGCAATTGTCTAAGTAATCTAAATTGTTATTATTAAGTGTAGCTCCGTTTGGAACTGATATAGCGTTAGGTATACCAGCTTCGTGCAAAGCCATCACATCCATTTCTCCTTCAGTTATAATACAATAATCATAACCTACTATACTATTTATATTGTAGAATACTTTTTCAGCACCCTTATATAATTTAAAGTTCTTTCTTCCATCACGATACTTAACATTAATAAGTTGATCGCCCATGAAATAATTGAACTTTATTACGTTCTCGGTTTTACCGGTCTGAGGCATATATTCAGGACCCTCTCCAATCTTTAGATCAGAAAGAGTCGACTGAGATATACCACGAGTTTCAAACCATTTCAATATTTTATCACCTAAGCCAAAGTCCTTATCTGGATACTCAGGGTTTGGTTGTATGGGTTTAATGTATTCTTTTACACTAGAACCTTTACGTTGATAAGTATGTAACTGAAATGACGTGTTACAATTATGACAAGTACCGAGACCACGTTCCCAATCATAAGAAGCACATTTTGCTTTTTGATTCTTGGGTTTCCTGTCGTGAGAGCACACAGGGCATACGCCTTGTGTTTTACCCTCTTCAAGCTTATGTTGATTGAACTCATCAATCAAAAATCCATTGATCTCTATTGTCTGCATTTAATTTAATTTAATTATTAATCTCCATCTCTACAGTCAGGGCATATGTCACAAAAATCTATTTCTTCTTGTGTCATGCCAGCGTGACACATTTGACACGCTAGCTCTCCATTGTTCCTATACATTAAAACGGGAGATCATCATCGCCTGCTTCAGCTACAAATGCAGCGGCTTTAGGTTGATCCTCACGTGGTGCTGCGGCTACGTTTTCTCCATTAGTCCATACTACAGAGACATTACCTAAATAAGTCTTTGCTACTTTAGCCTCGCGTTCTTCTTTAGACTGAGCTATAACAATAGGCCCTTGATTACCAAACTGGTCTGGCTCATCATTTATAGTTATCGTTATAGGTAGGTACTTACCTTTTTTACCTTCAATAATCTTTGTTTTGTCAATAAGATTAAGGTTTATACTTGCTTTAATTATACTAGCCATATTTAATTATTTATTAAGGTTACTAAATTTCTCATTTGATTTACACTACTATTTGTCTGTCTTCTAAAGTTATCAAAATTCTTGTGATAAGGATGTAAGTTATCTCTAGAGTTGTTGTTAGTGTAAAAGTTTGTATTGTTAGCTTTAAATTGCTTGCCTGATATACTACAGGTCTTCATTTTTGGTCTAGCCATGGTTTATAGGGTTTTATTAATGAAATATTGAGTAGGATCAAAGCCTTCTGACTTATAAAACAATTCATAAGCAGCGACTGCTCTTTCGACTTTGTCCTTACCGTTTTTGTAAAATTGTGGTGAGCAATCAAATAATCCTATTTGACCTGTGTTTTTATCAATAGCGATAAATAACATTTCATAGCCAAATAGTTTACTATAAATATAAGCTTGACTATCATAATTGTACTTAGAAGCAGACCATTTAAACGATTGAAGATCTGCTGTAGTTTTTAAATCTATTATCAGCTTTTCATCATGGTTTACTATATCTGCCTTGCCTTTCCAATTATGGCCTTCAAGCTCTGTAATACCTGGTAGTTCGTACTCTACGTTATTACCTCTAATTAGGTCATGACAAATTTTATTTTCTAACATTTTATCTGTTAGCTTTTCTATTTGATCGACCTCATGTTGTAACAAGCATAGTTCTCCACCGGATATCTCTTTGTATGCCTTTGTATTCCTAGTAGTTGCTTCTATTATCTTAAACTTTTTTAGTTTATCAGGTTCTAGAATTGCAGTGTGGAAATATCCACCTACTAGAAATGCTGGTCTTGGCTCTAAGGCCTTACCAAGGCTCAAAGGATTTGTAAGTAAAGTTCCGACATCAGAATTACTTAAATACTTTTTTCCAAAAGCACCATAGTAATGTTCATCTTCTCGTAACTTTTTAATTACTTCTTCTTTGTTCATATTATAGTGTGTTTAATGCTCCTTCTATTTCTTGAGATAGAGCATATTTAGCCTTTATGGCTGACAACTTACCGCCTGCTGTTACATATTGAACCGCCTTTTCGTAAGCTGGATCTTTCTTAGACGTTAAAGTTGGCTTCTTAGGTTCGAATTTCTTCTTGCCATGATCATTAGTTGCATCTGCATCCGCTGTGTCATCTATTAGAAATAGATTACCTAGTGCATACTTTTTGCCATAACTCGATGCGCTACCATATTGTTGAGGTACTTGCATACCTTTTTGGTTTAAGTCTACACCTACGATTGCTTGTGCAATAATTGAGCTCTCCCCGTCGCTTAGTAATGCCGTGGTTCTTATAACCGGCTTATCACTTGGGGATATTAGCTCTTCATTTATCGTAACTGAGACGCCTAGCTCCTTTAAAAAGGGTTTTGTAGCTTCGAGAATGTCTTCGGCTGATCTGAAGTTGTATTTGCCGAAAGAATTAAATCTAGATTTTTTAGATTTAAAGTTTGTTTGAATTGTAATTAACTTATCGTTTAAAGTCATAATATTTGGTATTTGGTATATCTATATAATCACATATAAATATATGGTTTTACATTGTTAACTTACAGGTAGTCAAGCACTTGTGAGTGATCTACGCTGCTTATAAGCCTGTCTACAGCTTGTCTTTTTATCTCTGAAACACGCACATAATTGCTAACTCCAGGTATATTTAATATACTTGCAATTTGTTTAGCGGAATGCTTTTCACAGTCTAATCCATACGAGAGTCTTAACACTTCATACTCTTGATTTTTTAAGTATTTTTGCATTAATCCTTTCAAGTATAAATTCAATAATTGTATGTTATAAGCTTCAGAATTGTCGGCAATTTGATGATACATACTTTCTTCTTCGTTTTTCATTGGCTTGTCAATGCTTAAGAAAATAGAATTAAAAAACATTTGAACCATAGCCTTGTCTTTAGTTGATCTCATCTCGTTAAGTTTGTGCTCTGGTATTCTTATATTACCTCTATGCCTGTCTACTCTTCTGCGTATTGCACCTTTAATTCTTTTACTAAAAAAAGATTTTAAAGATTTTTCAACGTCTTCTTTTTCGTTTAATATTTCCCAATTAAGTTTGTCTACAGCTCTCACTAGAGCTTCGTTACCAATCTGTAAAAGATCTAAGATACTTAACACACCTGATGCGTGACTTGCTGTTGAAAACTTTCTTGCCATAGACTCAACTAATGGCATAAATTTAACAACTAGTTCATCTCTAGTGTACTCATCGTAAAATAAACCTTCTAAATCGTTAATAGATTTCTTTACATCTTCTTTGTATCTGATGTAGTTTTGAATGTTATATTTCTTCATTTAAGAGTTTTTTTTCATTTTTTAATGACTCGTTTAAATTTCTTTGAACAGTTCTTGTAGAACAACTAAGTATACTTGCTACTTTGCTCCAAGTTATTTTTTTACCAAGCTGGTTAATATCTAGCATACATTGGTATATTGATTCTTGATCTACCATGTTTTTCCTACCTATTAATTTTCCTACAATCTTAAGCTTTTCACTAACGTCTAACATACAAAAGTCTTTGAATATAACTTTACGTATTTTGTTTCTTGGAGGTTCGCCACCTGTTGCAAATACATCGTCTATCATAGTATTTAACTTCTTGTCACTAATAAAAAATGTAACAAATCCGTTTTCTTTGTCTGCAATAAACTCATACACATGTGATGGCAATAATCCTTCAGGTCTATCCTGGTTTAAATAGTATAAGACTAGGTAATGCCATTTTAAACTCTTGTATGTTGTTATCTTAGCTTTTGTATTAAATAAACAATAGTGTTCATACGTGCCATTTTCAAAGAACATGTACTTATCAGTCTCAATAGAAGCGACGTCATTAATAGGCATTTGCCTATAGATAACTTTTTGCTCATTGATCCATTGTATTTTTCTTTTTTGTGACATAAGCCTATTACTTATATATACTATAGGGCATGTGTCATGCTTAGTATAAAATTAATTTTAACCTTCTATTGTATTTCTTTAAAAGCTTTGCTTTATTGTAAACTTTTAGTTTATAATTACCGCATAAGACGTCTGTTATTATCTCGTTATTAAGCAGGTTTATTTGATTTTCCATGAACATTACGTGCTGGGCTTTTCTTTTGCGCCTTTTTAATTTTCTCAGATATGTTTTCATAGTTAGTAGATGTTAAATGCTTGTATATTTTTGTGCTCATATTTATTTTTATTGTTTTAATTATTCATAGTGTTTCTCTAATAAGAGGTTTGCTACCTCTTGGCTTATCATGTTCTCGTTGTATAGTTTCCATATTAATTTACTCATAGGCTTTAGGTGATGTTAGACCAGAATATGCACAATACTCTTCTGTTTTATTTCTTAATGTAACGTATGTTGCGCCATCATACCCAGCTGCTGACCACTTATCAAGCTCTGCTTGTGATAAATTATGCGATAGCAATTCTATTTCTTCTATAGGCATAAGATTAATTTCTTCTGCTCTTTTTTGTTCTAATTTATTCATAATTTCTAAGTGCTTTAAATAGTGGGTGTCTGTAAGAGTTAGCTTTAGTTCGTTGAAAATAAGTGAACGTAGCTCGCTTACCGATATAGTCGTTTACATTTACAAGCATATCAGCTAGATCTTCGTAGTTGTAGCCTTTACCTGGCGGACAACCAAACTCAATACCTTCGTCATCTCGCATAACAAACTTACCTAGTGTACCTATACGTTTGCCTTTACCTGTAACATAATCAATTATTATAGCTTCAGTGTCATGAAAGTCTTTAAACTTTTGTAGATTATAAGAACGTTTTTGCTCATAAGGCTTGTTTAGCCTAAGCATAGATCCTTCATAGCCTTCGCTTAAGTATACTTCATGTAATTCTTGAGCCATTTTTAAGCTTGTTACAATAGGATTTTTTATTAGCGTCATAGATCTAGCTATAGGCAAGTGGTTTACAAGCCATATATAACGAACATCATAGTCAGGGCCTTGAGCTACCACGTCATATACGTGATATTGTACAAGGTTTGCTGCGTCACGCGCATCCTCATCAGTTGGTTTTTGTTTTCTGACTAATGATATAATCTTTCCAAAATCGTCCTTTAGAACGTGATTATATAGTTCGCCGTCTAAAACAGTAAAAGGGTGCTCTTTAAAAAAGTCTTCAAGATCACTTTCAAGATGTGCAACATTTTTGAATTGCTTACCTGTTCGTGAAAATGCGCCGTCTTTAGTAAAGATACACCGTACACCGTCTAGTTTTCTTTGTAAAAAAACTTTTTCATAAAAATCAATTTCTTTTTTGCCTACTTTATGCGCAAGCATTGGTTTTATCATAATTTATTAATTTTATTTTCTATTATTTTAATTTTGTTTTGTAGCACAGCACACTTATCGTATTCCTCTCTTTCTAAATAAGAAGACAATAGCGTCATAAGCCTAGCTAGTTCAGCTAACAGCATTTGCTCTTGATCTTCTTTTGGTATCATAAAAGAATCATTATTAATGTTTTTTTGTGCTTTCTGGTAGAGTTTTTCAGCTACCAATTCTGCTATTCTTTCGATATCTTCGTCGTTCATGTATATATTATCAATACTAGTTTGTATTTTGTTTGTGTTTATCCCAATCAGTGTAGTCATAATCAGATTTGTATCTAGATAAGACATCATCTATTTTTAGAACAAACACACATTCTGTCCTGTATTGATTCCAGCAAGACATCCATATGTCTGCTTTACCAACCCATATAACATATGTGTAATGGTGATCGATGTCTACGTGAGAGGGGTATAAATACTGAGACTGGTAATGAAAGTCCTTTACTAAATGAGCCGCCATTTTAGAGGCATCTGTAACTATCCCGTTATTTTTCATATACTTAACCCAGTTAGCTAGTTCTACAGCTCTCCACTCAGGATAACCGTCATGATGTAGATACATATTTACGTAGCTATTTCCATCTACTAACTCAGGGTTACAGGCAAAGCCAGCCTCATTGTGTGAAGCTAGCTCTCTATCTACTATCATTGTTACGTTTCTAGTTGCCATTATCGTAGTTCATTTCTATTGTATTCTCAATGCTGTTTTCTAATGATATAATTTCATGCGCTATTAATAAGAATTGTTCGATAGCTACAGTCTCGTAACTACTTAAGTCATCGGTTTCACCTTCTCTAATAGCATTTACGCAATCTTGCATTGCTCTTACCGTGTTTTCAAAACGGCAATAACTCATGTTTCCCATAATTTTTTGTTTTAGTTAATATTAGTTGACGCAGCAGGAATCGAACCTGCTTTATAACCATTGCGCCCGTTATTAATCCAGTAAAACCATATAGGCCTCTGCATTATTTTGTCTAAACCAGCTTAACCCCTTGCGTAAGTCTCTAACTATCTCGTTGTTAGTGGTTGACATACCTAGTTCAGATGTCATAGTTGCACCCATTACAAAGTCATACATACTAAGCTCTATATTGTTTAGCTTAATACTTTGACCTGTAAATCTGTTTTGCACTACTTCGCCTTCGTCATATATTGCACCATTAAACCATTTAGGAATTTTTTGTTCTTTCTCTTTCATATCCTTCTTCTATTAATTCGTCTTCTATTTCTTTTAATTTATCGTTGTAAAACTCACAATAAGTAGTATCTATAGCATCTTGGAAGCCATATTCTTCCATCATGTACTCATCTATTTGTATTCTACTACCTTCTATGATCACATCTGATAGTTTTTCAAACCATTGACTGTCATAGTAGTAAATATCGTAGCTAAAATCAGGGTTTCTATCGTCAGCCGTAGCCATGTATAGTTCGTAACCATCAGCTGTTTCTGTTGTAGTAAAACAAAAACCATAGTTTTGCCAATCGTGAGTAAACTCCGATCCATAGTGATCTAACACTAGTTCTAACTTTTTGTCATGATCCATTTCTTCATGACGTAAAATACCTGTTTCTTCAAGCTTACCTTCTATTAATTCGTCTGTTAATTTTCTCATATTATTTTTTTATTAAGATTTTATCACCATACATAAAGCTATAAGGCTCTAGTTCCCAGGTTTTTATGTTACTATATGTGAATAGATCTCTCATTTCATCTACAGTTAGATTAGACCACATATACTTAGACATTAGAACGTATTTTAGTCTTTTAGCGGCTGCATATTTTCTAGCATTAGCTTGTAATTGTTTTTTAACGTCAGGCAACAGCTCGTCGTAGACAGTTTTAATTTTACTCATATTTTTTATAGTTTTTAAGATAATAATTTAGCATGTATACCATTCTAGTTAATGGATTGTGTATTAAAGCTCTAGCATTAGATACATCTTTTCTAACAACAGTCTCACCATTACTGTTCATAATTACAGTTCTTGTGTTTTGCTTGTATACTGGATTTATTTGATAAGCTCTGTCTGTAGTACCGTTTTGCCTACGTACATAACCTGACTCAAATACAGCTAGTCTAAGCCTTTGAGCATAGCCTTTTTTGTTAGATTGATAATAAGGACTAGCAGGACAAGGAAATTCAAACTCTCTAGTTCCGTTTTTAGCTTGCCGCTGTGTTGTTACTTCTTTAATGTTATGCTCTATTAGCAACCTACGTGCGTAGGAATCTTCAAGCATCTGGGCTTCTTCTCGCCAAGTGTACGTGTTTCTCATGTTTAATTTAGTTTAATTTATTATATTATCATACCTTATTTGTATTTATTTTGTGGAGGTGGAGAGGATCGAACTCTCGTGCATAGTAGTTCCTGTTGCAGGCTTTCTACCATGTCAAAACCATGTCACCCCCATTACGTAGTTATCTTCGCATATAGCGATCGGACTTCCACCGTGCCGACAGTTAATTACTCTGCCGCTCGTGATACTACGACTTATAAAATTAAAGGATCTTCGTCAGCTTAACCACGTATCTCCTCGCTGAGTTCCTACAGCCCTACTGAGCCCTTCACATTTATAAGATTTTAGTAACTAGCGAAGGAATCGAACCTTCATACTCGTCAGTAGTAATGAACTCTGTTTAACTTAATAACACCTGTTACATCCATACCTAGTTTACCGGCTATTATGTGATCACTAATCGTATCTTTCGCCATCGGTTTTAGTATTTATAGAGCATGTACCGTAAAACTCTTTATATTTACTTTCTACGCCAAGACTTGTGTACCATAGCACTAAGCTCTTGACTTACAATTTGTATTGTATTACCTGTTTTGTGCTCGATGATAGGAATATACGAGTATGTCTTTGTTTGACTGTGCTCAACACATGTTTTATATCCTAACTCTAATCTAACTGGGTGCACTTCAGTGCCGCATCTACAATACATATTTATTTATTTTTGGTTTATTATATTATCAAATAGTATTTGTATTATTATTGTATAGCTTTTTTAAAGCTAATCTTACTACATAGTCTTTCATTTCTAAGTAGCTATCACCATTCAATGGCACGTCAGCTAGTTGCCAATCAACGCTGTCTGCTATTATTTCTCTTATATGATCTGCTACGCCTTGCGCAACTAAATCTAATTCTGACATTTTACTCATTATAGATCAGGTGAAATTGTTACTTCAACCCAGCCTTTTTCAGAATGTCCTGCATAGCTTTTAATACCCTCATCTGTTAGTTGTTTTTCTAGCTCTAATGCTGCACGCCATAAAGCTGGTTCTGGCATCTCATCATGCTCGTCATCATACATGACTTCACCTCTACATTGGTAGAAGATATCATCATGGTCGTTTTCTACATACTCAAAATCCCATCCGTTGATTCTTACATCTTGTTTTAACCACTCTTTCATATCTATTCTTGATTTAATAATTCATCTATTTCACAGAATAGCATATCATCTATGTCTGCTTTACTATATTTATTTCCGTCCCATGTAGACACTAGCTCGTAAGCTAGGTCCCAAGGGTTTTTGTATTCTTCGTTACTCATAATCTTTTAGCATTTGTTTTAAGTTTTTAATTGCTACTAGTCTATTTAAGTTAGTTGCTTCATCTTCATAAGTATCTAAATCATTTCTTATGTCATTTAGCTGTTCTTCTAGCGTATCTAGTGCAACTAATAAGACATTGTGCTCTATATCCGTCAAGTCTAGCTTTATTTCTCTACCAAGACCTTGTCTTTTCATCTCTTGATCGATTATATCTGATATTTGGTCTTGAGACAAGTCACAGTGTTCTTGTATGATATCTGTGTATATTTCTTCTCTTATTTGCTGTTTGTTTAGTAATCTAGTTCCCATATTCTATATCTTTTTCTTTAGTTGCCATCCACTCTATGTTACTTATAGTGTGACCTGCTCCAATTAGGAACGACTCACAAGACTCAAAGCTTGGATTCCATTTATTTTCTTTGTTACTTAACGAGCTAATGTCGTATCTGTATACTTTACCATCAAAATAATCTAGTACAAATATGTAGTTCTCTATTTCGTAGTCGTTTTCTTCTTGCATCTCGTGCCATTTTCTTTGTGTATCACTCATGTTAAATAATTTGTTCTGCTTACTTCAGCCATGTTCTGCTTACTTCAGCCATGTGGTGTATCCATATGACTTTATCTATAAATTCTATTTCTGTTAATTTAGCTCGGTATAAACCTAGTTCGTTTTTCATGTCTTGATAGAAATTACTTAAATCTTTGTCTACTTCGCAGTATTTTTCTTTAAATAACTCGTATTCATCGCCCTGCATATAGCTAAGACCTGTCATTCCTGTGTTATATGTCTTTACATTTATCCACCTGTCTGAATCTGGCATCCAAACGTGACTTACTGATATTAATTTTTCTTTATCACTCATATGTTTATTTCTTCTTTTATAAATTTAAGTGCAGTTACATAACCTAACTGTACTGCCATTTGGGTTAGTAGAACATCATTAGCTCCATTATTTGCTTTCGCGAATTGGTCTAATCTTTCTCTATTACCAGGCGTAGCTACTATTGATCTATCGAATATAGCTAGCTCTTTGTCTATTATTTCGTCTATTTTACTCATTTTCTTTTAAATATTTTAGCACAGATTCCCAATCAGGGTGCTTATCTGTACCGAACTGTATTAGTTCTCCGTTAAATTTGTCTGCGCCATTAGCCGTTCTATCGTCTATAAGATAGTCGCCATGGCATAAATTCTTGTGATTTGACAAGATTAATCTCTTGTATGCATTTTTACCTAAGTGTTTGCTAACCCACTGTCTTTTGTGTGACCAAGAAGCAGGCATATTCCATGGAGCTGTAGATAGTATATACACATCATATTTGCTTGAATTACAAAGGTAATTAAAAGCTTCAACCGCGCCATCAATTGGATTAGGATTTTTAAAGATATCCCATGGCCAATTTACACCGTAGAACTCTGCTTGATCTATTTCAGCCTGTAAGTTTACTAGGACGCCGTCCATGTCTATATATACTATTTTGCTCATGATTTTACTATTGTTTTTAATTGTTCTACTGAATAGTTTTTACTTGTTTCTTGCCACATACGATTGTGTGTGAACTTTCTAGCCTTTGAAAAGGTAGACTTTTGCCTTATAACCACACGGTTATACTCAGCATCAGTGAGTCCACTACACGAACCTTCATGTCTGTGCTTGCGCCTGTGCTCAATACCTCGCAACTTTTGTTGTTGTTTAGAGTACTCGCATACTTCTTTCATAGTCATTACTCCCATATGTATGTAATTCCTTTGTGATTGAACCACTGAGTAAACCCGTCTTGATCTTTTTCTTCGTTGTAAATGAAGCCGAAGCGATTTGGAATGTTACTAATTGTGTAACCTTTGTAAAATTTGTTTGATAAGGCGCAAGGTTGGCCGTCTTTGTTGAAGAATTTAATTTTCTGCATTGTTATATTGTTTTAGTTATTTATTATATTATCAATAAAGAATCGTATTTTATTTGTTTTGTTGTAGAAACTCATTTAATATAATATTAATTTCTTCTTTAGCTTTAGATAGTCTAAATGTTTGTGTTTGTTGATCTAGCATATCTTAATTGTTACGTTTTTTTAACACTTGGTTAATAAATTGAGTATGAAACTCTTGTCTAATTTGTCTGTTTTGAGTAATAAGCTGTGACATCTTGTCATCTATTACTTGTTTCTCTTGATCTGTTAATTGCATAATTCTATTGATTAGTTATTTTATAGTAAGTTATTTTTTCTAGTACGTAAGAGCTATCGACCTTACCGTCCATTTGCTTTAGTACGTCACTTGACATATCTATTTGTTTGCCGTTTGGGCAAGTTAGTATAAATTGCATAGTTAATTGTTTTAGTAGACATAGTGAGAGTCGAACTCACCACATAAGTGTTAGCCATCGTGGACACTATTGTACACGCTAATATGTCTTTTGTTCTATCCAGTTAAGCTCGTTGCCCGCAGGTTCGGATAGTCACCTTTGTTATCGTTAGTAGAAATCGTAGTATATATCCCACACTTTAGACCTCTCGTTTGCAGTTAGTTTAGTGTAGTGCTTGTCGAACAAGTTCCACGAGATTTTTAGCAGTTGGTAAGATTGAGTTGCCATAGTTATATTGTTATTAGTTATTTATTATATTATCAAAAGTAGTTTGTATTTTGTTTGTTAGTTGCGTAAAGCGTAACCCGCTCCGGCACCTAAGTCAGTTAATACTTTGTTTAGTTTCTTGAGTACTATTAGTACAGTGTGTTTGAATTTTCTCATAGTTATTTATTTTAGGAATTTTTTGATTTCGTTTTTAAAGAGTATTATTGCTGTGAGTATCACAAGCGCTAAGATTAGTAGTGGAAAGTAAGCCATAGTTATATTATTTATTATTATATTAGTAGACATTGGTGGAATCGAACCACCTCACAAAGTAGAGCTCACGCAGTCAAAATGCAGAGTGAAACCGTTATGTCTGTTTGACAAAAGTGAAGTTAATTATATAACTTCTTTGTCGCGCAAGATAACTGGAACGCTAGTTGAAGAAGTGTACGATTTGTACTTTTCGAAGCAGTTCATAGTTGATAATTTATCTTTCATAATTTCATACGCTTTATCGTGATTGTAAGTGAAAGTTTTGCCACTTTTGAATTCGACATTGATGACAGTGTTTTTGCCGATTAGTGACTTGCGAATAACGAAGCGTTTAGAAGTTAAAGAATTGTTTGAAGTTGAAATTGAATTTGAATTTGACATAGTTAAAAGTATTTAGTTATTATTAATTTGTTATTAGTTATTTATTATATTATCAGTTAAGATTTGTATTTTGTTTGTGTAAAAGTGTATATTTGTTTGTAAGTTAAAATAGTTAGTAGAGTATTGCACTATGACTATCTGTCATGACATTGTGTCATATAGTTATCGACTAAGTTAGTTATTTCTTCGTGTGACAAGTTGTCATATGTTTGAATATAGTCGTTATATATTTCTTCGCGTAATTCTTCGATTGATAATTTCATTTGATATGTAAGTTATTATTATTAAGTTAATGTATGTTAGTTTGTTTCGTTATTTATTATATTATCAATGTAACTTCGTATTAAGTTTGTATATATTTTAGAATAAGTTTTGTGAATATATATGGAAATGTATCGAAAAAATGATATATATACGCGTAACTCGCTGAAACTCAGGGGGCTAACCAATTTGAAAACGATTTTACGTAGACAGTTGATAGTCAGATAGATAGGTGCAGCCCTATAACCCAGTATAAGTAATACAAAAGTGTGACATTAGCCTTATAAAGTATATAAGTAAGGGGCAAGTGTCACTGTTTTTGTAAACAATGCGCTTTACCTGTAAGAATATAGGGGTATACTACTATAAAAAGTAAAAGAAAAAACATCATGGCAAATATATCAAGCTATCCTATACTATCTGACTTATCAAATAGTGATTTAATACCAATAACAGACGTATCGTCTACGGTTAATCCTTTAAGAAATGTAACTTTAAGCACTTTATCTAGTTTCCTAGTAGCATCGTCTTCACCATGGGACACTGTTACAGGAGGCATAAACTATTCTGTAGGTAATGTGGGTATTGGAACAGCTACACCATCATTTCCCCTATCAGTTACGAAAAACGCTACTGGATACGTAGCTGAGTTCGTGAACGGTTCCACTGCTGGATACGCTGGTGTAAACATAAAAGCGGGTTCAACAAGTACTAACGCTTTTTCAGTAGGGAATGCAGCTGGCGACAGAAACTTCATGATAACAAGTGAGGGCCACGTAGCTATAGCCCCTTCAGTTACGACGCCCGAATCGGCCTTAGATGTAAAAGCGCTTGGAAATGCAACGAATTCCGCGTTGCTTAGATTAACAAATACCGCTACAGATAACAATACGTTAATGAAGCAAGTTGGTTTTTATTATCGCAACAACAACACTTACACGGAAAGAGGGTTTATAGGCGTTAACCAATACACTGTTCAATACAGCACGTCTTCTGATTATAGATTAAAAGAAAACATCGTCCCTATATCTGACGGCATAGAAAGAATTAAACAGCTAAAACCATGTAAATTTAATTTTATAGGTGGAGATGCTGATTATGTCGTAGATGGATTCTTAGCACATGAAGCTGGCGAGGTTGTTCATGAGGCTATAAGTGGAGAAAAAGATGCGGTTGATAAAGACGGTAATCCAGTATACCAAGGTATAGATCAAAGCAAAATAGTACCGCTATTAGCAGCAGCATTAAAAGACGCTATAGAAAAGATAGAACAATTAGAAGCAAGGGTGCAAGCTTTAGAGTAAAAACTAATAAAACCAAGTGATAATAAACAACATACCCTGCTCGGGTGAGAGCACAACCAAATGTCTAACTAAAACCAAAACCGATGACATTATACTATAAGACTGACACGTGGTCTAGTCAACCAAATCAATTATCCCAAGACCAGATAGATTGGTGGAAACACTTATCAGAAAAGAAAAACTGGAGGATAGTTCAACTACCTAATGGGTTTTACCAAACAGAATATAAAGATCCAGATTGCAATTGTGATCCAGATAAAGACACATGCTGTGATAACTGGCTAGATGTAACTAGAAGAGAAACCATTGAATCAGCTGAAGCTGCCATTGATGGTAGCATCGAACATTATGCAGCAAAACTAGAGTTCGTAAAAGGACCAAAGGTAGTAAAGACCTTTAAATAACAATCAAATCAAATTTAATTAAATCATGGCAGAAGCTATAGTAAAGAATCTTAACTTCGGAGACGACGCTAGGAATCAAATATTTAAAGGAATAGAGAAACTCACAAAAGCTGTTAGCTCCACACTTGGGGCTAGCGGTAAATGTGTTATACTAGAAGATGCAGCAGGTAATCCGCTTATTACAAAAGACGGTGTTACAGTTGCAGACTCTATATTTCTTAGAGATCCAGTAGAAAACATAGGGGCTACGCTTTTAAAAGAAGCTGCTCGCAAGACGGTTAAAGAGGCTGGTGATGGTACTACCACTGCCACTATCTTGGCCCACGCTATACTAGACGAATCTTACAAGCTAGACAACAAAGATGTTAGAGCTGTAAAAGAACAGATACTAAACGGTGTAGATGTAATTATAAAAGAACTAGAGAAGCAATCTGTACCAGTCAAAGACAAGATAGACGATATAGCTATCATATCCACAAACAACGACAAAGCTTTAGGTTCTATTATTGCAGACGCGTTTAAGAAAGTGGGAGACGCAGGCTTGGTGGTCATGGAGCCGTCAGCAGAAGGCGAAACAAGTGTTGAAGTTGTAGAGGGTGTAGAGTACAACAAAGGATTATTAAACCCTAACTTTATAACAAACAAAGATACGGGTACAGCAGAGCTAGACAATCCTTTAGTTTTACTTATAGATTCTAAGGTTGACTCAATAAGACAGATACAGCCGGTACTAGAACACGTAATACAAACAAAAGAACCTTTATTAATCATAGGTGAAGTAGAAGCAAATGTTATGTCTGCGCTGCTTATGAATAAAATGAAAGGTAATATAAAGATAAACGTATTAGATCCACCAGCATATGGATTGAGACGTAAAGAAATACTAGATGACTTGGCATTACTAACAGGAGCTACAGTTGTTAACGAAGACCTAGGTGATGATTTAAGTTCTATAGAAGTAGATTATCTAGGGCGATGTATTAAGGTTGTTACAGAAAAAGACAAGTCAATAATTAGAGTTGAAAAAGATTCAGAAGAAGTTGATTCTATAATAAAACAGATACGATCTAAATTACTAGAAACTAACAAAGAACATGTTAGAGTAGGTTTGGAGCAAAGACTCGCAAGACTAAGCGCTAAGGTAGCAGTAGTCAAGGTCGGAGCTAATTCAGCTATAGAATTAAAAGAAAAACAAGATAGAGTAGAAGATGCTATATGCGCTACAAGAGCCGCAATAAAAGAAGGTATAGTACCAGGTGGTGGTATAGCTTTACTAAATGCTTCAAAGGTTTTAGATAAAAAAATACCTGGAGAAGGCATATTAAGAAAAGCAATTAAAGCACCATGGAAAGCAATTTTGAAAAACGCTGGTCTTGAGGTTGATGAACCTAAGAAGGCAGGCGAAGGAATAAATGTGGTTACAGGGAATATGGTAAATATGATTAAGGCTGGTATTATAGATCCGCTACTTGTAACAAAGAGCGCCCTTAAAAACGCGGCTTCAGTAGCGACAACAATACTATCAACCGATTGTGTAATTAATAATATGAGAATTGATGAAAGCGGTAGGTAGTTATTTACTAGTTAACAAGCTAGAAAAGAAAACAACTAAAACCGAAGGAGGTTTGTTGTTGTCTGAAAACGATAGAGACGATATTAGATATGTTCAAGCAGAAGTAGTAGATCCAGGTGATCAATCATTTCTTAAAAAGAACGATCATATATTTTATGACAAACATGCAGGTCATAATATAGAGCATGATGGTAAAAAATTACAAGTAATAAAAGTTCAAGATATTGTCGTTGTGATATGAAAAGGCTAGAAGCAGGAGATTTAAAAGATTTCAATCTGCTAAAACATTACCGTACGATACGCAAATGGGCCTGTAGAAACAACGACTTAACTGACGCTGAACTTGAGTTACTTATATACTTAGATTGTATAGATATGTTTACAATCGATGATTTCAAGATGGGGAGTTATTCTTTTAGCTGGAACAACAGAAGATGGAATAAGCTTATTCAAGAAGACTGGATAACGGTCTGGAGAAAAAGAAATAGAACAACCCAAAAATATAATATATATAAAGTTTCTTTTAAAGGTAAACAACTTATAAGAAAAGTCTATAGAATAATGACTGGAGAAGATGATATACCTACAAGCGAAAGAAGAAATTCTATAATGCAAGGAAAAACATATATGGATAAAGTATTACAAACATCCGTATATAACGTTAACAGAGATAAAAACAGATAGCATGAGTCAAGCAGCAGCAGCAGCATCAGCAATGGGTGGTAACAATAACAACGCAATGGGTGGGTCCGGCGTGGGTTTCATGACAGGCGGTATAGGTGCGGCAACTAGGTCAGTTATGAACCAGGCAATGAACAGAAATAAAGCTAAAGCGAGTGCCACAGCAAGCGCTGGCACGGGAGGATTAGGCGGTGGCATGGGAAAAAGAATGGGCTCAATAGAGTCTAGACTAGACGCGTTAGAAGGCGGAGGCGAAAGTAAAGATCCCGTGGCATCAGTTAAACCGGTACAGGACTTTTCTACGGGCGGGAGCTTTGGTGGCGCACAACCTGCACCTGTGGCAACTGGAACGCTAAGCGCATCAGCACCACCTGGATCTTTAGACGAGGCAATGCCTTCTCCTGGAGACCCGGCGGCTGATATGTTTGGTAGTGAGTTTATGAGAAACGCATCTGTTGGTGCAGCAAGAATGAGAAAAAATAAAAAACTGTAATATGGATTTAAAAAGTAAAATGATTATTGGTAGCCCTGAATTAAAAGGTCAAGTAGGAGAAAGCGCGATATGGGACGGCCCATTAAACTTAGCTGCTTTTCCAAAAGGTAAAGGAAGTTCTAGCGGTATAACAGGTATGAAGCTCAGCCACGCTGGTGTACCTTACAAACCATTAAACGCTGTTCTTCGTGCACAGGGTAGAGAATATTAATATAATAAAAAAATTAAAATGGGACAATACGGAAATCAACCAGATTTTGGAACAGAGGCAGATGATGATGTTCAAATAGTTACAAAAGGACAAGCAGCAACACGAACAGGGTATTTAGGAGGAGCCTGTTTGTACGTAGGAACAGGTGGGGACATTAATGTGCTTATAGCGGGTACTTATGGTGGAGGTCAATCTTTCGATCCAGTATTTTTCAAAGCTGTACCATCTGGATCTATATTACCCGTAATAGTAGATTACGTTGTAGTTAGCTCAACAAAAGGCGCAACAACCGCAGCTGATCTTGTAGCTTTAAAATAACATGGCAGTAGGTAACAGCATGGGAATAGGTATCCCAATGGTAAACTTAGGCTTAGGCGGCGGGGGAGGCGGAGGCACAGGCTTCTTGCTAGATGACTACCCTAATACGACAGGCCACTCTTATTCACTTAGACAGTT
>Ga0209830_10000412_pt1 | contig 44601 bp, 41 predicted proteins | sample ArcticOcean_MG_C_12_FD_187439 | JGI IMG/M metagenome (GOLD analysis project Ga0209830, IMG submission 187439) | Marine microbial communities from western Arctic Ocean - ArcticOcean_MG_CB8_130 (SPAdes) (version 2) | ecosystem: Environmental > Aquatic > Marine > Oceanic | place: Arctic Ocean...
TGAGATAGTGGTAAAATTTCTGTGAATGCTAAGTAAGTCCAAGGACTCGAGCAGTCAAAGTAGAATTCTATACAATTAGATTTTTTCATATAAAAAATATTTTAAATTAACAATTTTGTCAAAAAACATACAAATCATAGCAATAATCCTGAGTATTTGTATTAGCTGTTCTTCTGAGCCTGAAATAAATATCAAGGCTAGTATTGGTAAATATAATTTAGCAAATGAAATCAATGCAAAGATTAGTGAGGAGCACTTTTTTCAAGATCAGGCTATAAAAAATATTAATCCAAGATTAGGCAAAGCCCTTATCAATAAATTAGATTCTCAAAAAATTTACTTCACTGCAAATGAAATCTTATATTTTACAAATAAGTTTCAATCTTCGGCTGATGATGTTGAAATTGCTACCAGCTATGAATTAATTAATTTATATTTCAACCGATTGATTGAAGCTACTAAGTATCAAATTAAAGTTATTCAAAAAAAAGATTTTGACTTTAGTGAGGTTGAAAATATTCTTATTGACAATGATCTGCAGGAATTTCGTGAGACAAACTTAGATCTCAGAGAGATCTGGGTAAAGCTAGCAAAAAATGATGTATTGACATCTATGCTGACTGACAAAACTACAGATGAGGCAGTAGAGCTTATTTCTAAACGCTATAAAAATAGACTGCGAAGAATCTCACAGAGGAATGAGGAGGATATTTTTTCTATGGTAATGAATAATCTAACTGGATTATTTGATCCGCACTCCTCATACATGTCTCCTAAATCAGCAGAAGATTTTGAGATGACCATGAGCTTGAACTTAGAAGGCATAGGTGCCTTGCTTACTACAGAAGATGATTATCCAATTATTGTGAGTGTTGTTCCAGGAGGCCCTGCAGAAAAATCTGGAAAAATTAATCCTGATGACAAAATAGTTAAGGTTAGGCAGATTAAAAAAGTTGAGGTGGACTCTGTAGATGTGGTGGGATGGAGAATTGACGAGGTTGTTCAGCTTATTAGAGGTGAGGCCGGCACTCAGCTAGAGCTGGAAATTATTCCTGCTAAGACCGAAGATCTGAGTGATAGAAAATGGGTTTTACTAACTCGCGAAGAAGTGAAACTGGAAGAGCAGGCTGCCAAATTTCTAATCGTTGATGCTGCTCAAGGAGAAGATAATTTCAAAATAGGTATTATTGATTTGCCTGCATTTTATATTGACTTCAATGCATGGCGAGACAAAGATCCTGATTTTCGAAGTAGCTCAAAAGATGTAAAAGATATTTTAAATAAATTTAAGATAGCCAATGTTGATGCGGTAATAGTGGACTTAAGAGGTAACTCCGGGGGCTCATTGTATGAGGCTAATAAATTGACTGGTTTATTTGTATCTTCGGGGCCAACCCTGCAAGTCAAAGAAAGCAATGGAGATATTAGGCCATGGGGAGATGATAGAGCAACTCAAGTATGGAGAAAACCAATGGCTGTAATGGTTGATAGATATTCTGCATCTGCATCTGAGATCTTTGCAGGCGCAATACAAGATTATCAAAGAGGGCTAATTATCGGGCATAAAACGTTTGGTAAGGGTACCGTTCAACAATTGGATGATCTAACTAGTGGTCAACTAAAGTTAACAGAATCAAAATTTTATAGAGTGACTGGCTCAGGTATGCAAAATAGAGGAGTAGAACCAGATATAACTCTTCCTTCAACATGGGATATAGAAGAAAGTGGTGAAAGCTCATTAGACTCTGCCCTGCCCTGGGATCAAATTAGCCCCACTCCATTTAGAAAGTTTAAGATTAATAAAAGTGCTTTAGATAGATTAAAAGTTGCCCATGAGAAGAGGGTTCTCGAGAGTCCAGATCTGCAATATATTTTGAATATAAGAAAAAGATATGATAAGCAGCAAGAAAAGACATCTATTTCAATTAATCTTGATACGAGAAGAGCTGAGAAAATCGATCGACAACTCTGGGTGCTTGCAACTGAAAACCAAAGAAGGGCCGCTAAAAATTTAGAGACATTTCAGACATTTGAAAACCTTGAAGAGTTTAACAAGAATAAAGAAGAGAATGATATTGATCTTGAAAATGACTATCTTTTAAATGAAGGTATGCTTATTCTTTCAGACTACCTTTACTTAAATACTAATATGTTACTTTCAGAGGCAGCATAAAATATGAAAATTGTTTCCTTTAATATGAACAGCATTAGGGCTCGACCACATCAATTAATTCATCTAAGAGATACCCTTAATCCAGATATTATTGGAATCCAGGAAACTAAAGTTAATGATCCAGAATTTCCAATAGATGAGATTAAAGAGATTGGCTATCATCCAGAGTATTGGGGCCAAAAGGGCCATTATGGCGTGGCTATTCTAAGCAAAAAGAAGCCTACTGAAGTTCAAAAAGGCTTTAAAAAAGATACCGCGGAAGATCAGAAAAGGTTTATTCAGGCAAAATTTAAGTGGGGCAAGCAAAGTATTACAATTATGAATGGCTATTTTCCTCAAGGCGAGAATAGATCTCATGAAACTAAGTTCCCAAAAAAAATAAAATACTATTCTGATTTAAAAAAACATATTAAAAAAACTCAAAAGACTGAAAAAAATATAATTGTAATGGGTGATTTTAATGTCGCACCGTCTCCAATGGATATTGGAATCGGTGAAATTAATGCAAAAAGATGGCTCAAGGAAGGAAAAACTGCTTTTTTACCCGAGGAAATTGATATGTGGAACAGTATCAAGAATCTTGGTTTTATAGACTCTTGGAGAGAGCAAAATCCAGACGAGAATTCAATATACTCTTGGTTTGATTATCGCTCAAGAATGTTTGACGATACTCCCAAAAGAGGCCTTAGAATAGATCACATTATGATTTCAGAGGATCTTATTCCTGCAATGAAAAATACTGGCATTGACTATGATGCTCGTGCAATGGAAAAACCTTCTGATCATTGTCCAATTTGGATCACATTAAAATGAAAATTTTTAAAGAATTTACCTTTGAAGCTGCTCATAAACTTCCTTTAGTTCCAGAAGATCATAAATGCTCTAACCTCCATGGTCATAGCTTTAGGGTAAAGATTTATCTTGATGGTCCACTAAATGAGTTTGGTTGGGTTATGGATTTTTCAGAACTAAAAAAAATCTGTGCTCCTTATATCAAGAAATTAGATCATTCATATTTAAATGAAATTCCTGGCTTAGAAAACCCTACCAGTGAAAATATTGCGATTTGGCTATGGAACAATTTAATAGGGCATTTACAGAATTTATCTTCCATTGAGGTCATGGAAACCTGCAATTCAGGATGCGAGTATTCTGGTTAGCTCCTTCTTGACTGAAAAAATTTTCTCAGCAACTCGGCTGAAGACTCTTTTATGTGTCCACCACTATAACTAACTTTATGATTAAGGTGATTGCTATCTAAAAAATTGTCTACTGATTGTATTGCCCCTGTTTTAGGCTCCATTGCTCCAAAATATAGGTGGTTAATTCTCGCATCTACAATTGCTTTTGCGCACATATGGCAAGGCTCCAAAGTGACATAGACATCACAATTACTTAATCTATAGTTTTTTATGTTCTGACTTGCATCATTGATAGCATTGATTTCAGCGTGGGAGGAAACTGAGGAATGACTAATCACTTGATTAAAACCCTTCCCGATGACTATGCCATCTTGCACAACGATCGCTCCGACTGGAACTTCATTATTTAAAAAAGCAATGTCTGCCATATCAAGAGCTTCTAACATAAACTTATTTATATCTTCACTCAGCATTGATTATTTTTACTAGGGCTTAAAGAAATTTAGCCCATTCATCAAGCGGCCTTCGTTCTGATATTAGAGAATTGACTGGTGCTTCATTGTCCCTATAACCAATGCACATACCACAAAATAACATATCATCATTTCCAGGTTTCACAAATTGCGCAACACTGTCTTGCTTCATCGACCATGCCTCTTGAGCACAAGTATCTAAACCTGCTTCTTTGGCCAACAACATAAATGTTTGCAAAAACATCCCTAAATCCGACCACTGAGGGGGACCCATCTGCCGGTCGACAAAACAGAAAAATGCGCATGGTGCACCAAAGAACTCAAAGTTTTTCATAACCTGAGCAATTCTTGCATCTTTATCATCTCTTCCAATACCTAGCAATTTATACATTTGTTCTCCAAGCTCATATCTAGAAGTGCGGTACGGCTCTTTGAGCTTAGGAGGATAAATTGCATATGCAGGCACCTCAGGTTGATCCCATTTCTCTTGAAATGATAAAAAATCACTCAATGATTTATTATTTAAAACAAATATTTTCCATGGTTGCAAGTTTCCACCTGATGCCGCCCTCGATGACTTCTCTAGTAAATCTCTAAGAAGCTCATTTGAAACTGACGACTTTAGAAATGCTCGTATTGAGCTTCTTTGTAATACTGCTTCTGTAACTTTCATTATTTAGTTCTCTGCTTGGTCAGGAAGAGCGATCATTTTATTAAAAAATTTATTTGAGGCTTTTAATTCTTCATAAGATCCATTTGCTTCAATTATGCCATCATTAAAAACATATATTTCATCAAAATATTGCAGCATCGTGGGTTTATGGGTCACAGCAATAATAGTCTTGAATTCAGATGCTATGATTTGATTCATTACACTTTGCTCTAATCTAGCATCCATGGCACTTGTTGCCTCATCCAATAAAAGAATGTCACCTCCGTTATAAAGTGCTCTAGCGATTCCGACTGCTTGCTTCTGACCTCCTGATAAAGAAAGGTGTGAATCAGATAATAAAGTATTGATGCCGAGAGGGAGATCATCTATAAAAAGACTGACCTGAGAAGCCTGTAAAACTTCTGTTAGCAGAGTCTCAGAATTATTTATTATCTTAGAGCCAAAAATAATATTCTCTTTTAAGCTAGCCTCTAAAAGATAAAGCTTTTGAGGAACATAAGAAAAATAGTTCCTGTAACTGCTGAGCTCTTTTCCATCTAATAACTGGCCATCTGCTAGAATGTTTCCAGACACTGGATTAATAAAACCAAGTAAAAGATCAATGAAAGTTGATTTTCCAGAGCCACTTGGGCCAATAATAGCAATTTTCTTTCCAGCTGCAATTGAAATGCTTAGATTTGAAATAGCTTGTTTTAATTGAGAGGAATAAGAAAAACTAACATTCTGAAAATCAATTGAGTGCTGGAATTGATCTGTCATCTCAGGATTGCTAAAGATGTCTTCAGGTTTAATCTGATTAATCAATGGAACTATATTATTTAAATATTTCGATCTAGCTTGAATTTCGCTAGCAAAATAAAAAATATTCTGAAAAGCTGGTAATAGTTTTAAACCAGCAACCCCATAAATAGAAACAGTAATAATAAAATTATTAGCTGTGAGACCCTGGGTGCTATAAAAAGCGGCAAACAGAACCAAGGCAATTAATAAAAGAGAGTCAATAATGAATCGGGGAATCTGAGCAAGATACATATTTATTCCTTCAGCCGAAGCCATCCTCACATTCATCCCATCAAAATCTTTTAACACTGCATGCTTTGTACTATAAAAAATAATTTCTTTCATAGAGCCAAACATATTTGTTAGAGTCCTTAATGCTAGGTCTTTCTCTCGAGCTACTATGATGCTATTTTTTGCTATTGAAGGTTTAAAGAAAAAATATATAGTCAAATAACTTAGACCAAGAGATGCAACCATGATGCCTGTAACAGCAAAATTATAATAAAGTAATGCGGCCGTGATAATGAATGCTAAAGCAAAGCGACTAAATAAATGCATAGCAAATAGTATTTGCTGGCCAACATGAGTAGCATCGTTTTGAATTCTTGATATTTTTTCGGAATTTGCATTTTGAATATGGTCAATCCAACCAAGAGATAAATAATAATCTATTAGCCTTAGTTTTATTCGACCCGCTATAAGCTGGCTATGCAAACTAACAAATTTTAAAAAGGAGATTGAGATAGCAATAGAGATTAATGCATATACGCAGACAAAGAGTGAAAGCACCAATGGCATTACATCTTGTCTGATATTAAGTGAATTTAAAGCTTCATACCTAGAAGCCAAGGTATCCATTGAGCCAATATTAATCATTAAAAATGAAATCATGGCCAATCCAACAAATTCAATAAATGAAATGATCACTAAAATCACTGACATTTGAATAATTAAAGATGTATCCTTTTTTGATATTATCGAATTAATGGATTTAATAAATGTGAACATTTGTAAATTTTAAATTAAAGAAATCTTTTTTCAGTGCCGATTGTAGACATGATTATGAGTATAATTCAAAAAAATAAAATTTGATGCCTTGAAAATGCTAATCTTAAAGTAACCCGCTATCTCTTATAAAAATTAAAATATTTTATGAAAATTGTATTTGTTGTAAATGAGCTAAATTTTTTTCTAAGAACTCATATTAACCTTGCAAAACGTATTAGTGAGTTTCATGAAGTTTCATTAATTGCAGATACTTCTAAAAGTACCGCAGATGATTTAGATACTCTTAAGAGAATGGGCATTAGCCTTCACATTCTTAATAGAAAACGGAATGCCAATAAAGCATTATCTTACTTTTCATTTATATTTTCTCTCACAGGATTGATAAAAAGAATTAATCCTAAATATATTTTCTATATTACTCTCGAACTATCATTTTTTGGATCATTGATTTCGTATTTCTTAAGAGTAAAAAAATCTATTTATATAGTGACAGGACTTGGGCCTTTCTTTTTTAGAAAAGATCTAAAGTATAAGATTTTTGATAAATTGCAGCACTATAGTTTTTTATTAACATCGATTTTAAAAAAGAATTTTCTTTTCATATTCTTAAATTATGAAGATATGTACCTGTTATGCCATCGATATAAAATTAAAGAATCGAATTGTCAGTTGATTCATGGAGAGGGAATTGACGAATTAGAATTTAGGTACATTGAAAGAGAACAGGATGTTCCAAAATTTCTTTTAGCATCACGTTTAGTTCAATCAAAAGGTATAGAGGACTATATGGCTTGCGCTAAAAAAATTAAACAGCATTATTCTCAAGCCCAATTTGCAATTGCAGGAATATATGATCCATATAATCCAGAGTCTATTGCAACAGAATTATTCGAAGAAATTAAATTGAGTGAAGATATCTTGTTCTTAGGTGAGATAAGCCATAACCAAATGGAAGAGTGCTTTCATAAAAATAATATCTTTGTTTTGCCTTCTGAAAGAGAGGGCCTGCCAAAGGCTGCTGCAGAAGCTGCATCTACTGGTATGCCGCTTATCCTATCAGACGTTCCTGGATGCCAGGAATGTGTCATTGACGGTGAGACAGGGAGGCTAATTTCCTATCAAGATAGGTCAGAATTATATGATGCTATGGAAAGCTTTATTCTGGATGCGGGTCTTATTTCCACAATGGGTAAAAAATCTGCAGAATTTGCAAAAAAGAAATTTTCACTTGGAGTAATTGAAAAGCAATATCTAGACATCATTTCTAAAGAGAAGTTATAAGTATTCTTAATTTAGATCCATTTTGGAATCTTTGGAGAGAATCATGAGTAAATGCTTGGTAATTATTTCTCCTGCTCGTATATTCCCCTCATCATTGAGATGAACAGTATCAAATAAATATTTACTAGATGGGCGAAGCAAAACATCTAAATCAATTAGCTGAACATTTTGCTCAAGAGCAACCTCTCGAATAATGTCATTGAATTTTTGGTAAATGAGCTCAAATTGCTCTGGGCTGATTCCAATATCTGGAGAAGTTTCATACAATTTCTTAAATACAATATCATTGGTATTTATTCTATTAGCCTGCGTCATCAAAATTGGTTCTATATCCCAAGCTCTTGATAATTGCGTAAAAGAAAGTAAAGAGGAGCGGAATTGATTCTCTGCTGAGTTAAAGTTAACCACAGGCAGTGATCCTCTTAACCCTTGAAACTCATCCCGAGGCAAGGCCTTATTTGGTAATAAACGTGGTCCTAGGTATGCATATAAGTTGGGAAAAATAATATTTTTCAAGCGTTTTAAGAAATCAAAAGTAAAACTCCTAAACAAATCTTTATCAGTAAACATTGACCTTGAATTACCAGCAACTAAAGTTCTCATAGATGGAGCAACCCAATAACTTTCTGTTTTTGAAAGGAGAGATAGGTCATTTATATTATGCATAAGAACTGCATAATTTGGCTTGAGAGGAATGCCTTTTGCAATAAAAGAAAGGTATGAATGCATTGAGTTATTTCCTGCAACGCCAGCATTATGAGTGACGACTGTTTGATTAAGCGCTTTCCTTAAAGATAGCTCTACGACACTTGGAAACCTATTTTCTGTCTGCACAAAGAGATTTTCTGTTGTGCTGCCACCAAGAAATATGACTCTAAGTTTCGGGTTAGCCTCATCAGAGTTGCCATTATCAATAAAGCCATTTTCGTCAATTTTGACTGGATAAGGAGCCTGCTTTAGAGAATCCGCCTGAGTTGTAAGCTTGTTACTCGGACTTACCTCTGCAGACTGATTAGGATTAAACTCTCTTAATACTATAGATCGAACTGTAGCTCTATTTACAGAGGTCGATAAAGATTCCATTGGCTGAATCATGCCAAAGCTAAGATCTGCAATTTTTAACGTTACTATTGAAACTACGATTACCAAAAAAATATTTTTCATCACACTCATTTCAATCCTCATAACCGTATATAAATAGATTATTATAGCTGTAAAGGATATGAATCTTTGTATAACGTCTGAAAAGTAAAAGTATGATAAGTAAGAAATATTTTAAAGAAAATATAAAATATAAAATTGTAGGTAACAAGTATATATTCAGAGAGCTTGAATTCGTTGATACAGAAGATAGTCTTGATTTAATAAAAGGTAAATTAAAAAAATTTAGTAGAGTTTATTATTGGCTCATAAAATTTTTAAGCCCAGTTTTTGAGAGTGGAGAGCAAGAACGCTTTATATCACGCTATATTGATGCTGGTGCTGATCATATGATATTAAATGTGGGAAGTGGCAATAGTAAAGTTACTGATAATATTTGCAATGTTGATATTTTTTCTTATCCTAATGTAGATGTAGTATGTGATATAGAGGATTTGCCTTTTATAGATAATTCGGTAGACATAGTTTTTAATAGCGCTGTCTTGGAGCATGTACCAAATCCACAAAAAGTAGTTGATGAAATATATAGGGTCCTGAAGACAGATGGCATTGTATATTCAGCTTTCCCCTTTATGCAGGGTTATCACGCTTCACCATATGATTTTACGAGAGTAACTGAAGAAGGAATAAAAATTTTACATAAAAATTTTGAGTTAATCGAGGTTAAACCTTTTGGCGGCCCAACCTCAGGAATGCTTTGGATACTGCAGGAATGGATTGCAATATTACTTTCTTTTGGCAGCAAAAGATTGCACATGTTCATTCATCTATTTGTCATGGTAATAACCGCACCAATTAAAATTTTTGACTATTTTTTAATTAAACACCCCATGGCTAAAAATATAGCTTCAGGGTTTGTGTTCATTGGTAAAAAGTGAATTGCAAATATTGTTAAGGGGCAAACTTATAAAATCGGGGAATTTAAAGAATCTTCAACCAGGGCTTCTTATGACCTTTATAAATGGAGATATGATGGCTCCAAGTAAATAGCCTGGGGCTTTAATAATATCTAGAAAAAGCCCAAGAAATCCAATGTAAATCCAGTTGAGTGGAAAGAGAAAAGAAAGAGAGATATTGTGTTTAATTGGAAAATAAAAACCCCTGTATATAAATGAAGCAAGGGATATGGAAATAATAAATAGTTTTGTAATATGCGGAATATACCAGACAGAATCCTCAACCCACCCAGCTAGATAATTATTCCAATTGTAAACAGCAAAAGATATGACTATAAAAAAAGAGACTTTATAAGCATTTTTAAAAAGTGGTTTAGAAGATTTTTTTAATAGCAATCGATTCGAGATAATAGATAATAATAATATTAATGTAATAGAAATAAAATATATTTTTGTGATGTGAGGCATAAAATATGGACTAGCCTCCCACCCAACAATTGCATTCCATTTCGGTATTAATAAAAGACTAAAAATTAACGTTAGAACAAAATAAAGATCTTTCACTGAGTGAGAAATATTTTGAATGGCCGTATGCATTTGATATATGAAAAACTTCTTTGCGCAGCTAAAAATATTCTTATGTAAATTTGGGTAAGTTAAATAAGGAACTTTTGGTGTTATGGTTTTAAAATTATCTCTAACTCTATTCTTCCAATCAACATCACCTCCTGATCTCACTCCTTCGGTTATTTGAAATCCATTCAGAAAATCTTCTTTTCTCATAAAAGAACCAGGTGCAGTTTCAATACCATCTGCTCCATAGGTAGATGCTCGCAAAATCTTTTGAAAAAAAGTACTAGCCAAATATTGAGTATTACCAAATACTACTTCTTTTTTTTCAGCATCGATAATTTGGCAATAATCTTTTATCCAGGCCTCATTGGGAATGGTTGTTGCGTCCAAAAATGCAAGCCATTCATGCCTTGCAACCGACGCCCCTCGATTAGTGGCTTCATACGGATAAGCCCTGCCCTGAGGTAAATTAGAAAACAATTTTTTGACACCTGGAATATTTTGTAGGAATAAAAATAATCTATCATGCCTGTAAGCCCTGCCTAGTCTCTTGTATGTAATAGAAATTTTTGAATCGATGGTCTGAAGAAGATCACTGATTTCATCATCAGAACTAGAGTCTGCTATAACTATTTCAGATGGGGGTAATGATTGCTGGTTTAACGATCTAATCACATCGATTACATCCATTGGATTATTAAGTGTTGGTATTATTACGCTAATATTCATTTACTACCTATTCTAACAAAATGAAGAGCCTGAGCCTATAATATCTTTATATATACACGCCCTGAATTAAAATAAAGAAGCGGTTAAAGTATATTAATTGAGTGTTGTAAAGACCTAGAAGGGTCTTACAATAAAAAACCTGATCTTGATTATGCTAATAGTTTTTTAGTACAATTGGTTCCCAGCAGTAGTAAAATTTTTAGAGAAAATCTGAACTAAGTATGATCGAAAATCAACAAAAGTAATGTTTAAAGTTCTACCCAAAGTGAAGGATGGTCTTTTGAGCTTTGATATTAATGATAAAACTACAAAAAAAGTTACTGAATTTTATACAGTTGAGCCATTTCCTAACTATGAGGTAAACGAAAATAAGGGAACTCTTCTTTTCAAGGGCAATCGTAATAAGCTTTCAGAAGCATTAAAAGGATTTATCGGCCTAAATAAATCTTTTATTGAGATAGGCTCAGGGACCTCTCAATTATCAAATTATCTTGCCGCCGGAACAAACAACAAAATTTTTGCATTTGATCCAACGGAAGCTGCATTAAAATTAGGGAGTGACTTTGCTATTAAAAATAACATCAATAATGTTAATTTTGTTAATGCGGATATTTTTGATGACGTACTTCAAGACGAGGTATTTGACTTTGTTTGGTGTTCTGGTGTTTTGCATCACACTAAAGATCCCTATGCGGGATTTGAGATTATACAAAGATCTTTAAAGAGTAATGGTTATATTTTTATTGGGCTCTACAATAAATATGGCAGATTTAGAACTTATGTTAGACAGAGACTTTATAAAATTTTTGGTGTGAAGTTGATAATGCTAATGGATCCATACTTAAGATCTTTAGATCAAAATACCTCTCAAAGAAAAATTAATGCATGGATTAGAGATCAATATGAGCATCCAGTAGAGAAAATGCATACATTTGATGAAGTTTTGGGTTGGTTTGATAGCAATAATATTGAATTTATCAATTCAATACCATCTATTAATGGAGGTGACCAAAACTTATATTTTAAAAAAAATGCTCGTGGGCGAGGAAGCTCATTATCAAGAATTGTGGTTCAGATTAATATGATCTTTAGCAATTTGGGCGGCGAAGGCGGCTTATTTATTATGATAGGTAAGAAAATACCAAAGAATTAATTAGATGCTAGTTTTGCATTAATTCTAAAAGTCGATTACTTACAATATCTGCCATCAAAATACTTCCCGCTTCATTTAAATGAATGGTGTCGTAAAGAAACTCATTACTTTTAGGAATCAACAAATCTAAGTCAATTAAATCTACGTTTTCCTGGAGTGCAATCTCTCTAAGTATTTCATTATTTCTTTTGTAAAGGTCTGAAAATTCTTTTGGGCTCATCTCCCCTCTTTGATACCTAAGGTACCATTTCTGAAAATACTCTAGGCTAGGATCAATTCTATTCCCTTGGGTCATCAATATTGGCTCTATGTTCCATGCTCTTGATAATCTCACGAATGAAGTAATGGATGATCTAAACTGTTCCTCGATAAGCTGTAAATCTAGATCGTCAAAGTTTTTGGTAAAACCTTCAAATTCATCGCGATGAAATTGAATGTCTGCAAAAAGACGAGGTCTGAGATAAGTATATAAATTTGGAGCAAGCGAGTCTTTTGCTGTTTTAACAATATTAAAAAAAGTATTTCTTGAGGAGTCTTCAATGGTCGTAAAGTTCCCATCGACGTTCTTGACTACCAATGAGCGACTTTTGGGAGCATCCCAATAAGTCTCGGTCTTGGAAAGTAAAGCAAAATCGTTGATATTGTGCATCAGTACAACGAAGTTAGGTTTAAGTGGAATGCCCTTAGCAAGAAGGACAAATACTGAATGCATCGAATGATTTCCTGAGACGCCTCCATTAAAAACATTTACAGTTTTTGCTAATTCGCTTCGAAGATTTCGCTCTATTACACTTGGGAATCTATTTTTTTCTGGAACAAAAAGCGTTTCCGTTGTGCTGCCACCTAAAAACAAAACTTTAATTTCTGGATCTGATACTTTGGTATTGCCATTATCAATAAAACCATTCTCATCAATATTGATTTCATAATACCTTTGCTCCAAGTTCTCTACATCCTTCATATAATTATTATTAGGACGAATAGATGCGAACTGGTTGGGGTTTATTTCCCTTAAAACAATGGAGCGATCAGTACCCTTGGTAAGGCTAGCATTTTGAACTTGGCTAGATAAAAATAAACCAAAACCAATATCTACCACTTTTAATGTTACTACGGAGATCAATAACATGATTAGTAAATTTTTAATCAAGCTCATACTTTTCCTCATAATTATCTTTTAAAGCCGAATCTTGCTCATCTTTAAATAGCAAGTAATCGCCAACTGCCAATACATCTAACTCAGTTCCCATAAAACACTTAAAAGCATCTTCGGGAGAGCAAACAATCGGCTCACCTCTTACATTGAAAGAAGTATTTACAACCAATGGGCAGCCAGTAAGTTCATTGAAATGGGTTATAACAGCATGATACCTTGGGTTCGTATCCGCATGAACAGTTTGAATTCTTGCAGAATAATCAACATGGGTTATGGCTGGAACAGCTGAGCGCGGAACATTTAGTTTGTCTATACCAAATAAACTTTTTTGCTCATCATTCATGGCAAGGCGTTTTTCCTCTTTAACATCAGCAACTAAAAGCATATAGGGACTGGTATCCTTATGCTCAAACCATTCAGAGACATGTTCGTTTAAAATGCTGGGAGCAAAGGGCCTAAAGCTTTCTCTATACTTAACTTTAAGGTTGAGCTGTTTTTGCATAAATTTAGAGCGAGGATCAGCAATAATACTGCGGCTGCCCAATGCACGCGGACCGAATTCCATCCGACCTTGCATCCAGCCAATGGCTTTTTCTTCTGTCAGCGCTATAGCTACTTTTTGTATCAAGTCTTTTTCACTAAGCTTATGAAATACAGCGCCGCAATCTTTTAAAGATCTTTCAATTTGTTGATTATCATATGATGGGCCCAAATAAGAACCCATCATCTCATCGCGTTCCGGAGAATATTGACGGTTTTTATTATAATTAATGTGCCAAGTAGCAAGGGCAGCCCCAAGAGCTCCTCCAGCGTCTCCAGCAGCTGGTTGGATCCAGATTTTCTCAAATATATTTTCCCTAGCAAGGATCCCATTTGCCACACAATTAAGGGCAACGCCACCAGCTAAACATAAATTTTTCTCGCCTGTTTCTTTAGCAATACCCCTCGCAAGTTTAATCACAACTTCTTCGGCAACCTTTTGAATTGATGCGGCTAGGTCCATATCACGTTGAGATAGCTCAGTCTCAGATTGACGCGGAGGCCCACCAAACAGATCATGAAACTTATTATTGGTCATAGTCAGGCCTATGCAAAAATCAAAATAACTCATGTCTAAATGAAAACTTCCATCTTCCTTTAAATCAATTAAATTCTTTTTAATTAAATCAACATACTTAGGTTTGCCATATGGAGCTAACCCCATAACCTTATATTCACCGGAATTAACCCTGAAGCCGGTATAGTAAGTAAAAGCTGAATAGAGTAGTCCGAGCGAATGAGGAAAATGAATCTCCTTGATCACCTCTAAACTTTTACCATTACCAACTGCCAAGGATGTTGTAGTCCATTCTCCAACTCCGTCAAGGGTCAAGACTGCAGCATTTTTAAATGGAGATGGATAGAAAGCACTTGCAGCATGAGAAAGGTGATGCTCAGAAAATAATAATTTTTCTGACCAGTTAGTAGTATCTTCAAAAACTTCTTCCAGGGATTTAACAAGATTATATTTCTGGAATAGCTTTTCTTTTATCCACAGGGGCATGGCAGAAGCAAAGCTCCGAAAACCTCTTGGAGCAAATGCCAAATAAGTCTCTAACAATCTCTCAAATTTCAAGAATGGTTTTTCATAAAATACAACGTTAGCAATTTCAGAGGGGTCTATCTCTCCTTCAGCCACACAGTATTTGATGGCATGGACAGGAAAACTATCATCATGTTTTACTCTGGAAAAGCGCTCTTCTTGAGCAGCTGCAATGATTTTTCCATCATGAATTAAGCACGCAGCACTATCATGATAGTAAGCTGATATTCCAAGTATGTACATAATAAAAAATTAAAATAGAGTATAAAGAAATGGTGCAATAACTGAGCCTTGAGCAACAATCAATAGAGTCCCAAGAATTAGCATAATAATAATAATTGGTGACATCCAAAGTTTTTTTCTAGCTTTTAAAAAAGCATACAGTTCTTTTAGTAATTCCATTGATTCTTTTTTAGAATATGGTGTATATAAATGGAGCTACAACTGAACTTTGAGCTGCCAGCAGAAGACCTCCAAGAACAAGCATAACCAAAATAATTGGTGCCAGCCAAAGTTTTTTTCGGAATTTTAGAAAAACAAAGAGCTCTTTTAATAAATTCATTGTATTTAAAATTGTTGAGTAAAAGAGCTAGATGCCTTATCACTTTGATCACGCAGTTTCCAGAATGAATCATAGTTTAACTTCTTTAGTCTTAATTCATCTCGTCCAAATATTCGCATAAATATTCCGATAGGAGCAAACATGAGAAAAAAAAGAACAGCCAATACAATTGGACTAACAATCCTCCCAAGAAGCAAGCCCAAACGCATCCATAATTTATTTAGAGGGAGCAGCAAACTGTCTCTCAAAATACTGACAGTAAAAAAAACCAATGTTAGCAAAAAGAAAGTTAGAGCAATGATTTGCTCGTTGCCAAAGAAAAAATAGATAGCGCTAATTAAAAAAATAGCCGTAAAAAAGAAACCAAAATTTCTATTGGAAGGAAGCTCTGATTGAGAAATATTCATTTTTTATTTATTTAAACTTATTATCTATGCAAATTTTATCATTAATTTATGGCTCACTCTGTGGAAGTCTCTAATTTATAAAAAGAATCAATTTCCCTAGCGATATATAAAACATCTTTTTTAGTCACACCTACATGCGAAGGTAAAGTGAGCAAGCTAGGAAAAATCTCTTCGACAACAGGCAATACTTCATCTTTTTTCTTAAAAAATGTCAGCAAATGATTAGGAAAATAATGATATCCAGTTTGAATTCCCTTGCTAAGGAGATACTTCTGAAGCTCAGCCCGAGAATCTCTTTTTTGTAGTCTCACAGCATAAATATGAGGCGTTATTTCATCATAATTTCTTTTCAAAACCTTAATAAAAGGGGTTTTCGCAAAAATTGCATCATAATTTTTAGCAAGAGCCTTTCGTTTTTTTTGAAAAGATGCAAACCTTTTTAATTGAACAACACCAATTGCCGCATTGATATCACTCATATGATATCTATAGCCTTGTTCCACAATATCAAATGACCAAGATCTCTGTTTTTGAGTTCTTCTTTTAGAATCTCCAATAATTCCTAGGGTTCTTATATCTGAGGCTTTGGTAATAATGTCACTATCATTAGTTACTATTGCTCCACCTTCTCCACACGTTATATTTTTTATACCATCAAAGCTAAAACAAGCAATATCACCAAAACTACCTATTAGTTTTTTATTGAAAGTGGACCCAAATGCGTGAGCTGCATCTTCAATCACTCGGATTTTATTTTTTTTTGCAAAAGAATAGATTTTATTAATTCCTGAGGGATCGCCAGAATAGTGAACTGGCATGATCGCAAGAGTTTTTTTGGTACATTTTTTTTGAATTTCTTTTATGCATATATTTAAAGTATTTGGGTTGATGTCACAGGAAATGGGTTTTAACCCTGCGCCAGTAATTGCTTGATAGCTTGCAGCATAAGTTAAGGATGGAACTAATACCTCATCTCTTTTTTTATTAAAAGATTTAACTGCTTGCAACGCAATATGCAGTGCCGATGTTCCACTCGATGTACAAACAATTTGTCTACCCAAGTAAGCTGATAAATTATCTTCAAACTCTTTAGTTTTTGGGCCCATGCCCAAATAACCACTTAAAATTACCTTTTCGACGCTTTTAATTTCTGCAGAAGAAACTGATGGTTTGGAGAGTTGAATTAACATATTTGCATTGTCCTAGCTTGTTATTGCGTTAGTTTATTTAAAATAGAAAGATATTTAACTTTCATTAATTCTATAGAGTAATTTTCTTCAATGGTTTTTCTTGCCTTGATGCCTATTTTAGCACGCAAGTCTGGCATCTCTATTAAATTTTGTAACGCTAAAATCCATTCTTGCTCTGTTTTTACAAGCAAGCCATTTTCCATGTGATTAATAATACTTGGGTTTGTTCCAACATTCGTAGCTATGGTTGGCAATCCTAAGGCCATATACTGTATTGCCTTTAAACCACTCTTACCAAGCACCCATTTATCTTGAGTTAAAGGGTAAATACCAATATCTATCCCCTGAAGATCCTCAATCTCAGTTTCCTTTGACCACTGAATAACCTCTAAATCTATTCCAGGTATGCTGTATTCAAAATTTCCAATAATACGCAATTTAAAATCAATGCGCTTGTTGAGCTCAAAAAAAACATTCTTCAATAAATCTAGGTACATTGCAGAGCTAAATGTTCCAGTCCAACCTATAACAACAGTCTTATTGTTGGAGTATTTATTATTTGGACAATACCTTCTAATATCAATTGCATCAGAAATAAAAGTACAGGATTTTTGCTGATTTACTTTTAAGCAATCTTCATTTAGAAATGGAGAACTAGTGATTACATGGTTGGCCGACTTGATCAAAAATTCTATTTTGCCTGCGCCTTTGAATAATTTTATTACTGGGTTGAGATCATTTGATTGCAGTATCAAGGCATTGTCTTCAATATCATAAATAAGCTTATGCGAAAGTCTTACAAATAATCGCTCAAAAAAGGAAGAACCGAACGGTGTAACCCACATAAATACATAAACCAAGTCAAAATTTCTTAATCGGAAAATGTCTCTAATTCTTCTAAAGTACCCTTTAATTGTTCCAAATACTTTTTGAAAATAATTTCCCTGTGTGTAAACAATAGACCACATTCGCTCATCCATGAATGACGAAACTTTAATTTCATATCCATTCTTCCTCCAGTGATCAAAGAATTGCTCGTACTTTAACCTTTGGCCTGCAGCTTCACCTTCAGGAAATGGACAAATGACAAAAATTTTTTTTACTTTCTTGCTTTTCATTCGGTAACTTAACTCTTTTTTAGTTTCAAACCAATAACTTCTTTGTTAATATTTGCTAATAAAATTTCTATTCTGTATGGTCGCATTATTATTAATAAAAGCTATGCTTAAATCAAGAATTAATAGTCTCATAATGGAGAAAACGTCGCTATGAAAATATTTTTAGATATTGGATCACATGTAGGTGAAACCCTGATTGAGGCAACAAAAGAAAAATACTCTTTCGATAAAATATTTTGCTTTGAGCCATCTATCTTTTGCATGGATGACTTAAAAAAGTTTTCCGATCTAGATGACAGAATTTCTATATGTCCATTTGGATTAAGCAATCAGAATCAAGACGCTGAATTATTCCAGCCAGGATCGCTTGGGGGAACTATAGTGAAAGGTGAAATTCATGATGTAGGCAAAGAGCATGACCCTACCTTTAGAGATGACCGAAAAATAGAAAAAATTAAGTTACGTGATGCTAATGAGTGGTGTGAAGAAAATCTGAATGCTGATGATTACATCGTTGTCAAAACTAACTGTGAAGGCAGTGAGGTTGATATTTTAGATAGCCTTATTGATGGGAAGTTTATGAAGAATATTTATAGTTTCTTGGTAACTTTTGACATCAGGGAACATAAGGAATTCCAACATCGAGAGAAAGAAATTAGAAAAAAATTGAAGCATACGGGGCTTACAAACTTCTGCTTTTCCGATGACGTGATGATTGGGCACTCCCATATTGAAAGAATAGCAAATTGGCTAAGATTATTCGGTATTGATTCAAATGAGAGAGATTTAAGCGTCCTAAAGCAGAATTATCGTAAAGTATTTCTTCAGTATTCAAGCAAAAGTGGCTTTTTTACTAGATGGGAAATCAGATTAAAAAGAGCCGTGAATTACAAGAATCTTCCGCTTTGGCTTAAAAAAACGCTCAGTTTTTTCAAAAGGATTCTTGGACTAAATAGAGAAAGGTGAGAGCCTTGACTCTTATCAGAGCACTTAAATTATTAGGAAGTTATAACTTTTTCCCCCATACATACATATTGGTGCCTAATGATATTACATTTGCCAGTCTCTGAATCAGTGTAGCTGTTATCACTTGAACTCTATCTTTCATGCCTCCTGCAAATGGGACCCCGGGCTCGCCGTATATTAAAATTTCGTTTATTTCAATTTTATTTTTGTTTAACAGCATTCTCAAGGCTTTTGGATTGAAACCAAAAACACAATAGGGGTGCCAAGAAGGCTGGAGGTTATATATATCTTTTTTCCTTAAAAGCCTGTTAGTTAAATTTCCAATCATGGTTAATAAATTTGGTTCATTGGGGCAATCTATATAAATAAAGCCGCCTGATTTTAATAGCATTGAAACTTCAGCAATGAATATAGCGGGCTCATGAACATGCTCCAAAACAGCATTTAAGCAGATTCCATCATAGGTCTTTCCTTCGCTGATCAATTCCGCTAATGATTTTTTATATAATTCTACACCGTGCTCTTTGGCAAATTTAATACTTCCATCTGAGACCTCTAACCCTGTGCAATTAACTGCAGGGAATGAAAGTGCTGCTTTATTAAACTCTCCTCTACCAGCACCAATATCCAGTAATTCAATTTTTTCTTCCTTATCAATGCGCTTTATAAATTCTTCAACTAATTTTTCATAGGATTGTGAGCGCGCATGCCAACTTTCTTTTTTAGCGAAATATTCATCAGGATCTCCATACAGTGACTCGAGGCTTTCTGGAATTGGAAAGGGGTTCGGGAAGATAACAGAGCAATTTAAGCATTGGACAATAGTAGATTCAATCCCCAAACCTTCCCTTTGAAATTTACCACCGCGCATCCCTAAATACCTTGTTTCTTTTGTCTCACAACATGGACAGGATTCTTTTGTAATATTAATAAAGTTTTGTGCATTCACAAATTATTTACTCCCACTCAATAGTAGCTGGTGGTTTACTTGAAATATCATAGACCACTCTGCTAATCTCCTCGATCTCATTCACTATTCTATTAGATACAAGCTCTAGAAATTCATAAGGGAGCTTTGCCCAGGTTGCTGTCATAAAGTCCACCGTTATAACGGCTCGGATCGCAATGACATCAGCGTATCTTCTTTCATCGCCTACCACTCCAACTGATTTAACTGGTAAATAGGCACAAAAAGCCTGGCTCACCTCATGATACAAGTCAGCTTTGATTAGCTCTTCAATAAAAATTGCATCGGCTTCTTGAAGAGTATTAACTTTTTCAGCAGTAATTTCTCCCAAGACCCTAACCCCAAGACCAGGTCCTGGAAAAGGGTGACGATTGATCATTTCTGGGGGCAGGCCAAGCTCTAAGCCCATCTTTCGGACTTCGTCTTTAAATAAATCACGCAAAGGCTCCACCAGCTCCATTTCCATGTCATCAGGAAGCCCGCCAACGTTGTGATGCGATTTAATTACTCGGGCTTCATTTGATTCGGACCTCGATGACTCAATAACATCTGGATAAATGGTGCCCTGTGCTAAAAAATTAATCTCGTCTTTTAATTTTGCAGACTCATTATCAAAAATATCAATGAAAGTCCGTCCTATAATTTTTCTTTTCTGCTCTGGATCAGACACCCCTTTAAGATGTCTATGAAAAATCTTTTTGGCATCTACAACAATTAAGTTCAGATCAAGCTTTTCTCTAAAAAGTGACTCCACGTCTTCTGCCTCATTTTTTCTAAGCAGACCATTGTCAACAAACATGCAAATTAGATTCTGACCGATGGCTTGATCTAATAACATAGCTGTAACTGATGAATCTACACCACCAGACAACCCAAGCAAAACCTTTTGGTCGCCAACTTGTTTTTTAATCTTATCGATTTTTTGTGCTATCAATCCGTCCATCTTCCAGCCTGAGGTAGCATTGCAAATCTTGATAACAAAGTTCTCTAAGACAATACTGCCCTCTTTGGTATGCGTTACCTCGGGATGGAACTGTAGGGCATAAATTGGTTTTTCAGCATGCTCCATAGCTGCAATTGGCGCAGATTCAGTAGAGGCTACTAAATTAAAAGCATCAGGAAGAGATGAAACATGATCACCATGACTCATCCATACATCAATATTAGAGCCAATATCAAAGCCATCAAAAAGACTAGAAGTATTTTCAATGGCAATTTGAGCATGACCAAACTCTTTAATTTTTGATGGCACGACCTGGCCACCAAACTGCTCAGCCAATGTCTGCATCCCATAACATATTCCTAGAATTGGAATTCCAAGTTCAAAGATAATTTCTGGTGCTCGAGGTGTATTGGAGTTAGTCACAGATTCAGGCCCTCCAGACAAGATTATGCCCTTCGGATTAAGCTCCTTGATTCTGCCAGATGAAATATCCCAAGGTAGAATTTCAGAATACACATTCATTTCTCTAACCCTGCGAGCTATTAGCTGAGTATATTGAGATCCAAAGTCTAAAACTAAAATAGTATCGAAGTTACTTTTATTGGCAGGAGAGGTATCTTGAGTAGACATTTGCTGTTGCTAGCTTCGTTGATAATTGGGCGCTTCTTTAGTAATCATGACATCGTGAACATGGCTTTCCATCATTCCTGCATTTGTAATTTCAACAAACTGGGTATCCTTCTGCATAGCATTGATGGTCTTACAACCAACATACCCCATGCTCTGCCTGATGCCTCCAGTTAGTTGATCAATAACACTAACGACCCAGCCTTTAAAGGGAACTCGGCCTTCCACCCCCTCTGGAACCATTTTTTCTTGCTCAACTCCATCCTGAGAATATCGATTGACATCATTGCGCTCTGACATTGCGCCCAAAGAACCCATTCCGCGATATGTTTTAAAACTCCTGCCCTGATAAAGCTCAACCTCTCCCGGAGCTTCTTCTGTGCCAGCAAATATTCCCCCAAGCATTACCGCATCTGCTCCTGCTGCAAGAGCCTTTGATACATCGCCAGAAAATCTTATGCCACCGTCTGCAATCAATGGTATTTCATTGGATGGAAATCTTTCTTTAATTGATAGAATCGCTGAAATTTGTGGAACTCCCATTCCAGAAATTATTCTTGTTGTGCAAATAGAGCCTGGGCCCATTCCAATTTTAATGGCATCAGCTCCCGCATCTCTCAACGCTAAAGCTCCCTCTGGTGTTGCTACATTTCCACCCATTACATCAATGTCTTTGAATTCTTTTTTTATCATTTTAATGGTTTCGATCACATTCTTTGAATGGCCGTGAGCGCTGTCTACTACAAATAAATCTACTCCAGCTATTGCCAATGCTTTGGCTCTATCAAGCGTGTCATCCCCGGTGCCTAAAGCTCCACCTACTCGCAGTTGACCTCTTAAATCTTTTGTAGCAAATGGATGCTCAGCAGATTTTTCAATATCCTTCATTGTCACTAGACCTGTAAGTGAGCCAGCAGCATCAATAACAAGAATCTTTTCAATTCTATTGTTGTACATCAGTTTTTTTACTTCATCTTGATCAGTGCCTTCAATAACTGTAATTAGTTTTTCTTTCGTGGTCATGATGGTGGAGACTGGATCGGATAGATTATCTGCATACCTAAAATCTCTGCTCGTAACGATTCCCATTAAAGCACCATCATCAACAACAGGCATTCCAGAAATACTTAACTCTTTAGTTAACTGCATGAGCTCTTCAATTGTTTTGGTCGATTTAATTGTCGTGGGGTCTCGAACCACACCACTTTCATATTTTTTTACAGATTTGACGAGCTGTGCCTGATGTTCAATAGAATTATTTTTATGGATAATTCCAATTCCACCATTTTCAGCAAGAGCTATTGCCATTCTAGACTCAGTTACAGTGTCCATGGCTGCCGAAACCAATGGTATTTTTAATGTAATATTGCGAGAAATTTTTGTTGCAAGGTCTGCCTCTGCAGGCAAGAAATCTGTATAACGAGGGAGTAGCAAAACGTCATCAAACGTTAAAGCTTTTTGTTTGATCTTTTCCATAACAGATTATAGCCTAAGCTGAAATTGAAAAAAAGATGTTTTATGGCATACCTATAAGCTTATGCTGTTGAATGCTCAGTTTCCATTCAGGATGCTCTAAACAATATTGAATAGTCCTGGTGGTATTTTCTTTTCCATCAATACCATCCTTTGGTTGGAGGTATAAATGCTCAAAGTCTAAATCTAAAAAATTATTCAAGTTCTGACCTTCTTGAGGAAAAACAGTCTTCAATTCATTTCCATGCTTTACAACTAATTCAGATCCATATTTTGGAGACACGCAAACCCAATCAATATTAAAATCTATAGGAATTGTTCCATTTGTTTCTATTGCTGTCTCAAAAGAATTATTTTTACATTCTTCAATCAGCTCCTCATCTAGTTGGAGCATTGGCTCACCGCCTGTAAACACAATAAGCTTATTCTCTAATCCTCCCCATAAAGCATTAAGTTTTAAGACCAAATCTTTAGCAGAATAGGTTCCACCATTAACACCATTAGTTCCTACAAAATCTGTGTCACAAAATTTACACACAGCGCTTGCCCGATGCTTTTCTTTGCCAGACCAAAGATTGCAGCCTGTAAACCTAACAAATACTGCGGTTCTGCCAGCTTGTGCGCCCTCTCCTTGAATTGTTTTGTAAATCTCTTTAATTGAGTACATTAATTTTTATACAGAAGTGGATCGATAGAATTATTAAGCGCAAAGGCTTCTAGTCTTTCATTACAGGATCCGCATTGCCCGCAAGCTAGCTCTTTACCCTCATAACAAGTCCATGTTTTGGAGTAGTCAACCCCAAGCTCTATACCTGTTTTAATAATCTCTGCCTTTGTGAAATTTAAAAAAGGTGCTTCTACGCTGATTGGGAATGTATGGCATGTTTCTGCAACTGCATTCATTGCAGATAAAAATTCAGGCCTACAATCTGGATAGATGAAATGATCTCCAGCATGTGCGCCATACCAGACTCTATCTATATTTTGAGATATTGCGTATGCAATAGCGTGAGAAATGAACAACATGTTTCTATTGGGAACAATTGTTGTTTGCATGCTTTCTGCCTGATAGCTCCCATGAGGCATCTCAATTTCGTTAGAGGTTAAAGCAGACTTAGCAAAAATAGATTCAACATTAGCTATCTCTATTAAAAGATTTGTAAGATTATGTTCTTGAGATATTAAACGAGCACACTCTATTTCTTTGATGTGTCTTTGACCATAATCAAAAGTAATGCAATCAACTTGATATCCCTTGCTAAGCGAATGATGTAGCAAGGTGAATGAATCCATTCCACCTGAAAGGATGAGGACAATCTTATTTTTCAAAGTGATTGAAAAAGTTCGTTAGATTTCGCGGCACAGATAAAATCATTCATATGAAGGCCCTTGATTTTATGAGACCACCACTCTAGGCGAACCAAGCTCCATTCTAGAGTTATCTTAGGGTGATGATCTTCAAATTCAGCCAAATCAACAATAATATTTACAAATTTTGATGCTTCCTTGTATGACAGAAATTTATATTTTTTAACTAATTTTGATATTTCAGTGCTGTCTATTTCCCATCCATCTAATCCTTCTAGTAACTTTGCTTGATCGGCCTCAGGAACAAGCGGAGCTCCAATCTCACAAGCTTCACAAGTTTGATTCGTTAGATTGCTCACACGCCACCCTTGGTTAATTTTGATGGGTCCAATAAAAGCTTTAACTGACTAACAGGTAGACCTGTTTCTTCATGAGCAACATCTATAATTGCTCTTTTTTCTTTATAAGCTTTCTTAGCAATTTGTGCAGCTTTTTCATAGCCAATTTCTCTATTTAAAGCGGTTACAAGTATAGGATTTTTTCCAAGTGACTCTGCAATATTTGAATCATTGACTTTAAAAGTTTTAATAGCCTTATTTGCAAGAAGTGGCATGGAATTTGCCATTAAGTTAATGCTTTTAAGAAGGTTATAGGCTATCACTGGGAGCATCACATTGAGTTGAAAATTTCCAGATTGGGTTGCTAAAGATACACTTACATCATTCCCAATTACATCTGCACAAGCCATTGCAACAGCTTCTGGAACCACTGGATTCACCTTGCCTGGCATAATACTACTTCCAGGCTGCAAGGCCTCTAACTCTATCTCTCCCAGACCAGTCAATGGGCCGCTATTCATCCATCTCAGATCATTTGATATCTTCATCAGGATTAGACTTAGGTTTTTAACACATGAGGATAGCTGAGCTGCTGCATCCTGAGAGCTAAGAGATTTATAGTAGTTTCCAGAAGTCTTCACATCTAATTTAGATAGTTTTTTAACTTCCATAGCGAATATCTTGCCAAAATCTTTATGCGCATTGATTCCAGTTCCAATTGCTGTTCCACCTTGAGGCAGGCTTAATAATTCTTTAGATGCGGATATCAGTGATTTGTGTGCAGATTTCAACTGAGCACTCCAGCCAGAAAGTTCTTGTGAAAAATCTATGGGCATAGCATCCATTAAGTGTGTTCTGCCTGTTTTTACTTTTCCCCTAAGAGATACACCTTTCTTATCAATTGTTTTTATGAGATTCTCTAGAGCCGGCATCAATAGCCTTTGAGTGTCTAGAAGCGCAGAAATGCAGATTGCTGTAGGTATAACATCATTACTGCTCTGGCTCATATTTACATGATCATTTGGATTAATTTTAATTCGAGCTTTTTTTGTTGCAAGATTAGCAATCACTTCATTTGCATTCATGTTAGTGCTAGTTCCTGAACCAGTTTGAAAGATATCTAATGGAAATTGTGAATCATACTTTCCTGAAATTACGTCTTTGGCAGACAGTTTAATTGCATTAGCCTTTTTGGGCTCAAGTAACTTTAATTTTTGATTAGCTGATGCAGCCGAAAATTTAATTATGCCCAAGGCTTCAATAAAACTCCTTCCAAATGGAAAAGCAAACATAATTCCACTGATCTTAAAATTTTCTAATGCGCGTTGAGTTTGGGCTCCCCATAGAGCATCAGCAGGAACCTGCACCTCACCCATTGTGTCTTTTTCAGTTCTATATTTCATATTCACTCCGTTATTGGGTAAACTATTTTACACTTTAAGGAATTCATTATGGCAAAAGTTATACCAATTAGCATAGATATTAGCAAAGGAAAGCTCCCTAACAAGCCAAAAGGCATTGAAATGGTTGAATGTAAAACCATGGAAGAGATCAGAAGAGATCAACTGCAAAGATTAACTGCTGGGTTCAGGCTATTTTCTTACTTTGGTTATGATGAGGGTGTTGCTGGACATATTACTTTAAGAGATCCTGAGTTTAGTGACCATTTTTGGGTAAATCCACTTGGAGTTCACTTTAGTCAAATTAAGGTCTCTGACTTATTGCTCGTGAATCATGATGGAGAGGTGGTTCAGGGAGATAGGCCTGTAAATATTGCGGCATTTGCTATTCATTCCAGGCTGCACAAAGCAAGACCAGATGTTAATGCAGCAGCCCACTCTCATTCAATGTACGGAAAAACATTTTCAACATTTGGTAAGTTACTTGATCCAATTTCTCAGGACTCCTGTGCATTTTATGAGAGACAAGCAATTCATAATCATTTTTCAGGGGTTGTTGAAGAGACTGAGGAAGGAGATAGGATTGCGAATGCGCTAGGTGATAAAACAGTTCTTTTTATGCAAAATCATGGAATCTTATCAACAGGGCCGTCAATTGATATTGCACTTTGGTATTATTTTTCCCTAGAAAGATGTTGCCAATCTCAACTCATGGCAGACGCTGCTGGGAAAACAACATTAATTCCTCATGAAACGGCGATCAAAACAAGAGAGTTTATAGCTAATGATCTTGCAGCTTGGGCGAGTTTTCAGCCTCTGTTCGATATGATTTCTGAAAAAGAGCCAGATTTACTGGATTAAATTAATTACCAATAATTGCCTTGGTTTCTAAGCATTCATGCATGCCTGCCAAGCCATGCTCTCTACCATTGCCTGAGGTTTTAAAGCCACCAAACGGTGCTGCAGGGCCCCTGCTGCCTCCATTAATACTAATCTGGCCTGCACGAATTTTTCTAGCCACTGCCTTTGCATGATCTTCATCCCCTGATTGAACATATCCTGCAAGACCATACGGAGTGTCATTAGCAATTTCTATCGCCTCATCTTCAGACTCATATTTTAGAATACATAATACGGGTCCAAAAATTTCTTCTCTGGCAATAGTCATATCATTAGTGACATTACCAAAAACAGTTGGCTTAACAAAATAACCTTCTGTCAAACCATTTGGCTTGCCTGGACCACCGGCGACAAGAGTTGCGCCTTCATCAATGCCAAGTTGAATCATTCTTTGTACTTTCTCATACTGCATCTTATTAGAAATAGGGCCAATTTTTACTCCCTCCATCTCAGGAGAACCAACTACTGTTGCATTAGCTGCAGCGGCAGCTGCTTGAAGAGCAGCATCATAATTTTGTGATGACACAAGCATCCTAGTCGGTGCATTGCATGATTGGCCAGTGTTCATAAAGCAATGATTAGCCCCTGAAGTAACAGCTTTTTCTATGTCGGCATCATCCAAAATAATATTTGCTGATTTGCCGCCTAATTCCTGAGATACTCTTTTTACAGTTGGAGCGGATGCAATTGCAACCGCAACACCTGCTCGCGTGGATCCTGTAAAGTGCATCATATCAATATCTGGATGTTCAGATAGAGCAGCTCCAACAATAGGGCCCATGCCATTAACTAAGTTAAATACACCCGCTGGTACTTTTGCATCGTGTAAAATTTCAGCAAAAATAATTCCACACAAAGGCGTGATTTCACTTGGCTTTAAAACCATAGTGCAGCCAGCAGCAATAGCAGATGCAACTTTAGTGCACATTTGATTCATTGGCCAGTTCCAAGGTGTAATCATGCCAATGACGCCAATAGGCTCTTTTCTAATTAGATAATTGTTTTCTGTGCCTTCAAATTCAAAAGATTTTAATACTTCTAGCGTGTCTTTAAAATGTGAGAGTCCAGCAGTAACTTGAGCCATTTGAGACAACCATAAAGGAGCTCCCATTTCATTGGAGATGGTTTGAGCTAATTCCTCAGAGCGCTTCTCATACTCAGTAATAATATCTTCAATTATTTTAATTCTTTCTTCCTTGCTAGACAAACCAAATGAGTTAAATGCAATGCTAGCTGCAGCTACCGCGGTATCTATATCTTCTTTAGTACCTGCAGCAATAGTGCCGATCACAGATTCATCTGAAGGATTGATAACTTCAATAGTCTCGGAACCCATGGGGTTCACCCATGACCCATTAATATAAAACTTTGATTGATTTTCCATCTATATAGTCCTCCTAAAAATTGAGATATTATAGCTGAACCGATTGCAACATAACCAGTCTTTATTTACAAAATAAACAATGGTTATAGAGCCTGAGCATCTCTTGTTTCTTTGAATGCCAGAATAGCTCTTTGGCGTGATTCTTTTAAATCCAAGATAGGTTGCGGGTAATTTAACTCGCTAAATAAATCTTGGGTTGGTTGGTGGATATTTTTTATAGAGGCAGCAGAAAGCTCTGGTATAAATTTTTTAATGAATTCACCAGTAGGATCAAAATTTTGAGATTGTGTAATGGGATTAAATATTCTGAAATACGGGGCTGCATCTGTTCCGGTAGAAGCGCTCCATTGCCACCCACCATTATTTGAAGCAAAATCTCCATCAATCAAGTTTTCCATAAAAAATTGCTCTCCGATCCGCCAATCATGAAGCATATTTTTTGTAAAAAACATCGCCACAACCATCCTGAGGCGATTGTGCATCCATCCTTCTGTTAACATCTGCTTGATGGCTGCATCAATAATAGGGAAACCTGTATTACCAGTCTTAAAAGCTTCAATCTCTTTGCTAGATTGTCGCCAAGGAATGTCGCGCGTGTAATCTTGAAAAGGTTGATTGCAGCTTACTTTTGGAAAAGAGTGCATGATATTTCTATAAAACTCTCTCCACACTATCTCATCGACCCACTTACAGATACCTATGTTGCCAGATGCAAACTCAAAGTTATTTAATTTAAGAGATTCTAAGATACATCTTCTTGGAGAAATAATACCCAAAGCAAGATAGGGTGAGATGCGACTAGTGCCATCTAAAATTGGAGTATTCCTAGACTCGCTATAGTTATTGATTTTATGGTCAAGGAATTCTTGAAGGCGAGCAAGGGCAGCAACTTCTCCTGCTGGCCAGGCATCCATGTTTACCTGATGAGATTTTTCTAGTTTTAGATCTGAAAGATCGCTGGTGAGATTAGTTTTTTTGAGTGGCTTGTCTACTTGATCTATATCTAAAAAACTCATGGAAAAATTCTCAATCCACCTCCTTTTAAAGGGAGTAAAGACCGAGAAGGGTTTATCCTGCCCAGTTCTCAAGAAACCTGGTTCATATACAACCTGATCATGATGTTTGGATATTTGAACGCTATGTGCTCTCAACAATGTCTCAACCTCATCATCTCTTTTATTCTCATTGACCCCAAATTCATTGTTCCAGTGACATGAAGTGATTTGATGGGTAATAATAAATTTATGCAAGTCCTCAGACAGGGTTAAAAAGCTATCAGTATTCAGTACAATTAAAGGAATATGCAATTTACTTAATTGTTTTTCTAGAGCGACAAGATTTTGTAATAAAAAATCTTGCTTTACATTTGATTCATGGTGCAGATTCCATTGCTTTTGAGAAAAAATATATATGCCAATCAGCTCATCGCAAGAGTTAGTTGCCTCTAGCAAAGCTGGATTATCATCAATTCTTAAGTCTGATCTAAACCACATTAAACCTTTTACCATTTAATTGCCCTCATTAATTTTTTTACCAGATCATCGCGATGCTCTGTAATTCTTGTATTTAAATCTTGCTGCGATCTGAGTTCAAAATCATAAAGAGGAGACCTCTTAATCAGCTCTAAATCTGCATATTTAGAAATATGATTATCATATCGCTCTGGGGATTGGATGTTTGATGGGTATAGAGTAGTTACAGGTTTTCCACTAGAAATAGATTCTGAAATCATCATGGCGCTATCCTCAGTTACAAAAATATTTGTTGCAGAGCCTAATAAAGCAGCTAAATTAAAATTCTTATCTCCATGATGAAACCATGCAGAGTAATCTCCAAGAATATTTTTTAGGCGTGATTGAAATAAGTCTTCTACCTCTGGAGATGTTCGCCTAGAAGTCACAATTGATATAGGCAGTTTTGCTTGAGAGCAAAGATCTTCAATCTTAGTAAGCATATTCTCCCACTCTTGCAAGGTATAAGAGTAGCCAATGCCCTCGCCTCCAATCAAAAAGAGGAGATGTGCAGAAAGATTATCTTGCTGAGCTGCTCTAGCACAGACGTTTGGAGAGTATAAATTAGGTGAAATCGCAGCAACAATATTTGAAGAGTCATCAAAATATTTTTCTATAGTAATCAGTGCATTAAACATTGATGAATGGAGCCCTCTTGGAGAGCCTAGTTGAATAACTGGAATGGAATAAGCTAATTTGATTGCTGCACTAATCGCCATTGTGTTGCCGCCTGCAGCTATGATCAAATCATATCCTTGAATATTAATTGGTGAGTACATAGAAAGAATGCCTCGAGCAATAATTTTATTTTTGAAATGCAGTAAAAGCCTTGCACTAATGGTGCAAGCCGATCTTAAGAAATAAAGCCGCCAAGACATCTCATGGATCGAAATAGAACATTCATTTGCCTCACTTAGCATCAATGCAACGCCTTTGGACTGATTAAAATGTCCTGGTATTCCATCGCTAATAATAAGTATGTTTTTCATCAAACTATTTAGAGATATTTTTCTTGATAAGTATGTAGTAAAAAATCTTGATTCATCATGATCTCTACTTTTGCAATATCCTCAGGATTATCAACACCTAAAATAGGCGATGATGAAATTACTGCATTAATTTCATAATTATTTTCAAGCAGCCTCATCATATCAATAGACTCAAGTCCTTCCAAAGGAGTTGGTTGTAGTTTTGAATATTGGTTCAATGCAGCAATGGTAAAACCAATCATACCAAGCTGCCTCATAGCTTTATCACTTTTATAAGGGACATAAGCTCGAGTAAAAAAAGATATTTTTGATTTATTCGTCATAATTGCTTTTACTACATTAAGATTTTCTAAATCATCTCCATCAATGGGATAAACTAAATTAACTATCTCCAGCTCATTCCCAGAGAATGCTGCGCTTAAATTTTTGATGTCATCGGGAAAGATTTGCGGCTCATCTCCCTGAAGCAATAATATAAAATCATATATTTCTCCCTCTTTGCTCAGAATATCTAGGGTTTCTTGAGCTCGCTCTGTTGCTCTCTGATGATGATGGCCTGTCAGAATAGCTGGAATATTGTAAGTCTTTGCCCAGCTAACAATCTCCTCATCTGGTGTAGCAATAACTAATTTATCGCAAGTCTTTGATAGCAGTGCTCGCTCATAGCAATGTGCTAGCATTGGAATTCCCAGAATATTTTTTAATGGCTTGCCTGGAAATCGTGAAGAAGCCATTCTGGCCGGAATTACACCAAGTGTTTTTTTCATTTAGCAGAAAAAAGGTAGTCGTGCCGACAAATCTAACATGCGAATATCAACACTAAAGGCGATCATGTCATAACCCTTATTTACAAGAAGTGGAATTTGCTCTGGGTTTGGTTCAACTAGGTGATATCCAGCTTTCACTTGATGCTGTTTAGATGCTCGTAAAATTTCTTCTTCCGCATTTATAAATACATCAGAATCAAATACCCCCGGGTTTCCTAATGAGGCTGAGAGATCATATGGACCAATGAAATAACCATCTATTTCTTGTGAGAGAATAGAATCAAGATTTGCTATTCCAGCCACTGATTCAATTTGTGCATAAATTTCAATGTTCTTGGAATTGGTTAAAATATATTTGCTTTTAGCATTCACCTCACCATAACCCTGCGCACGGGCAAGACCCATTCCCCTATTGCCTCTGGGAGGATAATGGCAAGCAGATATAATGGAGTCAATCTGAGCTTTAGTCTCAACCATGGGCGCTAAAATTCCTTTTGCACCAGCATCAAGCACTCTTTTAATTTGCGAGGAGCTATGACCTGAAAGACGGACGAAAGGCTTTGAGCCAGCAAGATCAATAACTCTAATAAGCTGCTCTGCTTGATTGATATTGATAGAACTATGCTCCAAATCAATCACCACCCAATCATAACCAGCCTTCGCAAAAATTTCTGCCACTGACTCATTTGGTAAGCTTAGCCAAGTTCCGATTGAATGATTACTCATATGCTACTTCCTTTAGTTAAAAATCTTATTATCATCTAATCCATCTATTGCAGCCAAACCCATTGCATTAATGCCCTCATGCGTGAGACTAGATCTATGGGAGGTTCCAAAAAAATTTGGTAATTTAAAGAGTGGGTTGTCTAGCGCGGGCTCTTCTGCAAATACATCAAAAGCAGCAAAAGCATTAGGGTTATTTAAAAGGAAAGCATGTAAATCAGATTCATTGACTATACCGCCTCTAGCAGTATTGATAATAGAAATAGATGGTTTTAATAGGCTCAACTCTTTTTTGCTGATCATATCTTTTGTTTCTGGTAAAAGTGGAACATGAATGCTGAGAATATCAGAATGATTTAAAACTGTTGCAAGATCTTTTTGATAAAGTTGATCTGGCGTTAAACCAAGATGTTCACGAATACTTGATAGCTCTTTATTGCTATATATCTTCTCGTCAAAAATAATAATCTTACAATCAAAAGGTTTCAGAAAAGAGGCAAACTTTTGACCTATATTGCCAAAACCAAGCAGGCCAACCGTTTTTCCAAAAAGCTCTGATCCCTTCTCTTGAGACCAAATGCCCTCAGAAATCTCAGTATGATTGTTATGGATCTTTCTTAAAGATAGCAGCGTGAGGGTTAGGGCTAATTCTGCAACACTTTGCTTATTAACACCTGGAGTAAAACCCAGTCTAACCCCCTTGGATGTCAAGGAGTTTATATCTAAATTATTTATTCCTACACCATACTTACTAATAACCTTAAGCTTCGGTAATTGCTGTAAAACCTCGCTTGAGATTGCCTCTATACCTATGATGGCTTTGTCGGCGGAGCAAAGAAAACGAACAAGATCATCACCCTGAAGCGTGCTGCCGGTTTCATTTAAAAGAATTTTTGAATATCTTTCTTTTAATTTACTTATGAGATATTGATTTTTACAGAACGATCGTGAAGTGACTGCTACGGTATCAGATGAATTCATTTTATAGGCCAAGATTACTATTGGTAAATCTAGCATCAACTCTAAAGTCAGGCTGTAAATTCTCAATGGAAGTTAGCCCTCCTGCAGCATTTACGATAGCTGCACCCGCAGCAATATCCCACAAAAAAATACCGTTTTCCTTGTAAGTTTCTGCTTTACCAGACGCCACATAAACTGAAGCCATGGCAGCAGAGCCTATCATTCGAATTTTCTTCCACTCCTGAAAATCAATAATCATATTCTTAAATTCTTTATCGGTATAATTTTGTTTAGCTGGAATACCTGTTACCAAGGTAGACTCAAGTTTCGATGAAAGGTTCGAAACACTAATCTCTTCCTGGTTTAGATAAGCTTTTGATTGCTGATGCCCATAATATAAATCATCATGATTAAAGTCATAAACTACTCCCAGCAGAGGATTTAAGTCTTGCATTAAAGCTATTGAGACGCAGCTGATAGGTATATTTCGTAAGTAGTTAGATGTTCCATCTAACGGATCTACTACCCAATAAAACTCACCTAGATCAGAGCTTTTACCAGTTTCTTCTCCTAGGATAGAAAATGAGCTTTGCGAGCTAAGCTTTGCTTTGATAAGAATTTCTGTATCCATATCTATCTGCAACTTAATATCTCTTCCCGAATTATGCAGAATTGCTAAGTCTTTGCTTTGATTTTCTAATAAATATGCTCCGCCAATAAGCGCAGCAGATTTTGCTATTTCTAACCATTTATTTAAATTATTTATCGGCATAAAATTTATCTCTCCAAATAGGATCAGCCTTATAAATTCTTTCTATTAGGCGCATTGTTTCGATGGCATCATCTATGTTGCCTCTCAGAATTGGTGAATTGTTTTGCAGTGAATCTGAAAAATATTTTATCTCATTGTCCCAGGAAACATCTTCATTGAATTGTGAAATATTCTCATGCGGAACTCCATTATCTTTTTCTAGATCAGCCGTAATTATTGTGAGAGTTTCATCACCATAGCTTTTAGAGCCCGTTAAGAGGCCTCCTAATATTAGTGAACCTTTCTCCATTGTGATTTCGAGATTAAACACATGTCTCCATTGTGTGGCTGACGAATGAAGTTGAGCAACGACGCCATTTGCGGATTTCATCAATACATATGCATTATCTTCAACGTCAAAATTCCAAAATGCATTATCAATAAAAGAGAAAACTTCTGTAAAATTTTCTGCAGATAGATATCTTATTAAATCAAGCATATGAATGCCTTGATCTAAGAGAATGCCGCCTCCAGAGTCCTCTCTTTTGGTTCGCCAATCGGTCTGATTAAAGCTAATCATTTGAGACTTTCCATACACACCACGAAGATTGATGACTCGTCCCAGGGTCTTATCCGCAATTATGGACTTTGCCTTCTCAACAGAAAGATGGAAGCGGTGATTAAAACCATACATCAACCGTTGAGAGGGATACTGGAGCGAGATCTTCTGGACCTCTTGAAGTTCGGTTAGAGTTTTTGCAGGAGGTTTTTCACAAAAAACATGCAGGCCTTTTTTTAACGCTCGAATTGAAGCATCGGCGGCAAATTGATTTGGCAGGCTTATAAAAATGGCATCAATCTCCGCGCTCTCAATTAACGATTGATAATCTTCAAAAATTTGTATGTTATCTGGAATGCTGCTGTGAACTTTTTTGTTCTTTTCAGATACTGTTGTGACTTGATAAGAGGTATTTTTAATAATAGAGGCATGGCGAGTTTTACCTACTACTCCATATCCCGCTATACCAACTTTCATATACTGAAGTTTTTAACTTTGAGTCACTCGATAGATAACATTTGCCTTATCATCAGAGATCAACAAACTTCCATCGCGCATCACAAAAGCAGAGGATGGTCTCCCAGAAACCTCCCCATCTTTTAGCCAGCCAGTAATAAAATCTTTTTTCTCGATTACCTCTCCATTGTTACCTAGGATAACTCTTATAACTTTATAACCCACTTTAGAAGATCTATTCCATGAGCCATGAAGTGTAATAAAAAGATTATTATTAAATTGTGGAAACATTGCCCCCTTATAAAAAGCTATTCCAGTTGGTGCAACATGCGCACCTAGTTCTTCAATGGGGTTAATAAAGTCATAGCCTGGATTCAGCTGACCAAACTTTGGATCTGGTATTGAGTTTGCATGTATGTAAGGAAATCCATAAAAAGCTCCCTCTACATCAACTCTATTAAGCTCGCAAGAAGGAGAATCATCTCCAAGCCAATCTCTGCCATTATCTGTAAAGTACAATTTTTTTGAAGTAGGATGAAAATCAAAACCTACGGAATTTCTAACTCCTCGAGCAATGAATTCCCATGAGCCCTCATTCAACCTTAAAATAGATGCATATCTTTGATCCTCGGAAATGCAAACATTACAAGGAGCCCCAACATTTGTATATATTCTTCCTTCCTCATCGTGTTTAATCCATTTCCAGCCATGCCATTTATCGCTAGGTAAATTGTCAGTAACAAGAGATTTTTCTGGTAATTTGAGCGGGTCTTGAGAAAGGACTTGAGAAATATTTTCTATTTTCCAGATTTTATTGATTTCAGAGAAATATAAATCACCAGCAAAAATACTTATTCCTGTAGCGTAGGTTAGGTTTTTTGCAACAAGTATCTTTTCATCAACAACACCGTTTTTGTCAGTATCACGAATAGCATAAATTTCTCCAGCATTACGAGAGCCAACATATATTCTTCCATCCTCTCCCTCCGCTAGTTGCCGAGGAGAATCAATATTAGATGCAAAAATACTAATTTTAATATTTGGATCTGTATTTAGGTTTGCTAACTCTTGGGAGATCACTAAGTTTGATGAAAAACTAATGATGATGATCCAAGAGATATATTTAAAATAAATCATGCTTTATATCCCTCAACATTTTCTTTTAAAAGGCTAACAATACTTTCTGTATTGTCATTACTAATTGAATTCTTAAGCTTAGAAATAAGAGATAGCATCATCTCTAAATCTGGGAACTGCTCAATTGATTTAAAAATTTTAGGATTCGCCGTAGCTAACTGCTCTCCAGAAATAAGGAGTTCCTCATACATTTTCTCTCCAGGCCTCAATCCAATTTCAATGATCTCAATTCCATTGCTGCCAGGTTCTGAGGAAACATTCCTTCCGGATAGATGAATTAACTTTATCGCCAGATCATAAATTTTTAATTGCTCACCCATATCCAAAATAAAGACCTCACCGCCCTCAGACATTTGAGAAGACTGCAGCACAAGATTAGAAGCTTCGGGTATTGTCATAAAATATCTAGTAACACTTTTATCTGTAACAGTTACTGGGCCGCCCTTTGCTATTTGATCTAGAAATAAAGGTATTACAGAACCAGATGAATTAATTACATTACCAAACCGGACCATCGAAAATCTAGTATTAGGTGATTTTGTATTTAAAGATTGTATGACCATCTCCGCCATTCTTTTTGAAGCCCCCATAATATTAGAGGGTCTTACTGCCTTGTCTGTTGAGATCATGACAAAAGATTCAACATTATTATCAATGGCAGCTGATGCGAGATTATAAGTACCAATAATATTATTTTCACATGCTTTGGTTATATTATTCACATCTTCAACTAGCGGGACATGTTTATAGGCTGCGGCATGATATATGCAATTGATTGAAAATTTATTGAATAAAAAGTGAAGATTAGTCGCATCTCGAATATCCCCCAAGATAGGAATAATTGAAGTTCCAATATTCTTAGATGCTTTTAAGGCCTGACATTCTCGATCTACCTGAAATAAATTAAATTCTGAAACATCAAAAAGAATAATAGACTTAGGCTTATTCTCAAGGAGTTGTCTCGCAATTTCAGAGCCAATTGAACCTCCGGCACCGGAGATAAATAGTACTTTATTCTTAACATTAAGGAGGTCATTACTTGCTCTCGCTCGAGGCAATAAATCATCAAGAGAAAGGCCTTGCAAGTCTGTCATTTTCTTCTGATCAGAGATCAGCTCATGAAAAGAGGGAACTGTTCTTACGGCAACTTTTATATTTTCTAGGTTGGCGATAATATCTCTTCTTCTCTCTGTCTCCATACTTGGAATTGCTAGCAATACCTCTAAATCAGGATATTTTTCTTTGAGCTTTGTTAGTTGCTCAAACGACCCCAAAATAGGAATGTTATTTATTTGACGGTCTCTTAAATTTTTTGATTCATCAAAAAATGCTAATAGTCTTTTTGCAGGGTCAAGTAAAATAGACTGAAATAATTCATTACCAGTAGCCCCTGCTCCATAAATGACTATATTTTTAGCGTCTTTATTGATGTTATATGGATATAAAAAATACTTAGCAACATCTCTCGAGAGATTTAAAAGTGCATAAAAAACTGCTGCCATTATAAAGCCTTGTAAAATTGCTACTGCGAGAAAAGACGTGGCAATAATTTCAAAGTCATAGATATAAATGGCTGTAAAAGCAAATCCAAAAATTAACGATCCAGATAAGCACAAAAGAATTGAATCTTTTGAATCAAAAAACTTGATTAACGATTTGTAAAAACCAAATGCATATAAATAAGAAATAGCCAATACTATTGGAAAAAAGAAAGATTCCCAATGAGTATAAAAAATTTGAAGCATTCCATTGGTATATTCTGGGTGTATGTAAGTTGCCATTGGCGGGCCAACTACAATCCAGGATACTAAAGCCAGGAGCACATCATTAACTAAAACAATAAAAAGCTTTTTTTTCCTTCCCAGCTGATTTAACTGCGATCCTATATAGTTCATGAAGATAAAGTTATCATTGATTCAGATGTAGATGTTAGTTTAACACCCATCTCTTGCTTAATCTTTGAATTGTCTAGTGCAAAATTTCCATACAATTTGATAAAGATATTGCGCAAGAAAGGTATCCGCAAGATTAAAGTAGAAAAAATTTTTGGGAGAGTAAAAATTCGCCCTTTGCCGGAGATCTTTAATAAGCTTGTTAGCGAAATAAAACTCTCATCAGCAAGGTTGTATATTGTTACGTCATTAATTCGCAATGGATTATCTAATAAAATTTTCATTGCTGCTTTGATATTATTTAGAGAAATAAAGCTCCTCTGATTTTTTAATTTTGTTCTAAAAATAGGTAATGGAATTCCCAGCTTTGAAAAATACATCAATTTTCCAAGATTTGAGCTGCTAGATTTGCTTAAAAAAGGCGGGAGTCTAAAGATAACTGAGCTGACAGAATTTACTGATTGCATGGAAATTAGTTCCTCGCACCTTTTTTTTGCTTCACCATAAAAACAAGAGGGTTGCAGTTCAGAATTCTCATCAAAAATAATGTCAGACATAGAGTTATCACCATAAACTTTAGCAGAGCTAAAAAATATTAATTTTTTACATTTCAAACCAGGTAATGATGAAAGGATATCCTCTGTGATCTGCAGTTCTTGATCCATTGAGTCTAAGTCTAGGTTAGAGTTCAGGGAAGCCAAATGAATGATGATATCAACTGTAATGCAGATATTATTATTTTTAATATCTTCGTAAGAGAAGGTAAACTTTCCGTCACTGGGAATAGAAGAAGAAATTATATATACATCATGCCCAAGACTTTTGATGAATGGGATTAATTCCCTCCCAATGGAGCCGGTTGCTCCAGTGACAGCAATATTCATATTAATGCTTTAAAATACCATGTTTAATTTGGAGTAGTATGATTATTATAGCTATAAGAAATGTAATATGCTTGATTGGCTTACTGCTAATGCTCCCTTTATTATTGATAGCATCTTTTTTTATATATTTAGAGGATGGCCTCCCTTTATTTTTTAAGCAACAAAGACTTGGTTTACATAAGAAATTATTTACTATTTATAAAATTAGAACTCTAATCAAGCATACTCCTGATATTGGAACCCATGAATTAGAAGATTCTTACAAGCTCAGGGTCGGCAAAGTTATAAGGGCCCTCAAGCTTGATGAATTCCCACAATTGTTAAATGTTTTAAAAGGACAAATCAATCTAATTGGTCCTAGACCAGGTTTGGAGTCACAAATTGAATTAGCCCAAGCAAGAGCTGAACTCAGTATTTTTAATTCCAAACCGGGGATTACCGGGTTGGCTCAAGTTTTAGGCTATGACATGGAAAATCCAGTAAAGCTTGCTGAGATAGATAAAGTTTATATTATAAATAAGTCTGTAGCACTTGATATAGTCATACTCATTGCGACATTTACCTCATTACCTAAGACTTATTTAGCAAAAAAACTTGATATTATGCACATCAACAAAACTAATAAGAATTAAAAATGTTTAAAAATATATTTAAAAAAAATCAATCCAATGATGTATCAGATTCTATGGAGATAGATGTGGTCTTAAGATTAATGTTTGAGATTGCAATGAGTGATGGAAGTTTAGACAAGTCTGAGCTTGATTTGCTCAAAAAGAGAGCCGACCAAATTAGCACAGCAAATGAAAAAGCTTCAGATGTTATTAAAAAAGTTATTGATGATGCTGGATCTTCTTCATCTCTATATCCCACAGTAACAAAAATTAATGCAGAATATTCCCTTGAGCAAAAAAAAGAAATACTGAAGAAGTTATGGGGATTAGTGACTGTAGACGGAATTATTGATCACTATGAAGAAAATTTATATTTTAAAATAGCTGAATTAATTAAAATAAAAAGGTCCCAGGCTAATCAAATCAAGCAAGAAAATAGTTAAGGTTTATTAAGATAAATGGGGGAAGACCAAGCTCTCTCATTGGAGTCACTAAGGCAATCATCTGTTAAAGAAGTTCTAAAACTGCCCTTGCACAATTTAAATTCATTACCCTCAGCCAAAAAATTTTTTCCATTAATTGCTGGGGTGGATTCTTGAATAGCTCTGACATAGTAGACGCTATCACGGGTATAACTTTGGTCTTCAAATTTCACAATACATTCACTCTTCCCTTCGCAAGAGATACTTTTCCATGCATCATCTATTAAAGGACTAACGGCCTCGCCAGCATATGACTGAGGGGTAATTTTAACGATTTCAATACGGTCAATAATATGGCGTTCATTGCTTGGGTTGTAACATTCTCCCGCGCACAAGTATTCCAATCTTTTAGGTGACAACGAATCTATTGATTCAGTTGGACAGCCTGCTTTTTGCTTAAAACTTCCTGCAGCCCTAACGATAAATTGAGGATTTTGGCTCATGGTAATCTCTGAGCCCATAGGTTGTTTGCCTTCTGGAGAATTAACGATATCAAACCAGAGAAGAATTCTGGGGCCGCTTGTTCCATAAACATTTTTATTTTTGAGTGCAGACCATATCTGATCTTTGCTTCGACCTTTAGAATGAACAGCTAAGATCCCTCCTGGATAAACAAAACTTGATACTCTTTCACCATCAGGCTGACTTTCCCCAGGCTTAATTTTTGGAATCTCAGGAAAATTGAAGTCTTCTGCTTTATATTTATATTCCCACATTTTAGATTTTGGGCCCATTGCAAAAGTCATCTTTCTTCTTTCGTACTGCTTATAACCTGTGCCAGGTCTAGCAGTATGGTCATCAGTAGAGGCTATAAATCCAAAGTTATATCTTTGAGGACTCTCATCCTCAGAATCAAAATTGGAAATTGCTAAAGCATATTGAGCAGATTGTTTTGGGCGATAATTAAATGCAGGTTTGAAACAATCTGTACATTGATCGCAGTTTAGCCACTCCTCAGGTGCTGCTTCAGGAAAAACCATATTGGCATAGGGTCCAGCGGCAAGGGTATATTTCTTTGCCAGTTCAACTCTTGCTGTGCATTCAGCATCTGACAAACCATCACATTTCTTTTTTTGTATCTCACCTGCTTGCCAGCAACATGGCAGAAAATTATCTGTAGGCTCTGGGCAACTCATTTCTCCTGACTGCAAAAAATTAGCAGAAGCAATATCGCGAAATTCTTCGCTGTTACCATGCCCAGACATAACTTCTAGTAAAATCTGTTTATTGGAATCATGGCCTTGATCGTTTAAGCGATTATCCCATGATGTGCCCAAGGGAACATGAAAGCCCCAGGTTTGCCCATGCGGAATAACGATAGAGTCTGATTGCCATTCATCTAATTTTGAAAATAGATCTTGAGGAGTTCTTGCGAACTCATAGCAGTCTAATGGTAGCTCAGTAGAGTTAATGCCTTCATCGCAAAATGGGATATTTCGAACTGTATCAAGAAGCCAGCCCAGATCAGAGTATCTTTTAAAATTTAGCGGATCCAACCATCTAGCACCAACTGCTTTTTGAGTGGTATCAAATATTCCAAGGCCTGTTTCAGGAGTTCTAGAGCCAATCGGTCTTGCCGGAAGATCTTGAATATCTTTAAAGATTACATTTCTGTGACCCCAGTGGTTCTCAGAAGAAGTTCCTATCTGTGTCCACTCCCAACCCGGAAAAACAACCAAATCATTTGTAATAGGATCATCATTAGAAATATTGCATTGTTGTACAATCTCTTTCTGCTCTCGCCAATGGTCCGGAGTCAAACTTTCAGCATGATCATTAAAACTAAAGAAATCTAAATTTGCACAATATCTTGCAAAGTCGCATGCCATGGCACTGTCATGAACTCCTTGCAGCCCCATCATAGGGAGCTCTAATGTGAATGCATCTATGGAGTAAGTTGTGTGGACATGAAGATCACCAAACAATATTTGAGACTTACCCTCTTGAGTCTCAAAGAGCTTACTTTGAGTTGCCAAAAATCTAAGATCTTGCTCATAAATAGACTCACTGGACCTTGGCGCACCTTCTATCTCTCCTGGAGGAACATCAGATCCACATCCAGAGATTATTAAGACAATAAATAATAAAGGTAATGAGGTTTTGCTAATCCCCATAAACTGAAACTGATCCGTATTGAGCAATGAGCTGATCATTAATTTTTTGTCTCTCTAAATTAACGTCAAACTGGTTGCAAACTCCTTGATTCCATCGAGCATATTCTGCTTCAAGAGGATCGCCAATATTCTCTATTGTCTCTCTTGCTAGAAGGCATTTTTCTAAAACAGTTCCTGCTGATGATAGTTTAATATTTTCTAAAATACTCTGAATAGAAAGATTATCCTGATCCATAGCCAAAGATTCATTTTTATCTAATTTAATAAAGGATCTCTCTATGCTGTTAAATTTCTTCCATACAAATTCCTTTTTAATATCTGGCGATCCATCCCTTGCGAATGATGCCCATGCATTCATCATTGTCGATTGCATCTGATCTCTGAGCTCGCCTTTAGGATAAACATATCTGCCAATTGGACCAAACTTATAGTCACCCGTTATGAATGATATTTCAAATCCATGTGCTGCGCCTATTAACGAGGGAAAATCAGCAAAGAAGGATGTTTTTTGATCATCCCAGTCAAATCGATAGGAATAGAGAGATTGGTAGCCTGCTTTTTCTAAAGACATTAACGGCTCATCAACACCACGCAGTTTCCAGCCTTCAGAACGAGTCTTGACCCATAATTTATATAAATCTGGTTTTTTAAATTCCACCTTTGGAATGGGCACAAACTTAGTTAATGGAAAAGAGGCATTTACAAAGTATCTATTAGCACCGAGCCATAAAGATAGCTCATCTTTATTTGAGCCAGCAATTACTGGAATATTCTTATTATTCTTTGGATCTGCCAGCCCTGCCTGGATACCTTCATATGGAATAACCAAACCATCTCTTGTCGCTAGTGGAATTCTATCAAAAGTCTTATCAGCAATTAATTTATATATTGCAAAAAGCTCTTTGCCGTCTATTGATCTTAAGTACGCTTGATACTGATCTGCATTCTTTTGTGGATTTGTAAGATAAGCATTCTTAATATTTTGATAAGAAGATGCATTATATTGATTCAGTATGGAATCCGAGCCTAAAGAATTAATGGTCTTTCCGTCAGAATCTACGCCAATTGCTTCGATAGTTGTAAAGCTAGAGGTATAGCCAGATTGAGAGATTGCTTTGTGGAACAGTCCGTTGCTTGCCGGGGAAGCTAAAAGAGTTAACACATTATGACCACCAGCAGACTCTCCAAAAATAGTAATATTTTCTGAATTGCCTCCAAAGCTATCAATATTTCTTTTAACCCAGCGTAACGCTTCAATAATATCCAAAGTGCCAAAATTGGATGACTTATCCATGCCCGTTGCAAAATCTTGAATGCCCGGATGGGTAAACCAGCCCATAGGGCCTAAGCGATAATTAATTTTTACCACAATGATCTGATGCTCTTTAACTAGCGAAGTAAAATCATAGTAATCCTTGATACCTGATGTGTTGCCTCCCCCATGAATCCAAAACATTACAGGCAATAAGTTATTGAAGCTATTTGCTGGAGCCTGAACATCTAAATACAAGCAATCCTCTTGACCTACTATCCCTTCACCTTGAATACCTGCATATATACTTGGCTCTTGAAGGCAGCCATTATTGTCTCTAGCTAAAATAGTTCTATCTTGATCTTCAAAAGATCTTGGAGCCCGCCATCTCAAGTCCCCAACTGGCGGTTGAGCATATGGTATATCTTCCCAAGAAATGACTTGATCTTTTACAAGTCCCTGGATAACTCCTGTCGAAGTATTAATTGATTGCGTATCTTTTGTAGAGTTCATTCCCGCACAGGAAGATAAAAGTATCCCAGCAATCAAAACAAGAAAATATTTTTTGTTCTTAATAAGTAATTTTTGATTCATAAAGCAATTTAATTTTTGAAATATTATTATACGGTTTTAGGTCAACCTTTGAATCGATTTGTGCCACCAAGCTATTTTTGGAATAAGTTTCCCACTCAAATAATTCTGATGATGGAGAGCCAGTTTTAGCGAAGTTAGTCCAAGAGATTTGCAAGAACTCTGAAATTATTTTTGCATCTTGTGAGCACCAATCTGAAAAATTATTTTCCCAAGAGCCAAAAAGATATGGCAGTTCACTGCCGTGATATGCTCCGAGCCTACCATTAAGCAAGGGACTATTTACATTAAACTGATAACCAAATGCTTTGTTTTTATGTCTTTCAAGCAATTCTGTTACATGAATTCCAAAAGTCCAGTCAGTCATGATGCTTGATAGTGCATTTTTATAGCTGTGGTCTCCTGAATCCGCATCTAAATAAAGTGATTGTATTTTAGAGATTGCTTGCTTATCAAATATCTTACTCAGGCGTTTTGTAAACTGCTCATTTGTTAAATTTAGAAAATAAGGCTCTAGCTCAGACCATAATTTGTATTCATCAGCTGTTGTCCCAATCAA